>Ga0114946_10000364_pt1 | contig 29499 bp, 21 predicted proteins | sample WalLakDeSediment_FD_88676 | JGI IMG/M metagenome (GOLD analysis project Ga0114946, IMG submission 88676) | Lake sediment microbial communities from Walker lake, Nevada to study Microbial Dark Matter (Phase II) - Walker Lake 11/02/13 Deep Sediment | ecosystem: Environmental > Aquatic >... | reverse complement strand
GGATGTTCTGGGCCCGGGCCGGGGGCACGGTCGGGGCGATGTTCCAATACTTCGTGGCCGCGCACGGCACGAAGATGATGTGATAGTTGTTCATGGCCCCGAGGTTGTCCAAGAACGCGCCCTGATCGTTGTCGCTGACGAGGTCGAAGTGCTCGGTGCCCGGGACCAGCTGGCCGTTGGCGTTGACCTGGCCCAAGCCAAACTTGGCGAGCACGTTGTAGACCTTGTCGGGGTTGGTCTCGTAGACGGCGATCCGCGGGATCCACATGCCGGCCGCGGGGTTCCACAGGCCCGGGAGGTTGGTGACCGTGGGCGCGACGGGGGTGTCGCCGGTCGCGACGTTGATCTCGCTGACCCGGAGAAATTGGCCCTTTTGGACCACCAGCTTTTGCCCGGCGCCCGACACCACCGGCAGCGAGAAGCTGCCGTCGGGCTCGGTCAGCGCGAACGGGGTCCCGCACGGGAGCTCGACACATTCGGCGCAGTAGACCCCGTCGGGCACCGGCGCGACCGGCTCATTGGTGAGGTATACGAGCGCGCCGCTGATCGGCAGCTTCATGTTGGGGGCGTAGACCGTGCCGTGCAGGACCGCGTCGGTCGTCGGCGTGTGGTGGGGTCCGCAGCCGTCGCTGCCGCTGTCGGTGGCGGCGCCGTCGCTCTCGCCCACGCCGACGTCGAGCAGCACGCTGTCGCCGTCGCCGTCGCCGTCGCCGTCGCCCTCGCCGGTGGACGAAATCCCGCCTTCGGTGCCAATCCCGACGGTGTCCGCGGCCGAATCGGGTCGCCCGCTATCGCCACAGCTCAGGACCAACGCCGCCGCGGCCCCCATCAAAAATATACGCTTCATGTGGTTCATCCCTCAGCCCAAGTCGGTCGTCCCCAGGGTACGCCCGTCCCACGCTTTTCTCCACGGGCTGCTACCTAAAAAATTAATCAGCGCTGTTCGGGGACGCCGCCGATCACGAGCTCGAGCTCGAGCTCGGCTTCACCGGAGTTCGGCTCGAGGGCCGCTGCCGGCAGGCGGATAGGCGTGGTTTGCAGGGCGCGGGTGAGCACGGCCTCGGCGAGCAGGTCGACGTCGGCCGCCCCGCTCGAGCGGGTGGATCGCAAGCTAGCGAGGCGGCCGTCGCCGTCGAGGCGAACGCTCACGCGCAAGCGGGTGCCGTCGGCGGGGACCGTCCAGCCGTGGCGCCGCGCCTGCGCGCAAGCCCGGCCCCACGCCGGTTCGCCGGCCGCTCGCAAGCGCCTGATCGCGGCGTCGAGCTTGGTCCGGGCGCCGGCGTCGAGCTGCGCTGGCGCCTCGAAGAGAGTGAGCGAGCGGACGCTGATCGCGGCGAAGATCGGGGCCGGCCCGCCGCGTTCATGCGGATCGATTGGGGTCAGCCCGGTCACCTCCCGAAATTCGTTGGTGCTCCCAGGCGCCGCTGGCCCCGTGCCCGCGAGGAACAGCTCGTCGAGCCAGCGCTCGGGGGCGACGCAGCGCTGGTAGGCGGCGCGCGCGAGCCAGTGAGCGGGCGCGCAGCTGCGAAAGCTAGCGCCCCAGAAGCTGTTGGAGCAGCGTTCGGGCACGTACCAATGCGTCTGTTCGCGGCAGGCGTGCTCGCCGGTCGCCCGGTCGATGAGCGCGGTCTCGAGGGTGCGCGGGAGCGGGAACTCGCGGGCCGGTCGCCCGGCGCTCGCGTGGGTCATGGCCGCCAGCCAGATCGGGAGGGCGACGCTGCTGCCGCTCTCGTTGCGGCCGAGGCTCATGGGGTGATCGAAGCCGACCCAGGTGACCGCGACATGATCGGCGGTGAACCCCGCGAACCATGCGTCGCGGGCTTCGTCGGTGGTCCCGGTCTTGGCCGCGACCGGGCGGCCGAGCGCTTGGGCCGGCTTGCCGGTGCCCTCGTCGACCACGCTGCGCAGCATGCTGGTCACGATCGCGGCGAGCTCGGCGTCGATCCCAAACCGGCGCGGGCGAGCGGGGTCGGCGATCGGCGTGGGCGTGAGCCCGTGCAGATCGGGTGGGACCTCGATCGCGAGGATCACCTGAGGGTCGATGCCGACGCCGCCGCGGGCGAGGGTCAAGTAGGCGGTCAGCAGCTCGAGCGGGGGCAGCTCGCTGGTCCCGAGGGCGAGCGAGGGTTGCGGGCCGAGGGCGGCCTCGATGCCGAGATCGCGGGCGAAGGCGTGGACCGGCTCGGGCCCGAGGGCCTGCATGAGCGCGAGCGCGACGGCGTTATCGGACTGGGCCAGGGCGCCGCGCAGGCGCATGGGCGCGTTGGTCGGTCCGCCGGGCAGGGTCGAGGCGGCCGTGAACCGGCGCGAGCGCAACGCCGCCCCGTAGAGCACGGGCTTGAAGCTGCTGCCCGGCTGACGGCGGGCGAGGCGGGCCCGATCGAACCCGCCGGGGCGAAACTCGCGGCCGCCGATCAACGTGAGCAGCTCGCCGGAGCGCACGTCGGCGAGGGCGAGGGCGAGCTCGGGGCCAGGCTCGAAGCTCGCGCGAGCTGGGTGGGCGCCGGTGGCCGCAGCGAGGATCCGAACGTCGACGGCGGCTCCGGGCGGGAAGCGATCGAGCAGCTCGGCCCCGGCGAACTCCGGCCCGAGCTCGATCGCGATCGCGTGGGGGCCCAAGCGCGCGCGCAGGCCCCCGTCGCTCAGGCGTGGCTCCTCAGCGACGATGATCACGGTCTCGCGGCGGCCGACCTCGAGCTGGTTGGGCGCGCGGCCCTCGATGCGCTTGCCGGCGCGCGTGGTCAGGGCCCGCGCGTGGGTCCCGTAGCCGTGGCGGGCCTCGAGCCCGGCGAGCTCGCGTCGACCGGCGGCTCGGGCTTCGCGTTGGAGGTCGAGGTCGACGGTGGTGCGGACCGTGGCGCCGAGCGTGGCGAGGCCGTCTTCGCCGTAGCGCCGGACGAGCTCGAGCCGCGCGAGCTCGACGAACTCATCGGCCTCACCCAGGGCCCAGCTCGACGGCCCGCGCCCAAGGACATCGCCGCGATCACGGGCAACGATCGGCGCGCCGACGAACGCGGCGACGTCCTCGGGCGTGGCGAAGCCGTGCTTGACCAGCTGCGCGAGCACGTAGTCGCGCCGGGCCTCGAGCCGCTCCACGCGGCGGTAGCAGGTCACGACCCCCGGCGCGTTGGGCAGGGCCGCGAGCGTGGCCATCTCGCCGAGGTCGAGCTCGTCGAGGGACTTGCCAAAGTAGTAGCGCGCGGCCTCGACGACCCCGTAGCGGCCTTCACCAAAGTAGATCTGGTTGACGTAGATCTCGAAGATCTGCCGCTTGGTCAGCGTGGACTCGACCCGACCGGCGAGCATGATCTCCTGGCTCTTGCGCTCGACGCTGCGGGTCCGGCTCAAGAGCGTGTTCTTGATCACCTGCTGGGTGATCGTCGATGCGCCTTGTCGGGCCCGCGCGTGGGCCAGGTTCGAGACCGTCGCGCGGACGATGCCCGGCCAGTCGAGCCCGTCGTGCTCGAAGAAGTCGGCGTCCTCGGCTGCCAAGAACGCGTTGACCAGGGCGGGCGGAAGCGCGTCATAGCCGACCACCGTGCGCCGCTCACCGGTGTGGATCTCGCCGATCAGCGTGCCGTCCCGAGCGAGGATCCGCGTCACTTGCGGGGGCCGATAGGAGCGGAGAATTCCGGGATCGACGTTGCCAGCCTCGCGCCCGTACCAGCCGATGAACGCCGTCAAGGTGAGGATTGCCAGCACCGAGGCCGCGCCAAAGCCGATCCCCACCCGCACCAAGATCTGCCGCCACCGGGCCTTGACAGGGCGCACGGGGCGGGTCTCGGTCTTTAGGTCAGCTTGGATTTGGCGGGCCGATTTCATCGGGTGGGGCAGGCCACGGACGGCCAGTGGGTTGAATACTATTCCAGTGTGCTTGTGGGTTCGGTGTGTGGTGATGGGCGGGCTTGGCCCCGCTCAAATTGTCATCCGAGAGCTCCCGAGCCGCTGGCGTGATCGCGTATACTGGGGCTGAGCCAACCAGCTTGGACACACATGAAGGACGGACGCAAGGAAGTGCTGGTAGTGGATGACGACCCTGACGTGCTGAGGTCGTTCATGCGGCTCCTCGAGGACTACGCGGACGTCAAGGTCGCGCTCGGGGCCGAGGCCGCGCTCAAGGTGCTCGAGTCCAAGAGCTTCGACACGGTCGTGTGTGACTTCAACATGACCGGCCCCCACGGCGGCTGGCTGCTCCGGCAGGTCCGCGACAAGTACCCGCACATCGAGCGGATCCTGCTGTCGGGCAGCTCGTACTCCGAGCTCTCGCACTACCTCGATCCCGGGCTCGTCGATCGCTTCCTCGAAAAGCCCCTCGAGGTCGAGGAGCTGATCGAGGCCGTTAGCCCGCGCGAGTGAAGCGCCGCGTTCGGCTCACCAGGAGTCGATGTCTTCGCGCTCCTCGGCGTTGGGCAAGAGCGTCTCACCGACCGCGTCGACCCGGGCCCGCGTGGTCCCGCTGACGAACGGAGCGGCCGGCGCCGGGGCGCAGGCGCCGGTTTGGAGGTAGCTCAGGGCCGCGGCGAGCATCCCCTCGTCGGGGTCGCCGAGCGGGTGGAACAGATCGTCCTCGGCGAAGCAGTCGGCTGGGAGCCCGTCGTAGTAGTCGCTGTCGCCCTTGGAGTTGACCAGCCGGAAGGTGATCGGGAACAGCCGCTTCTCGCAAAAATCGAAGCCCCTCGAGCCGTAGGGCTTGCCGCCGGTGTCGCTGCCGACCAGCGTGACCTCGGCGTAGGGGAACAGCGCGTTGATGACCAGCTCGCTGGCCGAGAGCGTGCGCGAGCTGGTCAGGATCACGATCTTCTCGGCGGCGATCGACTGGTCGAGCTTGTTGATCTTCGTGGAGCTGTTTTGCGCGCTGTAGTTGGCGTTGTACTGGAAGCCGTAGGACACGCTGCCGGCGTGCTTGGCTCCGATAGCGAGGTCGATGACGCGCGCGGCCACGCTGATCAGCCCGCCGCCGTTGTAGCGAAGGTCGATGATCACGGACGACGCGCCGGCGCTCTTGAACGTCGCAAACACGCCGTCGAGCTCGGCTTTGGTCGTCTCGACGAACTTGTCCATGAGGAAGTAGCCGACCGGCGCGCCGCCGGGCCCGTCAAACACCTCGGCGACCGGGAGGCTGACGATGTCGATCCACTCCTTGGTCATCGACACGGCCTCGATCTCGCCGGTCGCGATCTTCAGGACCTCGACCTCGACGGTCACGCCGGGCTCGTTGGCCCCGTAGATCGAGGACCAGGTCCCGTTGGCGTCGAGCTCCTCGGCGCTAAAGCCCCCGACCCCCGCGATCACATCGCCGCGCACGATGCCGGCCTCGGACGCCGGCGAGTTGTCGCTCACGAACGAGACGCGGACCTCGTCGTCGGCCCCGCGCTGGGTCTTGTAGCCGAGCCCAACGAACTTGCCTTGCATGAACAACGCGTCGCTGGTCGCCTTGTCGCTGACCCGCGTCCAGCGATCTTGGCTGACGCGCAGGGCCCTGGCCATGGCTTCGGGGCCGTCGTAGGAGTCGATGTCGAGGCTCGTGTCGATGTCCTCGGTCCACAGGTAATACTCGTCCATGACCTCGACCACGAACTGGTTTTGGCTCTGGACCTCGCAGTCCGCCGGCGGGTCGACGGCGAAGGGATCGGTCTGGCAAGCGCCGAGGCCCAAGCCGAGGCCGAGGCCGAGCCCGAGCAAGCGGCCGGAGGTCATGAGGGTCGAGGTGGTTGGGGTCCGTCGTTGCTGCATGATCCGTCCGCTGGGTCATTGAAGCATGAGCGGGCCCGACGAAGCGACGGCTAAGCCCGTCAGCGGGCGTGGTGGGCTCCAATCTGCCGATCTTCGCGGGATCGCCCGCGGGTTGGCTCCACGGGCGGGGCTGACGGTGCGCGCGAATCTTGACCCGCGGTGTCAGTCGGCTCGCCAGCCCACGGGACACGCGACCCCGGTCCCGCCGATCCCACAATAGCCGCCGGGGTTCTTGGCCAAGTATTGCTGATGATAATCCTCAGCATAGAAGAACGGCACGTCGTCGCGGATCTCCGTGGTGATCGGCCCGAGCCCGGCCTCGCGCAGGGCGGCCTCGTAGCGGGGCATCGACGCCCGCGCGGCCTCGGCCTGGGCCGGCGAGTGGGTGTAGATCGCCGAGCGATACTGGGTCCCGACGTCGTTGCCTTGCTGCATCCCTTGGGTCGGATCGTGGCTCTCCCAAAACACCTTCAGCAGCGCCTCGTAGTCGATCTGCGCCGAGTCATAGACCACGCGCACGACCTCGGTGTGGCCGGTTTGTCCGCTGCACACCTCGCGGTAGCTGGGGTTTGGCGTGTAGCCGCCGGCGTAGCCGACGGCCGTGGACCAGACCCCCGGGGTCTGCCAAAACTTGCGCTCGGCGCCCCAAAAGCAGCCCAGCGCGAAGGTTGCGAGGGCGAGGTGATCGGCGAAGGGCGGGACGATGCGGCGGCCGTTGACGAAGTGAAGCTCGGGGACCTCGAGCGCTTCGGGGCGACCGGGGAGCGCCTGCTCGGGCTCGACTAGCTTGGGCTTGCGGGCGTCGGCGTAGCGAAACATCGGAGCCGAGCATAGTCGGCCGGCGGGCGCTTGCCCACGCGCCCAGCCCAGCTCAGCCCAGATCAGAACCGGTACAGCAAGAGCACCCGCAGGTCGGCCCGGCGGTCGGTGCCGTCGGGGATCTGTGCGCTGGGGGCCCGCTCGACCCACCGGTCGCGCCAGACGATCTGCAAGAGGAACACGTTGCGCCAGATGTAGATGTGGGCGGCGACGCGGTACTGCAGCTCTTGCAGCTGCCGGCGCAGATCCGAGCCGAGGTCGACGGGCGGCGCCTCGAACGGCGTCGAGAGGTACTGGCCGAAGTCGGTGGTGAGCAGCAGCCGGCGCTTGATCGCCAAGAACCCGACCTGGACGTTGTAGGCCAGCTGGAAGTTCTTGAAGTTGAGCTCGCGCTTGGCGTAGACCTCGCCGAGCATGATCAGCCGCTTGTAGCGGAACGTGGTCTGGGCGTTGATGGCGGGGTAGCGCTCTTGCGCGCGCTGATCGTACTTGGCCCCGAGCGTCAAGGTCAGCGCCGTCGAGCCGGTGGTGTACAAGAACGGGTTGTCGAACCGGTTGTAGTAGCCGATCAGGTTCATGTGAATCTGCGCGCCGGCCGAATAGGTGAAGTTGCGGTTGCCGTCGGGGAAGAAGGTCCCGCCGACGTTGCCGGCGAACCGGCCGCTGCCGCCAGCGAGGAAGGTCCGGTAGAGGAACCTGCCGCGCTTGTCGATCGGGCCGCCGAACTCGATGGCCGCGCCGTTGCCCTGCTCGAAGGCGTTGTAGACGTAAAACGCCGGGTCGACCATCATCCGCTTGTGGACCGAGCGGACCAGCTCGAGGCTGAGGCCGCCGCCGCCGCTGTTGACGTTGACGTAGTGGCCGTTCCGGATCGGGATCTGGAACATGGCGAAGGTCATGCGCGGCGTCTTCTCGGCCCGGATCGACAGCAAGAAGAAGCTGTTTTGGATGAAGGGAATCTGGCCTAGGACCCGGAGCTGGAGGCTCTCGAACTCGGTGTTGAACGGGCTGCGGGCCTCGGCGCCGCGTGGATCGATGGCGTTGGGATCGCTGCTCGGGGGCTGCGGGATCAGGGCCTTGTCGCCGAACTCGGGGCCGGCGAAGTTGAACTCCTGGCCGACGCGGGCGACGACGGAGAACCGGATGTCGCTGGCGGGTTGGCAGACCGTGACCTCGGTGCCGAGTCGGCAACCAATGTCATCACAGTCGATGAAGCCGTCGCCGTCGTTGTCGATCCCGTCGGAGCAGGTGAAGTTGGTCCGCTCGCCGTCGCGGTCGGCGCCGCGGCCCTGGAGGTCCTCCTCGACCTCGCCGGGGGCCAAGCGCAGATCGAGGCGAGCGCCGGTCGAGCCCGGGGGCGGCGCGCCGGCCCGCGCGTCGCCGACGACTTGCCCGGCGACCTCGCGATCCCATGAGCCTAGGCAGACGTCGAAGCCCGCGCAGTCGTTGTCATCGCAGTCGGTGAAGCCGTCGCTGTCATTGTCGATCCAATCGCTGCAGCGCTCGTTGGTCGACTCGGGCAGCCCGTCGGGCTGGCAGGCCGGGTGGTCGTGGCAGTCGTGATCACCGCAGTCGACGACCGTGTCGCCGTCGTTGTCGATGCGATCGGTGCAATTGGTCTCGACCCCAATGGTCTGGTCCGGCGGAGCGGCGAACGCCCGGTGCGGGAGCAGCAGGGCGAGCAGGGCGAGCAGCATCGGCGCCGCAAACCACGGGAGGAGGGAGGGACGGTGGCACATAGGCGTGGGGCGCGAGAGGGGCGAGAAGGGGTCAGATCGCGCAAAGACCAGGGCCGTCGCAGATCGTGACGAGTGGGTCGTAGCTACAATCCCAGTCTTCGCAGTCGATGAAGCCGTCGGCGTCGTTGTCGATGCCGTCGGAGCAGCGGGCGTTGGGCCCACCAGGCTCGTCCGAGAGGCTCTCGGTGCAGGCCTGGGCCGTGGCGACGTCGCGGGCGTTGCTGCACGAGAAGTCGGCGCAGTCGATGAAGCCGTTGCCGTCGTTGTCGATGCCGTCGGTGCACAGCTCGAAGGTGTTCTCGAGCTTGCCGGCGCAGACCTCGAGGACCGCGGGATCGCTCGACTGGCTGCACGAGAAGTCGGCGCAGTCGATGAAGCCGTTGCCGTCGTTGTCGATGCCGTCGGAGCAGGCCTCGGGCGTGTCCTCGGACTCGCAAAAGTCGCTGCACGAGAAGTCGGCGCAGTCGATGAAGCCGTCTTGATCGTTGTCGATGCCGTCGGAGCACAGCTCGGCCGTGTCCTCGGTCGGGAGGCTCGCGCAGTACTCGATCACCTCGGGCGGACCGAACACCGAGCACGAGAAGTCGACGCAGTCCGTAAACCCGTTGCGATCGTTGTCGATCCCGTCCATGCACTTAGCGAGGGTGTTCTCGGGCTCGGCTGGGGGCGCGCAGGCGTCGGTGTTCTGGCAGCCGGGGTCGTCGCAGTCAATCAGCCCGTCGAGGTCGTTGTCGATCCCGTCGGAGCAGGTCGCGTTGTCGTTCTCGCGGCAGACATCGACGAACTTGCCGTTGCGGCAGCCGAAGTCTGCGCAGTCGGTGAAGCCGTTTTGATCGTTGTCGATGCCGTCGGAGCAGGTCTCGTTGGTGTTCTCGAGCAGGCAGCAGGTCTCGGGGACCGCCTGGCACGAGCGATCACCACAGTCGAACTGACCGTTGTTGTCGTTGTCGATGTGATCGCTGCAGGTCTCGGGGGTGTTCTCGGGCTCGTCGACGGGGATCTCCGGGATGTGCTGGCCGCACACGTGGGAGAACTGCACGCAATCAGGGTCGGCGCAGTCGATCAGGCCGTCATAGTCGTTGTCGACCCGATCGCTGCACGCGACATCGTCGATCTCGTAGCCGTAGATCGGGCGGTCGGGCAGCTCGTAGCACGCTGATCCGACGCCAGCGGCGACCGCCGCCGCGATCCCAGCCGCGGTCAAGGCCAAGCTCGTCCGCTTCACTTGAGGCACTCGGCCTTGCCGCCGCCAAACCGCCGCTCGAACGGGACATGGGTCATGCACGAGGCCTCGCTGCGCTGCTGGACCCCGAACCTGCCGGCCTCGGCCCAGGTCATGAGCAGCTCGGTCAGCGCCCGACGCTCGGGTTCGGGGATCTTGCGGTTGATGTGGCGGTGCTTGGCGAAGTCGTAGAGGACCGAGCGCGCGTCGTCGTCGGACAGGCCCGCGAACCCTGGGCCGAGCGCCGCGTCGGCCCGGGCGATCGGGAGCAGGGCGTCGATGGTTGGGTCATCGACGGTGTAGACGAAGTTGCACACGCGATCGCACTCGGCGTAGCGCGTGGTGTGGCGCCACTTGACCGAGTGGCCGTCGGCGCTCGAGACCAGCCGGTTGTAGGTGCCCCGGCCGTCCACGTCCTCTTCTTTGGAGTGCAGCGAGGTCAGGACGAAGTCGGGCACGCCGTGGGCCCAGATCCCGCGCCGGGCCGCGATCGCCTCTTGCTGCGCGGCGACGAGGGCGGGCTTGCCCGGGTCGTCGTTGATGCTCATCACGTGGGCCAAGCCCTTGCGGATCTGATCTTCGGCGAGCGAGGGGCACCACACGAGCATGCGCCCGTAGGTGTCGGTGGCGCCGTCGGTCTCGCACTCCCAGACCCCGTTGCGGCCGTTGTAGGTGCCCATCTTGGCGAGCACGTACAGCTCCTTGGTGGTCCAGCCGCCCCACTGGTGGACGGCCCCGTAGGACTCGAGGGTGTTGAAGCCGGCCAGCCGCGCGCGGGTGTCCTTGAACTCACCGCTGAGCACACGAAAGGAGTCGCCGTCGTTGAAGTGGACCGGGACGGCCTTGCCGTTGAGGATCACCTTGGTCTTGGCGTCGGCTGCGATCCCTTCATGGGTCGGGGTCAGCAACACGGCGCCGACGGTCGCGACGGTGATGGTCATCAACGCCAGCGCGAGCCAGGGCGAGGACAGGATACGACGGTGGTTGCTCAGCATGTCCGAGGTCCGGGGCCGGCACTATGGACGCTGGCCAGGGCCCCTCGCAACGCGTTTTTTGTGAGACGTTTCAGGCGCCCGTGTTGCAGCGACGACACGTCCAGGTTATTCGCCGCGAGATTGACCTTGCCCATGCACTGCCCAAACGGCCATCATCTGCTCTCACGGGGCCTGCTCGCGGCGTCGTTGGCGATGATCGCTGGTTGCGGTGCGCAGCAACGCGCGGCCGAGCAGCTAATTGATCCGCTGTTGCGCAGCCAAGGGGTCCTGGTCGAGCGCCAAGCCGGCGACCGCGAGCTCGCTCTGGGCCGCTACCGCGTCGCGCAGCAGCGCGTCGAGGATGAGGCGTTCGCGTTCGACGGCACCGGCCAGCTCGCGCCCGGCACCGACGGACGCACGCGCCCCGCTCAGCAGCTGCGCCTCGAGTTCAGCTTGGCTGGCGGGGCGACGCCGTGGACCGCCAACTGCGTGGGCCAGCGGCGGCAACCGCCCGATCACGACCTCGCCGCCGCAGCCGACGAGCAGCGCGAGGAGGTCGCCGTGCGCTGTCAGATCTCGCAGATCTCCGGCGAGCAGCAGCGCTGGGTCTTGGCCATCGACGGCAACTTGGGCGCGAACATGCTCGGGCAGCTCACCCGAGTCGGCGCGCCCGAGGCCACGAAGATCGTCGAGATCGTCATGTGGCATCGGGTCCTGAACGTCTCGCGTCGGCGCTTGCCCGCGTCGCTCGGGCTGATCAGCACCCCAGCGGGGGCCGAGGCCGCGCTGATCCTCGACAAGCCCGAGCGCGCCTGGTTGGCGCCGAGCCTCGCTGACAGCGAGCGCGAGCTGGCGCTCACGACCTTGCTCGCCCTGCGGTTGCTGCCGCTCGGCTTCGGCTCCTAACTGGGCTATGCAGCCGCGATGTCGAACGCCAGCGATCCCCGCCCCCTGCTGAGCGACGAGCACAAGACCGAGGTGGTCCGCGCTCAGATCGCGAGCTTCCACAGCGACGTGGTCGACGAGGTTCGCCGCGCCGTCGAGAACGATCCGGTCGTGGTCGTCGGGATGGCGACCAACCCGTTCGTCAAAAAGACCCGCAAGGCCCTGAGCGCCGCGGGCGTCGAGTTCACCTACCTCGAGTACGGCAGCTACACCAAGCAGTGGAAGCGTCGGCTCGCGATCAAGCTGTGGAGCGGCTACACGACCTTTCCTCAGGTGTTCGTGCGCGGCAGGTTGATCGGCGGCAACCACGAGCTGCAGGCGATGGTCGCCGATGGCTCCTTGCAAGCTCGGCTCCGCGGCGAGTGAGCGCGCGCCTCGCTGGCTGGAGCGCTGACCGAGCTCGGCTGGATTCGCCGCAGCTCGCGGCCAGCGGATGGGAGCGAGCGTTCGCCTGGAGTTGGGTCAGATCATCAGGGTGCACCGCTTCGAACGAAGGTTGACCCTGCCGATCCCTCGTGAGGAGCTGTTTGCCTGGCACCAGCGGCCCGGGGCGTTCGAGCGGCTCGCGCCGACTTGGGAGCGCGTCGAGATCGTCGCGCGCGAGGGCACCATCCAAGACGGCGATCGCCTCCACTTTCGCCTGCGCAAGGGTCCGCTGGGGGTGGCTTGGGTCGCGCGCCACCAGGGCTTCGTCGCCGGACACCAATTCGAGGACGTCGCCGAGCGCAGCCCGTTCGCGCATTGGCAGCACCTCCACGCGTTCGCCGACGCCGGCGACGCCGGGCGCGAGCGCAGCACGCTGAGCGATCGCGTCGAGTACCGCTTGCCCCTCGATCGTCTGAGCTGGCCGCTGGTCGGCGGGCGGGTCGAGGCGATGCTCGAGCGGATGTTTCGCCAGCGCCACGTGCGGACCGCCAACGATCTGCGCCGTCACCTAGCAGCCCGTGGTGGAAGTCCTCGCGCCGCCTCGCTTGGCCTTTTCGCCGAGGGCGGTGTCGCCGAAACTTGTAGTCTAGCCGTGGCCGAGCGTGGCCCGCTTCGGGTCGCGATCTCCGGCGCCTCGGGGCTCGTCGGTCGCGATCTTCAGGCGTTTTTGACCACTGGCGGGCATACGGTCATGGCCATGGTGAGGCGGCCGCCTGCGGCCGACGAGCTGCGTTGGGATCCCGCACGCGGCGAGATCGATCGAGCTGGCCTCGAGGGCCTCGACGCGCTCGTGCACCTCGCGGGCGAGTCCGTCGCTGGGCGCTGGACCGCGGCGAAGAAGCGCAGGATCAAAGACTCGCGGGTGCTCGGGACTCGGTTGGTTTGCGAGGCGCTCGCGCAGCTCGAGCACAAGCCGCGGGTCTTGGTGTGCGCCTCGGCGATCGGTGTCTACGGCGACGCCGGTGACACCGAGCTCACGGAGGACTCCGCCAGCGGCGAGGGCTTCTTGGCCGAGGTCGTCCGGGAGTGGGAGGCCGCGACCGAGCCGGCCCGAGCCGCGGGCATCCGCGTGGTCCTGCTGCGTACGGGGATCGTCACGAGCGCGCGGGGAGGCGCGCTCGAGCGCCTGCGCTTGCCGTTTAGCCTCGGGCTCGGCGGCCCGATCGGCGGCGGTCGTCAGTGGCAAAGCTGGATCGATCTCGACGATCTGATCGGCGTCATTCACCACGCGATCCATTGCGACGCGCTGCGCGGGCCGGTCAACGCCGTCGCGCCCGAGCCCGTCCGCCAAGCCGAATTCGCGCGGACCTTGGCGAGCGTCTTGCGGCGGCCGTCGCTGCTGCCCCTGCCGGCTGCGATCGTGCGCGCGGTGTTCGGTGAATTCGGGCGCGAGGCCTTGCTCGCCAGCCAGCGCGTCTCGAGCACGCGCTTGCGCGAGTCGGGCTTCGAGTTCGATTTTCCGACGCTAGAGGCCAGCTTGCGCCACCAGCTCGGGCGCCACTCGGTGTAGGCGTCGCTCACGTTCACGCGGGGATGACCCCTTTGCGGTACGATGCCGCTCCGGGTGATCAACCCTTTTGCCGCTCGATCAGAACATGATCGACCGGCGCCCCGTCGTACCGAGCGCATCATGGCCCACCGTCTGTTTTTGTCATCCGTCCTTCTCGCTTGCGGTTTGAGCCTCGGGTGCGCCACCACGTCGGCTCACCACGCCCCCGGTCACGGCGCTCCCAGCCAAACCGTCTACTACCACTACGACTCTGCCGGGCAGCCCGTCTACTTTCACTACGACGCCTACGGCCAGCCCGTCTACCACCAGTCCCAGCAACCGGGGCAGCCTTACTATCCACAGGGGGCTTCAGGCCCACAGGGGGCTCCAGGGCCACAGGGGGCTCCAGGACCACAGGGGGCGCCGCACCCGAACAGCAACAAGCCGCCGAAGCCGGGTCCGCAGCCAGGGGCTAAGCCGCACCCGAACAGCAACAAGCCACCGAAGCCGGGCCCGCAGCCAGGGACCAAGCCGCACCCGAACAGCAACAAGCCGCCGAAGCCGGGTCCGCAGCCAGGCAACCAGCCCAAGCCGCACCCGAACAGCAACAAGCCGCCGAAGCCGGGTCCGCAGCCGGGCAACCAGCCCAAGCCTGGGAGCAACAAGCCGCCGAAGCCGGGTCCGCAGCCGGGCAACCAGCCCAAGCCTGGGAGCAACAAGCCGCCGAAGCCGGGTCCGCAGCCGGGCAACCAGCCCAAGCCCGGGCCGAAGCCTGGGAGCAACCAGCCGAACCAGCCCGGCCCGCAGCCGGGCAACCAGCCCAAGCCCGGGCCGAAGCCTGGGAACAACCAGCCGAACCAGCCTGGCCCGCAGCCGGGCAACCAGCCCAAGCCTGGGAACAACCAGCCGAACCAGCCCGGACCGCAGCCGGGCAACCAGCCCAAGCCTGGGAACCAGCCGAAGCCCGGCAAGGGCAAGTAGCCCGCTGAAACGACGACGAGCCGCGCAGGAACGCCCTGCGCGGCTCGTCGTCGTTTGGTGCGCCCGGGGTCGATAATTAGCAAAAATAGTTTTGGTAGGTTATAATCGCCGTCGATGTGGTCGCCAAGCAGCCTCAACCCGGTGCCGCTCATCTTGCTGGCCACGCTCGCCTGCGGTCCGCCGCCCTTCGAGCCGGAGCCCGAGCCGGCAGCGGACGCCTCGACCGGCGGCGCCGATTCGACCGACAGCGCCGATTCGCAGGGCAGCGAGACCGAGGCCGGCGATGACTCGAGCACGGACGGCGACATGTTCCTCCCTCGAACGGATGTGCTGGTGTTCGACGACTGCGACTCGTTCGCGCAGGACTGCCCCGAAGGCGAGAAGTGTGTGCCCTACGCCAGCTCGGGCGGGACCTGGGACGCGAACAAGTGCGTGCCGATCATGGGCGAGCAGGCCACCGGTGAGCCCTGCACCTATGCCGGCGCGGTCGAGGTGACCGATGATTGCGACGCGACTGGCATGTGTTGGGACGTGACGCTCGTCGATGACGAGTGGATCGGCGTCTGCCGTGCATTTTGTACGGGCTCCCCCGATTCGCCCGGGTGTCCACCGGCCAGCGCATGCACCGTCTCGGGCTCTGGAGTCATCAATATTTGCATTCCGACTTGCGACCCCACGGTCCAAGACTGCGCCCCCGGCTTGGCCTGCTTTTGGGTCGCCGGCGACTTTTCCTGCATCTCCGCGACGCAAGACATCCCCGCCGGTGAGCCCTGCGGGTTCATCAACGACTGCGCCGCCGGGCTCGGGTGTTTCGCCGGCGAGCTGTTTCCGGCCTGCGAGGGCCCGAGCTGTTGCTCACCATTTTGCGATCTCGGCCTCGGTGACGGGCCGTGCGACGCCGTGCCAGGGACCAGCTGCGTCGCGTTCTTCGAGGAAGATTCGGCCCCGCCGGAGTACGAGCACGTCGGCGTGTGCCTGGTGCTCTGATCTGATCAGCGAGCGACCCGCCCGAGCTCCTCGTCGATCAGCACCGTGACCGCGTCGATCTCCTCGCGCATGATCAGCACGGTGTTCTTCATCCGCTCGACCTCCATCTCGAGCACGACCTTGACCTCCTTGGTCGCGTAGTGCTCGTCCTTGATGAGCCCGGAGATGTGCTGGAGCAGCTGCTTGCGCTCGGCCGAGAGCCCGTGTTCAACCTCCTCATCGGCGACGAGCACGGCGAGCTCGGCGTCGGTCGCCGCGGTCCGGCCGACCTGCTTCATGAACGTGTCGTTGTAGGTGGCCTCGATGTTGGCGACCTGCTTCTCGATGATCTTGGCGTTGTTGTAGACTTCGCCGATCTTGCGGGCGAGGTCCTTGTTGTCAAAGATCCGGACGCCATTGGCGAGGTACATCTGCCAGACCTCGTAGCGATAAAACGGGGTCAGCGCGACCGGCTTGAAGTCGAAATTGGCCTCGGGGTCTTTGTGGTGGTCGAGGAAGGTCTGGTAGAGGTCGTGGCAGCTTTGCTTGGCCTCGGGGTCGTTGCTCAGCGCGCTGCCCTCGACCATGTACTCGTCGTGGAGGCAGCGGATCACGTCCTCGTCCTCGTGGAGCTCGTGAAAGTAGGCGTCGAAGGTCGCGCGCATGGCCCCGAGCTCGGGCGGCTCGTGGCCGACGACGATCGGCCCGAGATCCTCGACGATCGCCTGCTCTTGCTCACGGTTGGCCTGCAGCTCGGCCTTGAAGTCGCCGAGCATCGCGACGTACTCGTCTTTCTCCTTCGAGAGATCCTGGCAGCGCTGGACCCCGGTCGCGGCGTACAGACCAACGAAGATCAGGGCGAAGTCGACGGCCTTATCGAAGAAGAACTCGCCGTTTAGGCCCTGCTCGCGCAGGCGAGCGCGGCGGCGTTGGGAGCGGGTCTTGACCATGGGGGCGCCAGCTTAGCAGCCCGTGGCGCGCAGCGGCGCGTCGCGTCAGGGCGCGACGCTGGTGAGCTCTTCGTCGATCAGCTGGGTGACCGCGTCAATCTCGTCACGCATGATCAGCACGGTGTTCTTCATCCGCTCGACCTCCATCTCGAGCACGACCTTGACCTCCTTGGTCGCGTAGTGCTCGTCCTTGATGCGCTCGGAGATGTGCGTGAGCAGCTGCTTTTTGTCGGTCGAGAGCCCGTGCTCGGCTTCCTCGTCGGCGACGAGCTCGGCGAGCTCGAGGTCGGTCGCCGCGGTCCGGCCGACCTGAGCCATGAACGCGTCGTTGTAGGTCTCTTCGATGTCGGCGACCTGCTTCTCGACGATCTTCGCGTTGTTGTAGATCTCGCCGATCTTGCGGGCCAAGTCCTTGTTTTTAAAGATCCGGACCCCGTTGGCGAGGTACATCTGCCAGACCTCGTAGCGATAAAACGGGGTCAGCACGACCGGCTTGAAGTCGAAGTTGGCGTCGGGGTCTTTGTGGTGCCCGAGGAAGCCCTGGTAGAGGTCGTGGCACGCTTGCGTGGCCTCGGCGTCCTTGCCGATCCCGCCCCCGGCGACCATGTACTCGTCGTGGAGGCAGTGGAGCACGGCCTCGTCCTCGTGCAGCTCGTGGAAGTAGGCGTCGAAGGTCGCCCGCATCGCGCCGATCTCCGGCGGGGTCTGGCCGACGATGATCGGCCCGAGATCCTTGACGATCGACTGCTCTTGCTCACGGTTGGCCTGCAGCTCGGCTTTGAAGTCGCCGAGCATCGCCACGTACTCTTGCTTCTCGTTCGAGAGGTCCTGGCAGCGCTGGACCGCGGTCGCGGCGTAGAGACCGACAAAGATCAGCACGAAGTCGAAGGACTTGTCGAAGAAGAACTCGGCAGACAGGCCTTTGTCGCGAAGTTGGCGGCGGCGTCGTTGGGCGCGGGTCGTGGGCGGGGTCGCGGTCATGCGGGGCGAGACTACAGCAGCGGCGATCTGGCCGGCGGGGAACCTGCTAGGAGCCCGCCGGGGGCCCCGGAGCGGCTGCCGGCGGCGGCTTCAGGCTGGCGCCGGCTGCCGCCCACGCACGAGCCGACCAGGGAGCTTGCCGGTCGGCTGACCGTGGGAGCGGACGACCTCGCCCGCGACGATCGTATGCACATAGCCATCGGCCCGCTGCACGAACCGCCGGCCATCGGCGGGCAGGTCATAGATCATCTCTGGCGCATGAAGGCGCAGGCCCGCGCCGTCGATGACGTTGAGATCGGCCTTGTAGCCCGGCTTGATCCGGCCCCGATCGGCGAGCCCGTAGAAGTCGGCGGTGTCGGCTGAGAGCGTCTTGACGACCTCCTCGAGCCCGAGCTTGGGGCCGCGGGTGCGGTCACGGACCCAGTGGGTGAGCATGAAGGTCTGGATGCTCGCGTCGCAGATCGCCCCGCAGTGGGCCCCGCCGTCGCCGAGGCCGAGGCGCGTGCGCGGGTGCTGCAAGAGCGTGCGCAAGGCGTCATGGTTTTGCTCGGCGTAATTGAAGATTGGGAAATACACGATCCCGCGGCCGTCGTTCTCCATCATCCAATCCCAGACCACGCCGGGGGCGGCCTCGCCGGTGCGCGCGGCGACGGCGGTGGCGGCCTCGCTCGGCTCGGGCTCGTAATTGGGGGTCTCGCCGAGGCGGTACATTTTATGGAAGCTCGAGATGATGTAGTCCTCGAACTCGCCGAATGAAAACGGCTTCTCGCCGACGACCTTGGCCCGCAGCGCCGGATCGCGGAGCTTGTCGAGGCGCTCGGCGAAGGGCAGGTGATGCAGGGGCATGTAGCTCGGGTAGGGCATGAACGGGACCGCGGTCCCGGCCCAGGTCATCAAGATCCCGTTGGGCCGGCCCGAGACCTGGGCCCAGATCGGCAGGCCGGCTTTGTCGGCGCCGTCGAGCAGCTCGAGCATCTGCTTCCAGAGATCGGGCTTTTGATCGGTCTGGAGCAGGTTGAAGCTGACGGCGCAGCCGGTCTCGGCGGCCAGCCGGTGCATCCACGGGTACTCCTCGGCCATATCGACGTGGTTGCCGGTCATTTGAAACATCCCGCCGCCGCCGTCGACGACGGCCTTGGCCAAGGCGAAATTCTCGCGCTCCTCGGCGAAGGTCCCGGGCACGTATTCGCCGTCGATGCCCTTGTGGATCGGCGTGCGCGAGGTCGAAAAGCCGAGCGCGCCGGCCTCGACGCCCTCGCGCACGATCGTGGCCATGGCCGCGAGATCCTCGGCGGTCGCCGCTTCATGCTTGGCCCCGCGCCGACCCATGACGTAGGCCCGCAGCGCGCCGTGGGGGACCTGGGCGCAGATGTCGATGGCCCGGGGCCTGCGATCGATCGCGTCGAGGTACTCGGGGAAGCTCTCCCACTCCCAGACCATGCCCTCGGTCATGGCGCTCCCGGGGATGTCCTCGACGCCCTCCATCAGGCCGATCAACCACTTGCGCTTGTCGGGCGCCGCGGGGGCGAAGCCGACGCCGCAGTTGCCCATGACCACGGTCGTGACCCCGTGCCAGCTCGAAGGCGAGACCTCGGGGTCCCAGGTGACCTGCGCGTCGTAGTGGGTGTGGACGTCGACGAACCCGGGGGTGACGAGCTTGCCGGTCGCGTCGAGCTCCTCGCGGCCGGGCGGGAGATCGGGATCGACCGCGACGATCAAGCCGTCGCGCACGCCGACATCGGCGCGGCGCTTGGGCGCGCCAGTGCCGTCGACGACGGTCCCCCCACGAATCACGAGATCGAAGCTCGGGCTGTCCATGGGCCCGACGCTAACACGGTTCTCACCGGCGGGTCACCTCCGGCTCTCGAGCTCGTGACCGCGGCCGCGCGGGGCGTGACCGCGGCCCTTTGACGTGGTCGAAATGCGCTGTTGAACTGAACTCGGTGCTACGCCAAACCATCAAGCGCGCCCAGGCGATCGCCCGCGGGCTCCAGACCAATTTTTTGTGGGATCCGAACTCGCACGACAACGTCCCGCTCGCGCTCCAGCGCTGGGCGAGCGAGCGGCCCGGCGATCCCTTCTTGGTGTTCGAGGCGCGGCGCTGGACGGTTGGGGCGTTCGACGCCGAGGTCAACCGGCACGCCCGAGCGTGGCGCGAGCTCGGGCTCGAGCCTGGGCAGGTGGTCGCGCTGGTGCTCGACAACCGTCCGGCGTTCCTGATGCACTTCTACGCGCTCGGGAAGCTCGGGGTGATCGCCTCGCTGATCAACCCCGCGCTGCGCGGCGACGCGCTGCGCCACGCCTTGTGGGTGTGCGAGCCGGCGGCGATCCTCGTGGGTGACGCCCAGCTCGAGGGCCTGCGCGAGCTCGGGCTCGCGGCCCTGCCGGTCGCGGCCGAGCGGGTGTACGTCGATTACGAAGGCGAGGATCGGGGCGCCGACGCCCGCTTGCGAAGCTGGAACGAGCAGGTCAGCGGGGTCGTGCCGCTCGCCCTGCACGAGCCCGAGCTGCGCGCGCTGCATGAGGTCGCGGCCTACATTTATACGAGCGGGACCACGGGCCTGCCCAAGCCCGCGGTCGTCAAGCACCACCGCCTGCGCCGGGCCGGTGACGTGTTCGCTGGGCTCGCGCGCCTGACCAGCGACGATTGCCTGTATTGCTGCTTGCCGCTGTACCACGCGAGCGCCACGGCGATCGGCGTGCCGATGGTGATCTCGGCCCGCGCCGAGCTGGTGCTCGCTCGCAAATTCTCCGCGAGCGGGTTTTGGGACGAGTGCCGCCGGTTTGACGTGAGCGTGTGCCTGTATATCGGCGAGCTGTGCCGCTACTTGTACAACCGGCCTGCGCGGGCCGACGACCGCGATCACGCGGTCCGCTGCTTTGTCGGCAACGGCCTGCGGCCGGACATCTGGGAGGGGTTTTGCGAGCGCTTTGGGATCGAGCGGGTCGCCGAGTTTTATGGCGCGACCGAGGGCAACGCCGAGACGGCCAATTTGTTGAACCGCAGCAGCACGGTCGGTCCGCTGCTCTCGTGGAAGATGAAGCTGGCCCGCTGGGACACGCAGCGCGACGAGCTGGTCCGCGGGCCCGACGGCCTGGCGATCCAGACCAAGCCCGGCGAGCCGGGGGTGCTGCTCGGCAAGATCGACGAGCGTAACCCCTACGCGGGCTATACCGACAGCAAGGCCAGCCGCGGCAAGGTCTTGACCGACGTGTTCGCGCCGGGCGACGCGTGGTTCAACACCGGTGATCTGCTCAGCCGCGACCGGCTCTGGCACCTGCACTTTGTCGATCGGCTCGGGGATACGTTTCGCTGGAAGGGCGAGAATGTCTCGACCCAGGAGGTCGGCGAGATCTTGAACGCCGGCCCGGGTATTCGCGAGAGCAACGTCTATGGGGTCGAGGTCCCGGGCGCCGATGGCCGGGCCGGGATGGCGGCGATCGTCGTCGAGCCTGACTTCTCGCCAGCGCGCGTGTACGCCTATGTTGCGACGGAGCTGCCGAGCTACGCGCAGCCGCGGTTCTTGCGGGTGGTCGAGAGCGTGAGCACGACCGGGACCTTCAAACACAAGAAGGTCGAGCTGCGCGAAGCGGGCTGGGATCCGCAGGCGATCGAGGATCCGCTGTGGTTGCGCGATCCGAACGCGCGTACCTACGTGGAGCTGACGCCCGAGCGGGCGGCGGCCGTGCGCGCGGGCGAGTGGCCGGTCTAGCTGTGGCTGAGCTGGGGGGCGATCCGAGCCAGGGTCAGCTCGGCGACGTGGCGCAGCTCCGGTGACAGGGCGAGCAAGCTGTCTGCGCTGCCGTGGTCTGCGGCCTCGAGGGCCGCGATCATGGGCGCCCAGGTCTCGGCGTTGGCGAGGGTTTGCAGGAACGCGTGAGCTCGGCTGGCGTGGCCATGGCGGACGAGATCGGTGAACACCGAGGCGATGTCGGCCCAGCATGTCTGGCGATCGTGTGCGTCGCTCGAGCTCAGGAACTGCAGGGCCACCGGCGTGGGCCACTCGCCTCGCGCGGCTTGGCGACGCGCGGGCGCGGCCGCGGCTGGATCTTGGGCGTCACCCGGGGCCTCGCTTGGAAACAACAGAGCGAGGAACTCGACCAAGGCGAGCAGCCGCTGGCGCGATCGCCTGCTCGCGCGCATGAGGTACCAGATGTTGAAGAACCGCTCGCTGAGCTGGAAGCCCGCGCGCTTGTTCCCGGGTAAGCGGGTCTTCTCGACGACGCCGTGCTTGACCAGGCGATTGAGCTGGGCCGAGACCTGGTTGACGTCGAGCCGCAGCCGATCAGCGAGCTCGCGGGCGGTCGCGGGATCCCAGTGCAGCGCGAGGGCGTCGACGACCCGCTGGGCCTGGGCGGGCAGCTCCGCCAAGCGATGCTTGTAGAGCGGGGTGATCTGATCGAGGAGCCGCTCGAGGTCGCTGCGGGGGTCGCCCTCGGTTGCTTGGCACAAGAGGTTGAATAGCAGCACGAGCGTGCGCGGGTCGCCGCCGGACAGCAGGCGCAGGGTCTGGACGCGGCCGGGCTCCCGATCGATGATCTCGAGCACGCGCGGCTGCTCGGTGACCACGGCTAGATGGCGCATGAGCTCGAAGGCTTGCGGCTCGTCGAGGCCGTCGAGGTTGTGCGCGCGAAAGAAGTCGTAAAACGCCTTGTCGTAGCGAAAGCTGCTCTCTAGAGGCTGGCTCGTGGCGCCGATGATCAACAGCCAGGGCTCACGGGAGAGGACCTCGCGCAGGGCCCAGTCGTCTTGGTCGAGGCGCTCGAATACGAGATCGAGGTTGTCGATCAGCAAGATCAAGCGGCGATCGACGCGCTCGGCTACCGAGCGCAGCAGCTTCAACGCGCTCGAGCGCCGGGTGTCCTCGCTGGCGATCGCGGCGATGTCGACGAGCTGCTCGTCGATTGGGAGCAGGCCGTCGTGCTGGCCCCGGGACTCGAGCGAGTCGGCGAGGGCGTCGACGCAATTGAGCCAAAAGTCCGATAAGCTAGCGACGTTGTGCTGCTCCTCGGGGAAGCTCAGCGGCAGCCACCGCGCGTCGAGGGTGGGATCGTCTTCGATCGCGTAGCGTAGACGCTGAAGCAGGGTCGTCTTGCCCATGCCCGGCCGCCCGATGACGACGTGGTGCTGGGGCAGGCCCACGGTCTCGTCGTGGAGGTCCCGAATGAGGCGCTCGAGCAGCGGCCGGCGAGCGACGAACAGCCGGACGAGCTCGTGTTTGGCGAGTAGATCGGGGTTGTAGACGGCGACGCCGTGAAACTCGCGGCTCATTGCAGCACCGTGGACCGCCAGTAGTCGCGCAACAGCGGCGAACGAAAGCGCCAGCGTTTTGCGTCCGCGATCATATAGCCGTCACTCTCGAGCACCCCGAGCAGGTAACGAGCGAGGCGCTCGTCGGCGCCGCGGCTGCGCATGAGCTCGTGCATCACCGGGCTGGGCGCGCCCCGGGGGTCGCGGGCGGCGACCTCGAGCAGCGCGAGGGCGTGGGCTTCGTCGACCAGACCGAGCTCGTCACGCAGCCGTTGGACCCAGGTGTCAAAGTAGCTCTTATGCGTATGGCTCAACAGTTGATCGTAGGCGCGGTCGACCGACTCGATGCTCGGGGTGGAGACGTCGAGGTCGCGCACGGTCGAGAACAACAGCTGCAGGTGATAGGGGATCAACCAATCGAGCTTGTCGAGGATATGTTCGGTGACCGCGTCGCTCAGCTCGATTGAGTAGGTCGCGGCGAGGTCGGCGAGGAAGTCTCGTGCGTCTCGCCGAGAGAACCCGCCGAGTCGCTCAATTGCGAGATCGTTGATGGTGTCGCTGAGCCGCTCGCGCTGTGTGACCGTGTCGAGGCCGATCGAGCCGCACAGCAGCCAGCGCACGCTCAGCCGAGCCCGACGGTCGCTCCGCACGTGTCTGAACCAATTGAGGAACAGCCGCGCGCGCTCGTGTCCGTGGATCCGCAGGAGATTGAGCAAAAAAATCGGGAGCTCGTCGAGCATGACGAGGCATCGCCCGTCGACCGCTTGCAGCGTTCGCAGGAGCTCGGCGCCGAGCTCCTGCCACTGTTGAGTTGTCAGCTCGACGCTGATCGTGTCGACGCTGAAAGTCTTGACGCGGTCGAGCAGCTTGCGAGCGCGTGCGACGATCTTGGCCCCGAGCCCGCGATGCTCGGCGACGACCTCGAGCAGGGCCTGCAAAAACCCCAGCTCGTCGCTATGGCTGGCGACGCTGGCGTAGAGCGGCTTGAAGCCGTGATCCTCGGCGGTGGCCTCGAGCTTGTAGAGCAGCGAGGTCTTGCCGACCCGCCGGGGGGCGAGGAGCAGGACATGGTCTGTGTCGAGCCGGTCCCACAGCCGAGCCTGCTCCTTGCGGCGATCGTAGAAGTTTTGGCCCTCGACTGGGCTCCCCAGTGTGTTTCGGACGCGTATGGCTGAAGTCACAACGGATCTGTTTTACAACGTATCTGTTGTGCTGGCAAGCCTCAGATCGTGCTCAAAGCCTCAAATTTTGGTATGATGTCGGCGTCAGGCGCGCAAAAGTTGCTGCGTTTCGAGCGCGGAGCGATTTTTAGGCATCGGCTGCGGGCTCCGCATCGAGGTGCGCGGTGATCCAGCCATGCACCTTGGCGATGACCGGCGCGCGCAGCTCGGTCGGCTCGTTGTGCAGCTCGTGAAAGTACCCGTCCCAGACCTCGATGCTCTGATCGTGCCGCGCAGGATCTGCGAGGGTCGCAAACACGTTTTGCGCGGCGGCGTGATCACAAATCTGATCACCGGTGCCAACATACCAATGCATGGGCACGCTGAGCTTGGCGGCCTCGGCTTCGACCCGGGCGATCGCGCGCTCCATGGCCGCCGCCCAGCTCGTGGTGATCTTGGTGACGCGCCGGGGGTCGGCGACGTAGCGGGCGACCTGCTCGGGGTCGCGGCTGATCGCCTCGGCCGGGATGCCGGTCGGGACCGCGAGGCGGGGGACGACCTTGGCGAGCAGCCGCACGGCGAACTCTTTGACCGCGCCGACTTTCATGGTCAGGCCGAGCAGCGGAGCGCTGACGATCACCCCGCGAAGCGGGATGTCGCGCTCGTGGTCGAGCAGGTAGGTCAGCGTGACCAGCCCGCCCATGCTGTGGGCCCAGATGAACCATGGCAGCGCGTCCGGTCGTTGGGCGGGAGCGAGGTGCTCGGCGTAGTTGCGCAGGATGTCGAGGAGATCGTCGCCGTATTGTTCGAAGCGCTCGACGTGGCCCGGGCGGCCGCCGCTGCGGCCCTCGCCTCGGTGGTCGGCGCCAAACACCAGGCCGCCGAGCTCGTTGAGCTCGCGCGCGACCTGGTCGTAGCGCGAGACGTGCTCGCCTTGGCCGTGGACGATGCATACGACAAATTGGGGCTCGCGCGCGGGGACCCACAGCTCGCTGTGCAGCACGGTCTTATCCCGGGTCTCGAGCTTGCGGATCTGGCTGGTTTCAGTCACGGCCGGGAGTATGCCAGGCGCGGGCGGTTCGGGGCAGGGCACGGGGTGATCTGCGACGTGGATGTCGTGCGTGAGCGGGCGCCGGTCGAGCGTGATCGACCGGCGGGGTCAGGTTACTTGATTGGAGCGTGGTCTGAGACCACAGGAGCACACCATGACATTGACCTACCGACTAGCGACCCTCACGGTCGCAACCCTTGGAGCCGTGGCCCTGAGCGCGTGCGGGGCCGAGGAACCCACCAGTCAGGACTTCATCTCTGACGACCCGCAAGCGGGTGACAGCTTCGGCGACGACGGCGGCCTCGGCACCGGCGACGGTGACGGTGACGGTGACAACAGCGGGGGGGACGACGGCGGCGAAGGCGAAGGCGAAGGCCCCAACATCTCCGAGGCCGACATCCTCCAGCTCGAGGGCAACCGGCTCTACGCGCTGTCGCCCTACTCCGGCCTGACGGTCGTCGACATGCAAGACCCCGACGACCTCCGGTCGCTCGGGACCTGGGACACCGACGCCCAGCCCTTCGAGATGTACGTCGAGAACGCCCAGGCGTTCGTGATGTTCAGCGACTTTGGGTTTTGGGACTACGACGAGGACACCGGCGAGTGGTCCTATGAGTCGAGCAGCCGGCTGGTCGCGCTCGACGCCTCCGACCCCGCCAACATCGCGGTCAAGGGTGAGTTCACCTTGCCTGGGCGCATCCAAGACTCGCGCCGAGTCGGCGACGTGCTCTACCTCGTGACCATGCAAGACGGCTGGTGCTGGGGCTGCGACGAGCAGCAAAAGACCGTGGTGACCTCGATCGACATCAGCGATCAGGCCCACCCGGCGCTCATCGATCAGCTCGCGTTCGAGGCTCCGGGCTCGAGCTGGGATTGGCAGCGCAGCGTCGAGTCGACGACCGAGCGCATGTACGTGGCCGCCCGGTCGTGGGCGTGGGAGGGGCTCGGCTCGTCGATCGACGTGATCGACATCTCGGCGGGCGACGGCTCGCTGGTCGCCGGGGCCCAGGTCCAGGTGACCGGCACGGTGTTTAGTCGCTGGCAGATGGACGAGCACGAGGGCGTGCTGCGGGTCATCAGCCAGCTCGGCTGGACCGACAACCCGCTGATCGAGACCTTCCTGATCGAGAGCGCGGACTCGTTCGTGCCGCTCGGCTCGGGCGAGCTGACCATTCCCGAGCCCGAGTCCCTGCGCAGCGCTCGCTTCGATGGTGATCGCGCCTATGCGATCACCGCTGAGCAGACCGATCCGCTGTTCACCATCGACCTGAGCGACCCCGCCAACCCCCAGCAGATCGGTGAGCTCGAGATCCCCGGCTGGGTCTACCACATGGAGACCCGCGGCGATCGGATCCTGGCCCTGGGCTTCGACCCGGACCACCCCAACGGCAGCATCAACGTCAGCTTGTTCGACGTCAGCGACTTCGCGGCGCCGAGCCTGACCAAGCGGGTCCACTTTGGCGGATCGTGGGCGAGCTTCGCCGAGGACCAAAACCGCATCCACAAGGCGTTCACGATCCTCGACGACGAGAACATGCTGCTCGTGCCCTACACGGGCTGGGATTTCGACGGCGAGGGGTCGGAGCAAGAGTGCAGCGGCAGCTACCGCAGCGGCGTGCAGATCGTCGATTGGCTCGACGATGACCTGACCGTGCGCGGCCTGGTCCCCGCTCGCGGGCGCGCGCGCCGGGCCTTCACCTACGCGCAGCGCATCGTCACGCTCTCGGACGTCGAGCTCGCGACCTTCGACTACGCCAACCGTGACGCGCCGCAGGCCCGTGACTCGCTGACCCTCGCGGTCAACGTCAACAACCTCGTCCGCGCCGGTGACCACTGGGTCCGGCTCTCACGGGATTGGTGGACCAGCGAGCAGCGGCTCGAGATCGTCGACGGGGCCAACCCGGGCGCCGCGGAGCCGCTCGGGGTCATCGACATCGGTGAGCTCGGTGACTGCGAATGGACCTGGATCGACGACGTCTTCGCCCACGGCGATCACGTGTTCGTCGTGCAGATGGCCTACTCGCAAAAGTGGGACGAGGAGTACCACTACACGTCGGTGACCCGGGTGATCGCGGTCGACATCAGTGACCCGAGCGCGCCGGTGCTCGACGACATCTTCGAGATCCCGGGCGAGCGCTCGTGGGGCGTCGGCCAGCTCGCCGGGGTCTCGACCGGCTCGAAGTGGATGGTCCAGCTCGACGATCACCTGGTGTTCTCGATCCACGATCCCGAGCAGGGCTACGAGCAGGGCAGCGCCAAGATCCACGTGGTCGACCTGTCCGATCCGAGCAAGCTCGAGGTCAGCGCGATCCTCGAGCGCCCGGCTGGCCAGACCCAAGGCCAGCTCTCGGTCCTGTCCGACACGGTCGTGTCGTGGCACACCGAGCCCGTCGAAGGCGAGCCCGGCAAGGTCCGGTTCTACTTCGATCGCCTCGACCTGAGCGGCGCGCAGCCGGCTTGGAGCGCGAAGGTCAACGTCCCCGGCATCATCGTCGCCTACGATGACGCGGCCGGTCGGGCGTTCACCGTCGACTTCAAGCTCTCGCCCGCGCAGCTCGAGGTGAACGAGTGCTACGAGCACCCCAAGTTTTGGTCCTACCAAAACGGGAAGTGCACGCTGATCGAGCGCGCGCTCAAGCGGCTCGCGCTCAACGGTAACCAGGCCTCGCTCGTCGCGACTGTCGACATCGAGGGTGACCAAGGCCTCCAGCAGCTCGTCGCCAGCGACTCGCGGATCTTCGCCAAGGTCGGCAAGTCCTCGTGGGGGTATTACGACGATTTCGAGGGCAGCAACACGGCTGTCGAGCACAAGCTGGTGCTCGTCGACCTCACGGCCCCGATCACCACGGCCCACCAGGTCGACGCGGCGATCGGTCGCTGGTGGTGGATCTCGGCCGTTGACGGGGTCCGGGCGGTCGTCCACGCGAACTACGGCGAGCTCGGCCTCGTCGACGCCAGCGACGCCGCCCAGGCTGAGCTGCGGACCTCGTCGCTGCCCGGCTGGGGCGGCTGTTACAACCCGGTGATCGACGGCGACACGGTCTACTGCCCGATGGGCGCCTACGGCCTCGCTACGGTCGAGTGGTGATCGCTCGGGCCGAACCGGCCGAACTTGATCAAACCTGATCAAACCTGATCAAACCTGATCAGCGCGAAGGGGCCAAGTTGGCCCCTTCGCGTCGTGGTTGAGCGGCGGTCAGCGGGGCCGCATCTCGATCAACAAGCCGCTGCGTGGGACCGGCAGCGGGATCTGCTTGAAGCTCAGATCCTGGCCGGCGACGAGGTCCCAGTCGTAGTCGCGCAGCATCAGGGCGATCACGATGTGCATCTGCAGCAGGGCGAAGTGCATGCCCAGGCAGGTCCGCGGGCCGCCGCCAAAGGGGATGTAGGTGAACGGCGGGTGCTGGTCCTCGCCCAGCCATCGCTCGGGATCGAAGCGCTCGGCCTTGGGATAAAATTCATCCTCGAAGTGGACCGAGCGGGGGCCGGTTGCGATGCGCCAGCCCTGGGGGATCCGAAACCCGCCGAACTCCGCGTGCTCGAGCATCACCCGGAACGCGCCGCCGACCGGGGGGATCAGGCGCATGCTCTCTTTGATGACCGCCTCGAGGTAGATCATCGAGCGGATCGACTCGGTCGTGAACCGGCGATCCTCGAGGCCGTCCTGCTCGGCCCGGGCCTTGCTAGCGACCTCGGGGTGCGTGCTCAGGTGGTAGATGGCGTTGGCCGAGCCCGCCACGGTGGTGTCGTGGCCGGCGAACAACAGCAGCTGCAGCTCGTCGACGACGGTGTCCCGCGGGAGCGGCTCGCCGTGCTCGTCGCGGACCTCGAGCATGGTCGAGAGGATGTCGGGGCCGCGCCGGCTCTCGGCGTCGCGGCGCATGACGAGGTCGTCGAGCACGGTGAACAGCCGCTTGCGCGCGACCATGGCCTTGGCGAATTTTCCGCCCGGGATCGCCACGGGGACCGGCGCGAACATGCCGGCGGTCCAGGTGTTGAAGTCGCGGCTGAACTCGTCGAGCGGGACGCCGAGATCGCCGACGTCGCCGAGCACGTAGGTCGCGGCGATCTCGAAGGCCAGCGAGCGCATGCGCGGGAGGATGGTGAGCGGACCGAGCTCGGCGTCCGTCGCCCACCGGCGCAGGTGCTTGCGCGCGACGTTGAGCATGCCGGGGATGCAGTCGCTCATGCTCGTGCGCTTGAAGTGGGGCGCGAGCAGCTTGCGCCGGGCCTTGTGCTCCTCGCCGCCGAGCAGCGACATCGAGGTCGCGCCGAGCAGCTTGCGGATCGTCGGCAGCCACTGGTTCTCGAGGTACTTGCCCTCGCCCGCGTAGATCCAGCGGTTGGCCTCGGGCCCGCGCATGAACACCGTCGGCTTGCCAAACAGCGGCGAGACGAAGATCGGCCCGTACTTCTTGCGCCGGGCTTGGATGAACTCGGTGGGGTCGCGGAGGAAGTCGAGGGTCTCGCCGAGCAAGGGCAGGCCGCGTCCGCCCGGCGGGGTGGGCAGCGCCCGGCTCGGGCCGTGCGTGTCGGAGGCGTGGTCTTGCATGGCGGCGTCGAGCGTAGTCGAAAACCCGGCGGGTTCGGAGGCCGGTCGTTGAATGCTACGCTCGCGCCATGAATCGCCGCATCGTCTTGCCCATGCTCTTGACGCTGGTCCCCCTCGCTTGTGGTGACGACCTTGGCTCCGAAGCGGGCGCCGACGCGAGCGCGACCGACTCCGAGACCGCGGGCGCGACGGACACGGCCGAGGGCGCGGACGCGGAGGTCGGTGGCGACGGTGACGGCGACTCGGGTGACGGCGACGGC
>Ga0114946_10000363_pt1 | contig 29578 bp, 24 predicted proteins | sample WalLakDeSediment_FD_88676 | JGI IMG/M metagenome (GOLD analysis project Ga0114946, IMG submission 88676) | Lake sediment microbial communities from Walker lake, Nevada to study Microbial Dark Matter (Phase II) - Walker Lake 11/02/13 Deep Sediment | ecosystem: Environmental > Aquatic >... | reverse complement strand
TAAAAGAACATATTTTCTTAGGGCCCAATAACGGTGTATTGAGCCTGTTATCGGAATACGACCCCGATCTTATCATCAAGCTTACCGTGACCCCTAAAGTCCAGAGCAGTTTCCCATCCAAAGATATTTTAGCCCCTATCGCCGCCAAATTAGCTTTGGGCGCTGAATTAAAGGAATTCGGGGAAATCTTGCCCCAGATGAAGAAAATGATTCCGAGAAACTTCAAGGCCACCAAAAAACAGATATTGGGCCATGTGATCCGCGTGGATAATTACGGGAACCTCATCACAAATATTACCAAAGAAGTATTCGATACCCTTAATCCGGGAAAATATCATATTGAGTTCGGCAGGGAATCATTGGGAAAGCTCAATACCAGTTACGATCAAGTGGAGTCCGGTGATTGCTTTGCTTTTTTCAACAGTTTGGGGCTATTGGAAATAGGTATCAATTATGGGCATGGTTCCGATTTGTTGGGGCTTAAACTGGACAGTCCTGTATTTATCAATTTTGAAATTGAAGTATAATGTTGACTAGAGTAGTAAGGATGACTTTCAGGGAGGACGCTGTAGGAGATTTTCTGAATAATTTCAATGCCCATAAGGGAAAGATCAGAAATTTTCCGGGATGCAGACACCTGGAGCTTTGGCAGGATGCAGACTTTAAAAATATTTTCATGACCTACAGTTTTTGGGACTCAGAAGAAGCCCTTGAACAATACCGTGATTCCGAGCTGTTTAAATCCGTATGGGCCTATACCAAAACCCTGTTTGCGGATAAGGCCACTGCATTTTCTGCTAAAAAAATTGAGGAACTGCCCTAGCTGTGCTTGCAAGGAAAAAAAATAGTAATCATATTTGCATCCCGTTCGGCAAGGAATGGGTCAAATTGAAATGCCCAGGTGGCGGTCCCGATAGCTATCGGGATGGTAGAACTGCCTTTGCCGGCAGGTAGGCGCGTTGGAATCAAACACCAACTAGCCGAAATTTGAAATGTTGAAATGCCCAGGTGGCGGAATTGGTAGACGCGTTGGTCTCAAACACCAATGAGGTTACACTCGTGCCGGTTCGACTCCGGCCCTGGGTACATTTAGAAAAGCTCCTTCTTTAATCAGTCGGAGCTTTTTTTATAGCATAGTCCGGAGGAGAAGTTTATCCCCATGAATATCGGGAACTCCGGCCCTGGGTACATAAGCTCGCAGAAATGCGGGTCTTTTTTATTTATTGGCAAAATGTTTTCTTGAATGGTGAACTCCTTAATAGTTAATCAATCAATATTTCAAACAAGGGCAATACTTCTTAAAATTCACATCCTTCGGGGTTTCCGGTGCAAAAATCCATTCCAAAAGATGTTTAATGTAATTTTCCATAGGGATTTTATTTAAAAATTTGGACAAAAAATATAATCAAACAGATAAACCGTTAAAAAAAACGCAACGTTCAGCAATTCTTATTTTTGAATTACAGTTTCAAAAATTTCTTCCCAAAAAAAATCCTTTCAACCTAGATTATTCTTACATTGTTCGAACAACTGTTTTTTCAACCTCAAAAAATCCCACTATGGAATCTGTAATCAAAAAAAGCAAATTCATGATCAAGAATTGGTGGCTTCCACTTTTAGTTGGAGCTATATTTATGCTGGTAGGCGTCTGGACTATAAGTACTCCATTGGCAAGTTATATGAGTCTGGTGATCATTTTTGCCAGCTTTATGTTTGTTTCGGGAATATTTTCCCTGGTCTTTTCCATCAGAAACAGGGATGAGATCGATGACTGGGGATGGCATTTGGCTGGGGCCATTTTCGATTTTGTCATTGGGTCCATTTTGTTTTTCCATCCTGCAATTACCATGGCTGTTTTACCATTTATGGTGGCCTTCTATTTTCTTTTCAAAGGATTTGCCACCTTCGGATTTGCTTCGGATATGAGGAAATATGGGGATCAAGGTTGGGGATGGTTGGCTCTTAGCGGTGTTCTTTCCACTGTCTTTGCCATCATGATCCTCTTCAATCCAACATTGGGAGGCCTTACCATCGTCGTTTTCACAGCCTTAGCATTTTTCTCTTTGGGTTTTTTCAACATCGCCCTGGCATTTTCCCTCAAGCGAATCAAAAACAATGGAGGCGATGTCAAAGAAATCATTGGGGCTATCAAAAACAGTCTTTCCGATAATAGAACCTAGAGATGGTGGAATGCTAAAGTTTAATCAGGTCTTTTGGCATTTGGATAACATATAATGTAAATCCAGGCCAAAAGACGCTGGTTATTTCCTTGAATTCTTTATCAAATCCCCAATCTGCCGAACTACAACTTTCGATTCATTTAAGGCAGTTATGGCCATCCAGACATGGAACATGCCCGGATATTCAAAATAGTTGTATGGGGTCCCTTGCTTATCCAAAAGGGCACAAAGTTTCTTGGCATCCGGCCAAAGCAGGTCATGGGTTCCCATAAAAATTGAAATGACCGGAAGCCCCTCCATTTTTCCATAAATCGGACTTATCCAAGGATTTTTGGGATCCGCCCCTCCGGCATAGGCCAGACCACACAACTCCAGCCCTTTGACTCCCAACATCTTGTCTTTTGGCTGAATTTCAATTATTTCAGGATGGCTCATGGTCACATCCAACCATGGAGAAAGTAAGATCAATTGGCGGGGCAGAGGCTTATTATTCTGGATCAGCTTTTGGGCAAATCCCAATGCCAATCCGCCTCCAGCAGAATCACCCATCATCACTATATCCTCGGCTTGGTATATCTTCAATAAATTCATATACAGTGAATCCATAAAGGCATAAGTATCCAAAAAAGTGGCTTTTGGGGCCAAGGGATAATCTGCCACTACTATCAAAGCTCCGGTCTCCCTACTGATTTCCCCAATTAAATCCCAATGGAAACTCAGCATATTTTTGATATAAGCTCCTCCATGTAGGTAAAGCAAAATATTTTTACTTGACTTCACCTTTGGCTCTAAATACCAGACAGCCCTCCCTGCCATTTCCCTCTTTTCTATCTCACAAATTTCTTTGACATGACCCGGCATAGGAGCTGGATCATCTACAAACTTTTTAAACCTGATGGCTTTTTCCAACCTGTTACGCCTTCCGCTGATCCACATGATATTTTGTAAAAGCCGGGATAAAAAGCTGGGAGGAGTCTGATGCCTGTATTTCATGGCTATAATTTACAGGCCCTACTATTAAAACAACTATATCAGCTATTTTTTTTTAAGACAATTTCCCTACCAAAGAAATCTTTCTTAAAAAAACACAAAGACATCCCGGCTTACAGTTGAAAAAGAAAATTTATTGAAAAGATATTATGCAAATTATGTTTCATACTCTAAAAAAAGTCCTTGCCAACCTCTGTCCGGTTCTCCTCCCGGGATTTCCTCCTTAAAAATCTCCCATGCCTCCAAAAATTCCTTTTTATAATCCCTGTGCAATTGAAGTGGGGGAAGTTTAAACAAGGTATACCTATTCATAAGCGCTTTCATTCCCATGGCAAAATCAGGATAGGTTTTTATTATGGTATCTGTCTGTTCAACCAAATCTTTTAATTCAACCTTCAAATCCAAAAAGCCGGAACCAGCAGATGTGAAAAAATAAATAGGTTTTCCCTGAATATTATCTTTGTAAAACCTTACGTTTCCTCCTACATTACCAACCTCACAAATCAATTCAATGTTATTGGCTGATCGATAGGCTTCAAATACATCATTCAATAATTCAAGAGTCAATTCTTTCAACTCAATAGAAGGATAATAATCATTTCCGGCCATTTTAATTCTTTTGCTTGCTTCATCTGCTTCAACTGTTAGCAGGATAAATTCAGAATTTAGATTTGATTTTCGGAGATTTATCAGTGTCTCCAATAGCAATTCTTCATCTCCTTCGGTACAAATTTCCACCACCAAGTCTTTACCCTCAAGAAATGCATCTATTCCTTTCCCTATCATACTATTGACCACTGTGGGAAAATCATCATTGTCATCATCTTCCAAGGCCTTAATATCACCAAATAACCTCAAACTCTCTGTCACCGCATCAAACCGATAATAACGCTCCTCATCCTGGAAATTGGATTGGATAAAGGAGCTTTTACCAACCCCGGGACCACCTGCTACAAAAATTACCTTTCTCATATATACCATTTTGTTTTATCACCTAATATTTTCTAATTCCTTCCCATACCGCCGCATCACATACCATATATCATGGTAGTGAGCCAGCTTGTCACGCTGATCATCCAATGTCGAGATGTGGCTTTTAAAATTGGGATAATTGATATTCTTTATCTGATTTACCATGATTTCTGCAAACTCCTGTTTGTTTACCTCAATCCTGTACCGATAATCTGCTTCCTTGATTTCAAAGATTCGATTGTCATCAAAAAGAGATTGGAGGTCCTTTCTCGCCCGGGCCCGGACCAAGAGAAAATCAGGTTTCTCCAAATGTTGCACTACTGAAATAAATCCAGAACTGGATGCTACCCACATAAAGTAAGATTTTTGGTTTAAAATTCCTTTGATTATATTATAAAATTAACCCAAAATTCTATTTTAATAAAATTATTGACACATATTGTCATGAAAAATTCGATCGTTTTTTTTCAAATAAAGTTTTAAAACTATTGAGTAGCCTCCTTTCAAATCCGATTTTTTCTTATTTTTACCTAATCTTTTCATAAATGATTATTTTTCATGGCATATAATGATTCCAGGCGGGCAGCTATCCGTGTTTATAAGAAATTGAAATACGGTTGGATTTGGGCTACCTCTACCTTTACCGGCAATTTTATCCTGGCTTTAGTCATTACCTCCTTTTTCAGAAATCTTGGTTATGCCGATGATGTCAATTATGTATTCTTTTTAAGTATTCTGGCCATTGGTCTCTGGGTTACCGAAGCGCTTCCGCCCTTTGCAGTAGGTATATTCATCATAGCAGGACTATTGATGGGATTTGGGACTGAATTTATCCTGGATGATCACAAGACCCCGGTGGAAATGTATCTCGGCACCTGGACCAGCAATGTAATCTGGTTATTGTTGGGTGGTTTTTTTCTGGCGGAAGGCATGAGTATAGTTTCTCTTGACAGATCGCTTTTCCGTTTTACACTTAAGAAATTTGGTGCTGAACCCAATAAGCTTCTATTGGGATTGATGCTTACTACTGCAGTCGGCAGTATGATAATGTCCAATACTGCCACAACAGCCATGATGATTTCCTCCATTCTGCCCTTGGCAAGAATAATGGGAAAGGATTCTGAATACACCAAAGCGCTTTTAGTAGGCATTCCGGCAGCGGCAACTTTAGGTGGAATGGGCACCATTATCGGAAGTACACCCAATGCTATAGCAGTGGGTGCACTTCAGGAAAAAGGTTTTAATATCACTTTTTTGGATTGGATGATCTTTGGACTTCCCACAGCCATGATTTTGGTATTTCTTTTTTGGAAATTTTTGACCAAAAAACTAAAAATCAGCCAGGTTCATTTGGATCTGTCTGACCTTTCCACCAAATCATCCATTAACCACAAGGTTTTTGAAAGAAATGCGGTCTTATTCACCTTGTTGGTTACAGTAAGCATGTGGTTGACCGAACCCTTTCATGGTATCCCTATAGCTGCTACCTCTGCCATTCCCATTGTATTGCTGACATTGTTTCAGGTAATCAAAGCAGAGGATGTACGACGGTTACCTTGGGACACCCTCATGTTGGTGGCAGGTGGTCTTGCCTTGGGTATCGCCATGGTGGATGTTGGTCTTACGGATATCATTATGGAGAAAATCTCCAAATTACCGATTCCAATGATAGGGGTAGCTGCAGTTTTTGCCATTATTGCGGTTTTGATTTCAAACATCATGAGTAATACCGCAGCTGCATCCATTCTGGTACCATTGGGGCTTTCCCTCCCGGGAATTTGGGCCTTTGCGGTTCCCCTGATAGTGGCACTTAGCTGTTCCTCTGCACTGCTTTTACCAGTATCCACCCCATCAAATGCCATTTCTTTCTCCACTGGTATGGTTGAGCAAAAGAGTTTCAGGCCAGGAGGATTGCTGATGATCTTATTGGGACCAATAATAGCTTTTGTTACAGTTCTCATTTACACCTGGATATTTCATTAAGTCTGTCCTTTTGGATAAAAGGAAATCACCTAACCCAGAGTCTCAAGGATCAATACACACATTGACAGAAGAATTATTGAATATCCGATTGTCTAAACCGATCCCTACTACAGTCAACAAAAACTTTCCATTGTGTCTACTAAGTGGACTTTGAAGGATGAAAATATACCAAGTTAAACATCAAGCTTGACTAACCAGAGCCCTCATTTTATCCAGTCCGGTTTTGGCTACACCTAAGGCATCCTGTTTCCAGTATTCTTGGTTAAAAAGTTCCAGAGAAAGGACCTTCTTTCCTCCCATTCTTTTCAATTCAGAAAGTATTTGTTGCATGGGAGCTGCTCCATCTCCTGGATAAACCCGGTCTTTATCTTCCTGCTTTTCCCTTGGGATGTTGCTTACAAAATCATTCATATGGAATACTTCGACCAGTTCACCACTGATCATTTTCAATCCTTCATAGCCAGAACCTCCACGAAAAAGGTGATATACATCTGGCAATATCCTGGCATCTTTATCATTGGCCACAGCCGCCACCATCAATACCTGTCCCAGATGGTGAAAAAACGGAAAGGCTCCCCAAAATTCCAATTGAGGCATCACACCGGTCTTTCTACCCAGATCCAAAAGACTTTTGAATCTTTCACCTGCTTTAAATAAATCCAAAGGGGCATCGACACCTGCAGCAGGTGCTGCTACTCTAGAGCACCCCAGTTCTGCCAAGAGGTTCATTTCTTTCTCCATCTGTTCAAAACCGGCTTTTCTTTTTACCTCATCGTCCACCATCCAAGGCGCAAAACCTATCGCGTTTTCAAATTTCAATCCGTGGTCAACAATTAGCTTCTTCAAGCTGGCAACAGAGTTTCCTGCATTAATATATTCCTGCAAATCCCTTATCCATAGTTCCACACCATCATACCCTGCCCTAGAGGCAATGTCCAAATATCCCTTCAAACCAGGCTTCTGTCCCATGATCGTACTGGTATTGAGGCAAAAACTGAATTGGGTATCTTGTTTTTTGGAATTGGCAAATATAGCAGATGGGGCTGTGATCAATCCGGCTCCTAATCCAAATGCTTTGATTGCGTTTCTTCTGGATGTCATGTTATTAAGGTTTTTTATAGGCTTAAATGGAATTACTGAAATATAGAGCTAAAAATAACTTTTTAACACATGCCAAATTAACCATTTATATAAATAATGAAAACTGATCCTTTTTGGGCAGATTATTTTCCTAAATTGTTAGGCAATATTAAAGTGCCACCTCAAACCTATGCGATTATTATTTTTTTCTTTTCTTCTTACACTATGTTTATCCTGGTCTACAAAAGGTCAATCTGATATTGCATTTGAAAAAAATTACAGATCCAATATTCCTTTGGATCAGGAAATTGTGAGTGGTGGCTTTTTCGTAGATCCGCCGAAAGAATATGAAGGCCATCCCTACTTTGAAACCAGAAATTTTGAAATAAGCCAAATTACAATCAATGGATTGACTTATAAAGATGTACCCCTGCTATATAATATATGGAAGGATGAAGTTCTGACCTTCCAACCTATTCATAAACAGAAAATCCTGATCAGGGCGGATAAAATTGATGAATTTACAATTTATTTTAATTCCCCAACAAGCTTTATAAGATTGGATGAAAACCCGGGGTATGGCAACCATGGCAATGGCATATATGAGTTAGCAGTTAAAGGAAAAGCGCAATTATTGGTAAAACATAGAAAACAGACCAAAGCAACAAGAGAAGTAAGCAAGTTCAGGGAAGAGTTTTTTCAACAAGCTGATTATTTTTTAGAAAACGAATGGAAAATTGCCCAGATTTCCAAAAAGAAACAGGCATTTGAATTTCTTCAATTGAATCAAAAAGAATGGAGATCATCTATCAGACAAAATGGACTTGACTTTAGAACCGATAAAAGGTCCTTTTTAACCTATTTAACCACAATCTATAACCAGGAAACCAAATGAAATCAAAAATCGCCTGGATTATTTGCCTTACCATAATGTGCAGTCAAGTTGCTTTATCCCAAAATTCAAAAGTTGAGGAAGAAAAAATAACAGGTCTGTTCCCTGGGATTACTTTTGTAAGATTTTCTCAACTCATCGAATCAAGTACAAAATACAGGTTTTATTTTTCCCAGGACGATGTCAAAGAAGTTCAGGTAAACATCAGTGCCAAAGACAATTCTTTAAGTCAGGTCCTGGGCTCTGTTCTGGAAGATACCGAATTGAAATTCAGTATTGATGATCAACAAAGGGTTTTTATTACCCGATACAACAAACTTGATCTTTCAATGCCCTCTGATTTTTTCACAAAATCCATTTCTGTTTCTGATCAGGACAGTTTGCAAAGACAAATGGATATTGAAAGGGCTTATTCAAGAAATAAACTTTATGTCATAGGAACCCAGTCCAACAAAAAAGAGGCCATATTGCAGGGCAAAATTACCGGATTGGAAACTGGTGATCCAGTGTTTGGGGCTGTCGTATTTGAAAGGGTAAATTACACAAGAGGAATTTCCAATGAGGATGGAAAATATGAAATCAAACTTCCCGTGGGAAGACATACTTTGTTTATTCAGAATCTCGGAGGTTTTGTGGAACAGAGACAGGTCAGTGTACAAGGAGATGGTATTTTGGATATAGCCATTGAAGAAAACATCATTTCCCTTTCAGAGGTAACGGTAAATTCTGAGAGGATGTCCAATATTTCAAGGCCTGAAATGGGCGTTCAAAAACTTAATATGCAGGAAATGAGAAAGATTCCAGCAGTATTGGGTGAAGTGGATATCATCAGAAGTATTTTGACTTTACCTGGAGTACAAACTGTCGGCGAAGCATCAGTAGGCTTTAATGTCCGTGGTGGGGCTGCTGATCAAAACCTGATTCTTTTTAACCATTCTACTATCTATAATCCATCCCATCTTTTTGGCCTTTTCTCAGCATTCAATCCGGATATGGTGGAATCCGTGGAGTTATATAAGGCGGGAATTCCAGTGCAGTACGGAGGAAGGCTTTCATCAGTACTGGATGTCAAAGCCAAATACGGTGATACAGAAAAAATAAGGGTTACTGGGGGAATAGGGCTATTGACCGGAAGATTGACCGTAGAAGGGCCTATTGGAGAAAAAACAAGTTTCATCATAGGGGGCAGGTCTACTTATTCAGACTGGTTATTGAACCTTTTGGAAGAAAACACCCAGTTAGAAGGCAGCAGTGCTGCTTTTTATGATTTGAATTTCAATTTTTCCCATCAGTTCAACGATAAAAACATAATTAAATTCAATTCTTATACCAGCAGTGACAACTTCCGGTTTGACAGGGATACTACTTTCAGGTATGATAATTTAAATTTCAACCTGGGCTGGACCCATTATTTCAATGAAAGACTGGAAGGGGAGTTGGTATTTGGGAGGGATAATTATGAATTTGGTATTGAAGGGCGTGACAATCCTGCAAATTCCTATGATTTCGGCTTCAAAATCAAGCAGGATTTCATCAAGGCCAATTTCAATTATGAATATGATTTCAGACACAAAATCAATTTCGGTGCAAGTGCACTTAGGTATGACTTAAGTCCTGGATTCATCAATCCATCGGGACTGGAATCAATTGTAATACATGAAGAAGTCAATCAGGAGCAGGCATTGGAAACAGCAGTTTATTTAGGGGACAATTTTGAAGTGAATGACCAATTAACCATCAGTTATGGTGCAAGATATGTCTTCTATCAATTCCTGGGGCCCAATACTGCAAGGATTTATCAGGAAGGGCTTCCCATTTCCCCGCCCAACCTCATAAGGGAGCAACCCTTTGGGCCAGGTGAGACCATTCAAACGTACAGTGGACCGGAATTCAGGTTGTCCGGTAGATATATTCTGAACAATATTTCTTCGATAAAGGCAGGGTATAACACCGGCCGACAGTTTATCCATTTGATTACCAATAATGCTGCCATCGCACCTACAGATATCTGGAAACTCAGTGATAACAATATCAGACCACAATGGGGCGATCAGATCTCATTGGGATATTACAGGAACCTCAAAGTGGACAAATATGAATTTTCTGTTGAGGCCTATCATAGAAATATGAAAAATCTGATTGATTTTAGGTCGGGAGCAACTTTGATATTGAATAACAAAGTTGAACAGGCTGTTTTGAGAACAGATGGCAGGGCCTATGGTGCAGAAGTTCTATTGCGGAAAAACACTGGCAAACTCAACGGTTGGGTCAGTTATACCTATTCAAGATCCCTTTTAAGAACTGCTTCAGATGAAACCGCTGAAAAAATCAATAATGGAGATTGGTACCCCAGTAATTTTGACCAACCGCACAATGTGGTCCTTGTAGGCAATTATGAGTTAAGTAAAAGATTCAGTACTTCCATTAACGCCAACTATAATACAGGCAGACCTATAACTTATCCGGTTGCCAAGTTCAATTATGGAGGTTCTGAAAGGGTTTACTTTTCTGACCGAAACGCATATCGTATTCCGGATTACTTCAGAATTGACCTTTCGGTAAATATTGAAGGGAACCATAAAGTGAGAAAATTGGCACACTCTTCCTGGTCTGTCGGAGTGTACAATTTATTGGGCAGAAGAAACCCCTACTCGGTATATTTCACACCGGTCAATGGCATCTTGGAAGGATATCAACTATCCATTTTTGCACAACCGATTCCTTTTATCACCTATAATTTCAAGATCTGATGAAAAAAAGGATCGCATATTTTGTTTTAGTACTTCTGGTCGGCTTGATCCAATCCTGCCGAGACCCTTTTGAACCGGAATTAAGAGCATCCAATTTGAATTTCTTAGTCGTGGAAGGGTTTATCGAAGTGGAAGGTGAATCCAAAATTAGACTGAGTAGATCTACTGAGGTAAGAAGTCTTGATGAACCTCAAATTGAAATGGGGGCAAGAGTTTTCCTTACCAACGGGGGGAATGAAATCTGGGATTTTCAAGAAACCGACCTGGGAACGTATACCTTGACAGGGAGTTTTGATCCCACCCAAAACTATCAATTAAACATCTGGCTTTCAAATGGGCAACAGTACCTATCCGAGACTCTTAATCCAATAATTTCACCTGAAATTGAAGAATTGGGATATTTGAGGGATGAGGTGGGAGTAGAAATTTTTGTTAGTACCAAAGGAAATGAACAAGCACAATATTTTCTATGGAGTTATGAGGAACATTGGATTTTCAATCCAGGCGTGATCTCTTTCTTGATATATGAATCAGGGACTGTGAGATATCGGCGGGAAGAGGAAAGGGTTGACAGATGTTGGGATTCCAACTTATTCCCCAAAATCGTACTTCAAAATTCCTCCAGATTTGCGGATAATACCATTCTTCAAAGAGAATTGGTAAGAATCCCCAATCAATCTGAAAAATTGGCCCAAAGGTATAGTATCCAAGTTACTCAAAGAGCGATTGACCAGGAAGCGTTTGATTTTTGGGAAATATTGAGAAAAAATTCAGACGACATTGGGGGAATATTCAGCCCTCTCCCCTCTTTGATCAATAGCAACATCAAAAATATCTTAGATGATACTGAACCTGTAATCGGTTTTGTCAGCATGGGAAAATCTGCGAGTAAAAGAATCTATATCAATATAGATGAGGTTAGGCCCTGGCCTGTATTTATTGCTGAGTATGAATTTTGTCAAGTGTTACAGGATACCATTCCACCTACACAGGCTGCCATAATAAGTGCATTTGAATCAGGGGACAGAACTCCTGCTAGGGATTTGTTTAATCAAATGGGAGCACTTATTGGATTTAGGGCAGCGGAAACCCGTTGTGTGGATTGTACATTAAGAGGCAGTAACATTAAACCGGAATTTTGGGAGGATTAAGGATGAGAAGGGTATTGATTGCGTATTTCATGATTCTGAGTCTTTCATCTCTTGGCCAAAATATGCAGGAGGAGAAAATCTTTGTCCATATTTCTAAAACCATTGCTTTGGCAAATGAAAAAATCTGGTTTCGGATACAGGTTGATCAAAATGAGACGGATCTTGCTTCAAAATTTGCATATGGTGAGCTGATGGACAGAAATGATCAAGCGGTTCATCAAATCATAATTCCCCTTGATGGGGGAACAGCAGAAGGACATATGGATATACCAAACCACCTTGAGTCCGATCACTACCTTATCCGGTTTTATACACGAATAAGTCCCATCATCAACTCAAGTGGTAAAGGCATATTCAATCAGTTTATCACCATCATCAACCCAAAAAAACCACCAGTTCATACCAATTTGACCCAAAGGGTTTCCAATTATCAATTTAAAAAGCCCGAGACAGAACCTGTACTATCTCCGGGAAAAGTACTTTTGCCAAATGCTGAAATGGAAATACCCATAATAGCAGAAAACCCATCCATTTCAGTTTCAATAGTCAATCCTTTCTTACCGGAATCTTTTTATGGGTATGCAGGACAGGAAATTTACGAAGAATTAGATCCGGCCACTTTGGTTATTCCGGAATTGTATGGGCACATCGTTCATGGAAAAAATCTAAATCCTGAGATCGATACTACTGAAACATTCTTTCTTTCAGCCCATGGAAAGCAATCTGTTTTGAATTCGGCAAAGCCCAATCTGAAAGGGGATATGTTTTTTGAATTGGGCCCTTTGAAGGCGTATGACTTTTTGATTGCCCAATCCTTGGAATTTGAAAAACAGCTCAATTTTTCACCCCAATCCCCCTTCTTACCGCTAAAGCTGGAAAAAGATTTTGTTTTCCCTGAACTTATTCTAAATGAAAAAGACAAAGATTTTATCAAAGATCTGATTTTATCAGCTCAGATCAATTCGTATTTTTATGGAAATCTAAAGGATGAAATCATTCCTATTGTCACTGGTTTTGTTGCCGACAAAACTTATTATCTCGATGATTATACCCGATTCGAAGATATGGAAATCACTTTAAGGGAGTATGTTCCTGAAGTCATGGTAAGAAAACAATCCAGAAAAACCATTTACAAAGTCCTGAATTCGCCCCTAAACACTATATTTCAGGAAAACCCACTGATCATGATAGATGCCATGCCTGTTTTTGACACAGATGCATTGGCCAAATTCAATCCCAAGGATATTGAGAAACTTGAGGTTTTGACAAGGGAATTCTCATTTAACCAGGATAAATTCGCCGGAGTAATAAGTTTCACTTCCTTTGAAAACGATTTTGGCAAATTTGAGCTACCTACCAATTCTTTATATCTGGATTACTGGAAAATAATGCCGCAGAATAAGTTGATTTCTCCAAATGTTAACCCCAACATTGGCAAAGCCAATTACCCCGATTTCCGAAGCACACTATTTTGGAATACCGTGGTTTCAGATGATAAAATAAAAATATTCAGCTCTGAGATAAAAGGGAAATATGAATTAATAATTACCCACACTACAGAAAGTGGAGAAATATCATTTATTAGAGATGAATTTACTGTTGTGAATTAAGATCAATCGGATTGTTAATGGATAATCTGATTATCCGAAATCTTGCCAGTTGGAGAAATCAACCGGGAAATAGGTTTGTTTCCAAACTAATATCCATCAATAACTTGTCCGCCTTGGCGGATCCAACCCGCCTGCTGCCGGCAGGTATCAATGAATATCTTAACAGATGAAAAATAAGTTTTAATTGGCTGGTGGCAAAATAGCGGATATACATAATTGATAATATGGGATTAGGGACTCATCAATCATTTTTCTTTAACAATTCCCTATTCATAAATTCCTGTATTTTTCCCGCATAAACTGTGGCATCTTGATTATAAACCGGCACCAGAGTTTTCTTTTCAGGAAAATTCTCCATATGTAAAGTCTGCGTAGGAAAGGCAAATCGGACACCCAGATTATTTGCCAATTTTACAATCTGCACTAAAATTTCATGCCTGCACCTTAATTCTTCCTGCCAGGTTGGGACCTGGAAAAAAATATAAAACATGATATCCTGGCTATAGGCAGAAAGGTTATTGAAATACACATTAAACGAGTCCTTCCTGGTATCGGGATGATATTCAACTATTTTTTTCAAACCTTGTACGAAAGCCTCGATTAATTCCGGTGGTGTATCATAAGTTATAGTGAGTGTAGTATAAAATCTCCTATACTGTCTTAGGCCGTGGTTATCAATGGTAGCATCGGCAATCTTCCCATTGGGTATATACATTACCGAATTCCTGAAAGTCCGAACCCTTGTGGACCTGAATCCTACTTCCTCCACAGTACCGTCAACATCCCCTGAAGTAATCCAGTCCCCTACCTGAAAGGGTTTATCAATAAAGATCATGATAGAACCGAAAAAATTCTTGATAGTATCCTGTGCTGCCAGAGCAAATGCCAATCCCCCTATAGAAAGACCGGTCAGGAAAGGAACAATATCCACCTCCAGGCCCTCCTTTAGTACAAACAAGGTGCCCAGAATCACCACAAACGCCTTCATTGTCTTCCTTAAAAGAGGAACCAATTGATCATCTAAAGTTGATTCTGTTTTCTCCGCCAGTTTGGCAAAATAGAGAGAAACAATATCGACGATTTTATAAAAAACTATAGTGATTATCAATGGCTTGGCAGCATTCAGCACTTTAATGATGGAAGCCACTACCTCCACTGGAAGCTGCAAAAGTCTTAAGAAAAGGGAAGAAAGAACCACAATAAGATAAATGCTGGTAATTCTGGCCAGAGGTAAAAGGTATTTCTCACCTACATAACCATAGCCAAACTTTGCCAATACATAAAGCAAAACCTTATCTAATAAAAAAGTCATCAATTTATGCGCAACAAATAAAGTAAGGATCAATAAAAAAAGTCCTGCCAGTTGCCAAAAATGCAATCCCAAATAAATCTGATTGCCCATTTTCGGAAGAATATTCAGCAATCTGTCAGTTCCATAAGGATATGTCTCTCTATGCATTTCGTTGATCTGAGATACCGTAAAAGCACTGAATTTCCATTCTTCTCCAACTTTCTCAAGATACACTAAGGGTAATCTTTTTGTGTCGAAAAAAAACTTTGCCTGATTGCTATACAAGGTATCTATGTAATCGGGGTCATTGGATATTTCAGAAAACCTGATAATTACCCCTTTCCCATCAAATACCTGCTTCAATTTAATCGCCAACTTACCAGCATCCTTCCTGCTATTATCATTCAGATTCAATGCCTCTGAGGCAATATTTGGATAATAATTATCTTCTCTGAGGTTGTAAAAAAAAGTAAGGGTAGAATTATGTGGTGTATTGAAGTTATGAAAATCCTCCTGACTCAGTGGAATTTGGTTTTCATACACTATAACTTGTCCACAAATAAATTGCGGAAGAATTAATAATAAAAATATGAATAGTCTTATAAAATTTACCCGGCGCATATCAATAGATTTAATCAGAGCTCAAAAGTAACAATATCATTAAAAGGTAGCATAAAAAATCCCTATTCCTATTGCCTTTTTAAGAGCACAGCTCAATCCTATAAAGGAAGTTTATATTCAGAAAACCGATTTCCTGATATCGCATAAACTGTATATTCATTTTGACTTCCTGAATATTTGAGCTCAATTTTTTGATCTCCACTCACCGGCCTTGTATTCAATAAGGTACCTTCAAGATTATAGAGATATATAAATTCCTGATCTTTATCTATTATGACAAAAATATTTTTGTCAGAACCATAGGAAAAAAACTGGAAATCAAGTGATTCAGAAAAAATATCTATGGTAAACAATGGGTTAAATTCTGTATCCATGATGGTCACTTTATTATACTCATGTACAACAAAAAGATACCTGTCTTCTTTTTGATCTTTAATAAGATAAAATTTACTCTCTCTATCCGGTCTTAATAATTGGTTTCTAAAAGTCAGTTCTCCTTGGAGATTAACTTGTACCACTTCCCCTTCTTTGGTGACAGTGACCAACCTACTTTCTTTAGCACTGCCCCTTTCCAAAAGAATATAATCTGACATCAACCCATTACCAAGCCGTATAGGAGATCCAAGTTCAGGTTCCCCTCTCCTGTTGAAAAAATATAATTCTCCCCTGGAAGAAAGTGCTATCATTCTATCCCCTACCCCTGCTATTCGGTGATGAGCCGGTCTGACTGCCAGAGGCCCATTGATCTTCTTAGGATCCCAGCCTTCTAAGGCTTTGGCTGTTTTATCCAACAAAATTAGATTACCATCCTCTGTACCTACAAAAAACCTGTAGTCTTTGGTGTTATTGTAATCTACCAAATTCAAATGAGTGAGTCTTTCACCCGGGAAACTCACCGGATATCCTGGGACCAGATTACCCAGTCTGTCTATGATATATACTTGCTGTTCGGTGGCAAAAAGCAGTTGAAGTTTGCCGTTCTTATAAAAGTCAACCTGGAAAATACCGCTCACAATAGGGCTATCCACATTATAAGCAAAAACGAGTTCTCCCTCAGAGGTGAATAAGTGTACATTTTTGTTTTCATCCTGGACCACAAATTCAAAACTCCTGTCCACAAAGTTCTGAACACTTACCGGTCCATAAATCAGTCTGTTTTCAAACTGAACATGTTTATTTTCATTCAGAACTACATCTTGGATACTTTTGATGGGGCTTAGATTATAGCCCAGTTCAATTGATACCAAATTCTCTTTGTCCGATTCTTTTACATTTAAAGAAATCAGGTCTATTGATTTTATTTGAGGAGCATATTTTTGAAAGAAACCCTGCCAGTTAGGAGAACTGACCTGAATGATGGAATTCCAAAACCTTGGAATATTTATCAGGAAATTATAACCTGCCGTCGGTGAAATTCCATCAAGGAGTTTTTTTTGTTGTAGTGATTTTCCCCAAGTATTATCATTATTGATATCATCTATAAAAAGCTTCATAGCCTTACTGCTGTTGGCAAAAACCAACAGGTCTCCGATCGAAGTGATATAGGTATCTGGAAACCCAAGGAATTTTCCTCCAAAAATATGGGCCGGAAATTCCTCAGATGAGATTAAGAAAATTTCATTTTGGGAATAAAAATCAGATGGAAGGTCCGGGGGAATCGTTTCATCAGGGCCTTGGTAAAACTCCTTAAGCAGGGTGATTTGTTGGACGACTTGATCGGTATGCAACAGGAGCACCTTATCCTGGGTTTCATTGTTGATTACTTCGAAAAGCAGGTAAGCAAGGTCTCCTCTCAGGTTGTCCAGAAATCCCCTTTCTTTGAGACCTTTTTCAATATCTCCCCTTAATGTGCTTTTAAATTGAAAACCAGGGTCTTCAATTTTTGTCAATTGTTCTAAATTATTTAAATTATACTTATTCAGGACAGCCGTTCTGTTGCTGACAAAATCCTGGAAGGATTTCATATTTTCCGATGAATTGACTTTAAAGTCAATTTCTTTTCCGTCTTTGAAATAGGCAATGCCATCCAAGAGGATCTTTTGATCACTAAATTTTAATTCCAAATTGGCCGATATCCCACTTCTTGAGAAGCTATTGACCATAGTAAGACCTGATTCCCGTGAAATCCCTTTTATCAGTTTAGCCAATCCTTCGCTCGAAAACCGGAATATTCCCAATCCCTTGGAAGAAGGGGCCGCATCAATAAGATGTTTATAGGCCGATCTGAAATTAGGGAGATTATTGTTTTGAGAATGACGGATTGCATCTTCAACCAAGAAGGAGGTGTAACTTGCCACAAACACATTATTAATAATAGTGTAGCTTAAATTTCTTTCTAAATCAAGGCTTTGGAATTCCTTTATAATAACATCGCTGTAACTCCTCCTGTTTATTTGGGAAAGAGGGGGTAGATTTTTTTCAAGTTCTGTTATAAAATCCAAATCAGAGCTGGATTTCAATGAGATGGTAATCAATAAATCAAATTCTTCTCTTCCTACGGGATGGATTGAAACCACAAATTGATTTCCTTTCAATGCCTTCTCCAGCTTCCCGTCTCTTCCCAAAATACTGTCCAAAGCCATAATTTGGTTTTGCGCCTGTGACAGAGAAGGCAGATCAATCAAACGTTCCCAAATAGGTTGGCTTACCAATTGGTTCCAGACCATAACCGGCTCTTTTGTTTCAAAAACGAATATGGCCTCAGAAGAAATGAGTCCTAATCCGTTTTTTGAGGAGCGAAAAAGGTCACCCTTGAAAATAAAATACACAGCACCTGCAACTCCAATAATAATGAGTAGAACTGGAATTAACTTTTTTTTGCTCACTATTTTCAGCCTTTTTGAAATAAATTTAATAAACCATAAATAAATAAAAAAATCCCGACTTTAAAGTCGGGATTCCTTAATTTTAAGAAAATATCAATTATTTCGTGGATAATTTATCCAATACGGTCATTACTTCTTTGACATGGCCTCTGGAAACTTCCAATAAAGCTTTTTCATCTTTATTGAGGTCAAGTTCAATTACTTTTTCCACACCATTTCTACCCAATACTACCGGAACACCCAAATAGCAATCATCAATTCCATATTCTCCATCCAGTTTGATACAAACAGGGAATACCCTATTCTGGTTTTTCAGGATAGCTTCAACCATCTGGGCAGCTGCTGAACCCGGGGCATACCAAGCGGAGGTCCCCATCAGTTTTACCAGCTCTCCACCACCGAATTTGGTTCTCTCAATGATGGCATCAAGTTTGTCTTGAGCGATCAATTCAGTAACAGGAATACCGGCAACTGTGGTATACCTAGGTAGTGGAACCATGGTATCACCATGACCACCCATAAGGATTGCCTGAATTTCTTTTGGGGAAATATTCAGTTCCTCAGCGATAAAAGCCCTATATCTGGCAGTATCTAAAATCCCTGCCATACCGATTACCTTGGTTCTAGGAAGTTTGGAAGTGATATGTGCCTGATAAGTCATTACATCCAAGGGATTGGAAACAACAATTATTATTGCGTTAGGGGAATGTTTGATTACATTTTCTGTTACTGATTTTACGATTCCGGCATTGGTTTCGATCAAATCATCCCTGGTCATTCCGGGCTTTCTAGGCAAACCTGAAGTGATTACAACCACATCCGAATTGGCTGTCTTACTGTAATCATTTGTACTTCCTACAGTTCGACTGTCATATTGATCGATGGGTGCTTTTTGCCAAATATCCAAGGCTTTACCTTCAGCAACTCCCTCTTTAATATCTACCAAAACTATTTGCTCAGCGATTTCCCGATAAGCCAATACATCAGCACAGGTTGCCCCAACATTACCGGCACCTACTACAGTTACTTTTGTCATGATTATGGATTTATTTTAAGTTTTTAACAAATTATTCAAAAGTGATGCTAAGTTATTAAAGAATGAACATTTAATAAAACATTCCATTTGATTACTTACCAAATGAATAGATAGAGTTGCTAAATGATATAGAAAAGGATCTTGACCAATTATCCAGTTTCCTCATTGTTTCTGTCAAACATTTCCTGAAGGTTAAAGAAACCGAAGGAATTTTTGTAGGATTTGAAGAGTCTTTTATTGTTTTGATTATAAAATTCTGCCAGGGAGGTCATCATTTTAGCCTTAATCTTAGGATGACTGTCAAAAACTTCCTGTATTGAAAAATGGGGAAAAACGATAAGTTCTGACTCCTCTGAAGCTACAACCGCAGTATATATTCTATTGACATTTTCCAAAAGGGAGTTTTCTCCGAATGCCTCTCCTTTATTTACTTCCTGTATAACTTCAAAATTACCTTTAATGTCAATTGTCAGATGGACTCTCCCTCTTTTTAAAACATATAAAGCCTGACTTGGGTCACCACTGAAAAACACCACCTCACCTCTTCTGTATTTTCTGTAATGTAGTGCAGGTAAAAACCTGGCCATTTCAATGTTTTTTAGTTTACTGAATAACATGACATGTGACAAAAATTGAAAAGTTTCTAATTCAGCAACGCTAAAAGTTCTTGAAAATGGATTGATCATGACTATTTTCGTTTTAGATATAATACATTACTGGTATGAACATCACATTTATACCTTTCACTGATTCTGTATCCTACCACCCAAATTATCTCATTTCCTGAAATTAGAACCGCAGTTTTTTTCTTTTGGATCAAGGGTATCTTCAAATCTATTAATAAATCTGAAATTTTTTTCTCATTCTTCATTCCCAAAGGAACAAATCTATCTCCTTCTTCCCATTTCCTTAGCACTAAGGGAAACTTAAGCTTATCCAGATCCAACATGGCATTCTCTGTATTTCTATCCAATGAAAACTCATCCTTGACATGAAGAATATCATATTGTCCATGTTTATAATTCATTTGAATATCTTCTTTATTGATTGTTATGGGGTCCCATTCCAGATCACTTATGCCCAAAATCAAAACTTCCCGGTCCATATTGAGCATATATTTATCCGAAAAAAACACTTTCCCCGAATCCCTTTTCTCCAGAGAATGGAATATATCCTCCACATCAGAAAACTTGAAACCAAAATCTCTTAACCAATAAAAAATAAGTGAATGTTTTCCTGGGATATGGATAAAATCATAGATTCTTAAATATTGGTAGTCATTTTCAATCCTGATATGGCTTTCCTTCCATTCTTTAAAAAAAGCAAAAAACAATTTCCCTGTATCTTTTATTCTTTTGAAACTTTGATCCAAAACAGAAACCCCATCCGGAAACTTTTCATCCAATAGAGGAAGTACTTCATTTCTTAGGATGTTTCTTTTGTAATCATTTTTCTCATTGCTGCTGTCCTCTCTCCAGGAATATCCATTGGAAACCATAAATGAGGTAATTTGGGTCCGGTGAAAAGTCAAGAGGGGACGTATCACATTTCCTCTTATTTCGGACATACCATAAATCCCCTCTATTCCTGTTCCTCTTAAAAGATTGAGTAATATGGTCTCTATTTGATCATTAAAGTTATGAGCTACCAAAACCGCTTTCAGCTTTTCCTGAATCAACAATTCCTCAAACCAGTCGTATCTTATTTTTCTGGCTATCATCTGTATTGACCCTACTTCCCCTTGGAAGGAGGATTGTGGAATATTTATAACATGGATTTTCTTTCCCCAGGATTGCGCAAGTTCAATTACAAATTTCTCATCCCCATCACTTTCTTCGGCCCTCAACCCATAGTTGATATGGGCTATTTCAAAATTAAACCCTGATTTTAAGAGAAGGTAACCCAAACACACGCTATCAATACCTCCACTTAGGGCCAATAAATATTTCGAACTTTCATCCAAAATATTTTTTTCACGTATATGTTCGATAAAATGACTTACCATAACCCAAAAATATCATTTTTAGCTAATTTTGTCGCTGACCATTACCCAAATGATTAAAAAGAAGGTTTTCTTAATACTTACATTCTTTGTTATAATAGGAATTAAAACTTTTGCCCAGGAAAGTAACATGTTGGAAATCCAACAGGCTGATTTATTACAGGGTGGCAGTGGTTTTGAAAGATTGATCAAAAACGTGCGGATGAAGCACCAAAATTCCATCATTTATTGTGATTCAGCCCATTTTTACCGAGCTGACAACATGGCCAAACTCTATGGGAACGTCCGGATTGTGGATACGAAAGATCCTGTCCAAACTACCAGCAGGTATGCTGAATACGATGGTTTCACCAAAATAGCCAAACTCAGAAACAATGTGATCTTTAAAAATGAAGGCACGACACTTTATACTGATTTTTTGGATTATAACAGGGCAACCGGTGTTGCCAACTATTTCAATGATGGAAAGGTAGTTGACTCAACCAACGTCCTAACGAGTTTAAATGCTACCTATGAAACTCAGATTGAAAAGATAACATTTACTGACAATGTGATATTGGTGAATCCGGATTACACCCTGAAGACCAATTACCTTATTTATAGAACGATACCTAAAACCGTGGAAACTGTAGGTTTGACCAACATAGTATCTGCTGAGGGTGATAAGCTCAATGCCCAAAAAGGAAGCTATTATGATACTGAAAAAAAGCAGTTCCGGTTTTATGATGGTGATGTGGAAACAGAAACCAGTAAAGTTTATGCTGAGGTTCTTTTTTATGATGAGCTGGAGAAATATTATGAAGGAAGGACAAATGTCAGTCTCTATAACAAAGAAAGGGAAATCGAGATTTTTGGAGAGGAAGGTAAGTATTGGGAAGCCAGAAAATACAGTGTCATATATGGCAATGCTTTGGTAAGAAAGTATTATGAGAAGGACACCCTACACATGATTGCAGACACCTTGATTTCCCAGGACAGTGAAGTTCCGGAGGAGCGTTATCTTTTGGCATTTCATCGCGCTCAAATGATCAAATCAGACCTATCCGGTATAGCAGACTCCCTTGTATACCTGACGGCAGACTCCACCCTCTATTTTTTCAATGACCCTGTGTTATGGAATGAGAAAAGTCAAATTACCGCAGACAGTATTACCCTGATGATTTCCAATGAAGAAATTGAAAAGGTTTTTTTAAACAGAAGGGCATTCAATATTACCAAAGACACCTTGGGTAATTTCAACCAGATCAAAGGACGAAAAATGACCGGATATTTCAAAGAAAGCAAAATCAGTAGATTTCATGTGGAAGGCAATGGAGAATCGATTTATTTTGATGTCATAGGAGATTCCCTCCTTCGGGGTATGAATAAAATGCTCTGTGCCAATATCATGATGTACTTTGAAGATGGTCAGATACAAAAAATAAATTGGCTCGTTAAGCCTGAAGGGTCTTTCAATCCACCTCATATAATTGCTGAAGAAGACAAGAAATTGGAGGGCTTTGTCTGGAGAGAAGAGGAAAAACCAAACATGATGTTCTTTAATTCCTGGAGGACTCCGAAAAAAAGAGAAGAAAATGACAACAATCTTTTTGCTAAGCCTGATGTAGTAATACCCTATCCATCTGAGGAGGAAATACAAAAAACATTGGATGAAAAAATAAAATTGAAAGAGAAAAAAGGTAAAGAGGAAAATTAAAAAATTCAAAAAATTTCAAGAACGAATTTTCACAAAAAAAATTTTGTCAAGGTTAACAAAATTTAACCCGAAAGTGCTTTAAAGTTCAAACCAATTTGGTAAATTTATACGTATAAGGTAGTATCAATAAAGAAAATTGAAGGCTTATAGGTATAAATCTACATGAAAAATATTCTTTTATTTTTTACATGCATTTCATTACTGCTTTCCATTTCCGTGGAAGCACAGGTGAATGTCCTTTCTGAGAAAATTGAATTCAGTGGTAAAATAGGAACTTCTCAAAGAAAATCTTTGATAATCCAAAACGAAAGCAATCAATCCAAAGAATATTCATTAAAATACCTAAGGGGAAATATAGGGTCTTCCCAAAGTGCGAAAATCTGTATTGGGGACAAATGCTATGATCCCAAAAAGGACCTTTCAAAGGTCAAAATCATTTTAAATCCAAATGAAATATTTACGGATCTGTATTTGGAGTTTGATTTAGGCATCAGTGAATTAAAAGGAAGTTTTGATCTTCACTTTGTCAACTCCAATAATGTGAGAGATGTTTTCCTGGTAGAAGCTGTTTATGAGGTTTTTAATCCCACAGAAGATGAAACCAATCACAAAGACATTTCCTTAGGAAGTGTATATCCAAATCCAAGCAATAGAATAGCACAGATCGATTATGAATTTAAAAATCCCAATGCCAACGCAAAAATATCCATCAACAGTTTTATTGGAAACCCAATAGCTGAATTTGAATTGGATCCAAACCAAAAAACCCTTGTAATTAACGTGGCGGACCTACATCCAGGGGTGTATTTTTATACTTTATTTATTGACAATAAAAATATTGTTACAAAAAAACTCGTTGTCAAAAAGTAACTTCAATTAAGCCTCAGAGGATTAATTTGATAACAATGATTAATCCCTTATATTTGCGCCTCCAAAAGATGAAAATTAAAATCTCACACATAGTATTCCTTTTTCTGCTTTTAGTCATGTCCACCTCGTGTGGAAAGTTCTACAAGTTGGAAAAAAGCACAAATTGGGAGGAGCTTTACGAATCTGCCAACAATTATTATAACGAAGGCGAATTCAGTAAGGCAATAATCTTATATGATAAAGTTCTTCCTGTAATCAGAGGAAGTGAAAAGGCAGAATTAGCAGACTTCAATTATGCCTACAGCCATTTTAGGATGAAAAGGTATATTGAAGCAGCTGGTTATTTCAATACCTTTTACCAAACCTATAACAGAAGTCCCTTGGCTGAAGAAGCTTTGTTCATGAATGCTTATTCGCTATTTCTGGACTCCCCGGATTATAACCTCGATCAGAAAAGCAGCAGAGATGCGGTAAACGCAATTCAATTGTTCATAAGCAGGTTTCCAGAATCAGATTCCTATGAAAGAGCCACTTCCATGATAGAGGATCTGCAAAAAAGATTTGAGGAAAAGGCCTATGAGGAATCTATGCTTTATCTGAGATTGACCAATGGATTATATCCTGGGGATTTTTACAGGGCATGTATCATCAAGTTTCAGAATTTCGCCAAAGATTATCCTGACAGTAAATACAATGAGGAGCTGGCATTTAGATTGGTAGAAGTATCTTTAGCCTATGGGCAAAGAAGTATATTTGATAAAAAAGAGGACAGATTAAATGACGTCTTCAAATTTGGAGAACAATTCAAAAGAAAGTATCCGGAAAGTAAATATTTCGGTGCGGTGGATCCTATACTCAAAAAGGCTGAAACTGAATTAATTGCCCATAAGAAAGTGAAGAAAGAATATGAAGAATCATTAGCAAAGGCAAAAGAAGAAGAAGAAAATCAAAGTGGGCCAAAAGCAGAAATAAAACCGACTGAAAAACTACCTGAAATTATTAACAATTAAAATATGGCAATCAATCCATCTATCATTACCAGGGACTTGGACAAGGTTTCAGAACAAACTGGAAATCTCTACGAATCCATTCATATCATTGGTCAAAGAGCCAAACAAATTTCTTCGACCATGAAAGAAGAGCTCAACAACAAGCTTTCAGAGTTTGCTTCCACTGTGGACAATCTGGAAGAAGTTTTTGAAAACAAAGAGCAAATTGAAATTTCAAAGTTTTATGAAAGGATGCCAAAACCTAGTACATTAGCAATGGAAGAGTTTATGGAAGGTAAGTTATACCACCGCTACCCTGATGAAACAATTGAAGAATAATGCAATTAACAGGTAAAAGAATTTTATTGGGTGTGACGGGCAGTATAGCTGCATATAAAGCCGCTCACTTGACAAGGTTATTAGTAAAAGAAGGAGCAGAAGTACAAATTATCATGAGTACTTCTGCTCTTGATTTTATCACACCACTCACATTGGCTACCCTGTCAAAAAATCCTGTTTACCATGAATTTTTTAATCCTAAAACCGGGGCTTGGACCAATCATGTAGATTTGGGATTATGGGCAGATTTATTTTTAATTGCTCCATTAAGCGCAAATACCTTAGGGAAACTGGCTAATGGCCTATGCGATAATCTCTTGTCTGCTACTTATCTATCCGCGAGATGTCCTGTGATGATGGCTCCTGCCATGGATCTGGATATGTACCAGCATCCATCCGTAAGAGGAAATCTTAAAAAAGTTGAATCTTTCGGTAACATTATACTTGATGCTGAAAGTGGAGAGCTCGCCAGTGGACTTTCAGGCCAGGGAAGGTTGATGGAGCCTGAAAATATCCTAGATTATGTGATCAGGCATTTCAACTCAGATAAAAGTTTTGCAGGAAAAAAAGTACTCATCACTTCAGGTCCCACCCAAGAAGCAATTGACCCTGTAAGATTTATCAGTAATCATTCAAGTGGTAAAATGGGAGCCGCAATAGCAGATGCCTTTGCATCAAGTGGTGCTGAAGTGTATGTGATATTGGGGCATGGCGCCAAAAAACCTAAGCATCACGGAATAAAGATTTTCCCTGTAAAAAGTGCCAATGAAATGTACAGGGAGGCTTCCAAAATTCATCCTATAATGGATATTTGTGTCTTTGCTGCAGCAGTAGCAGATTATGCGCCTAAAGATGTGGCCGCTGAAAAAATTAAAAAAGAAGGCGAAGGAATGACAATCGAATTGGTCAAGAATATTGATATCGCATACACTTTAGGTAAAGAGAAGCAATTTCATCAAATACATGTTGGCTTTGCTTTGGAAACTGAAAATGAAGTTTTCCATGCCAAACAAAAACTGGAAAAGAAAAACTTTGACCTGATCGTGCTCAATTCCATGAGGGAAGAGGGAGCTGGTTTCCAAATCGACACAAATAAAGTGAGCTTGTTTTTTGAAGATGGGTCATCTGTGCAATCAGAGGTAATGCCAAAAGAAGACATAGCAAAATTGATTTTAGAAGGAATTAAAAAATTACCGGTTAAAATCTAAATCAAAAAGATTCGTTATTCTTTAAATACTACCTTTACTATGAGGAATTGGATCTTACTGTTCATAATATTTTTCTTTTTCAGCCAAAGTTTTGCTCAGGAGCTGAATATCACAGTCATAATCAACAGTGATAGGGCAAGAACCCAGGAAACAGGAATTTTTGAAGACATGAAGATCAATTTTGAACAGTTTCTGAATGGCAGATCCTGGACCACAGATCAATTTCAGGCTTTGGAAAGGATCAAAGGAAACATGCTAATCACAATTAGCGATATGCCTCAGGTGGGATTTTACAATGCAACCGTTCAGATCCAGACAGTAAGGCCTGTCTATGGAACAAATTATGAAAGTATGGTGCTCAATTTCATAGACAGGAATTGGTCATTTGAGTTTTTGCAATCGCAACCATTGGAATTTAACCGATTTTCTTTCCTCAATAATATCAGCTCCCTATTAGCCTATTATGCTTATATTTCTTTGGGCTTTGATTATGACAGTTTTTCACTTAAAGGAGGAGATGGTTTTTTTGAAATTGCCAATAACATTGTTAACAATGCCCAACAGTCGCCACGACCAGGTTGGCAACCTAATCCGAATGATAGAAGAAACAGGTACTGGCTGATCAATGACATTTATACTTCCTCAGTGTTTGCCCCGATAAGGGAAGCAATATATTTATATCATAGATTGGGTTTGGATTTACTTTCCTCCAATCCGGATGAGGCTTATAAAAACATGGTGGAAGCGCTAAAAATAGTGTCCGAGGTCAATACCCAACAACCCAATGGTATTTTTACTATCGCATTTATTGATGCCAAAGGGGATGAAGTAAGTAAAATATTAAAAAGAGCTCCTCTTGAGGTTAGGACTGAAGCAGTGGGATATTTAATGAAAATTGATCCGAATAATGCCAGAAGATATAATGATATCCTGAAAGGTTAATCAGTTTTTATTAGATTTGTTACTTTACAATTTTTAAACACAAATGCTCAAATCACTCAGCATTTTCAATTATGCTTTAATTCAGGAACTTGCCATGAGTCCCAGCTCATCCTTAAGTATGATTACGGGTGAAACGGGCGCAGGAAAATCCATTATGCTAGGGGCTGTAGGTTTACTTTTAGGGAACAGAGCTGATACCAAAACCCTATTTGATCCAGAAAAAAAATGTGTGGTTGAAGGTACTTTTGATATCAAAAATTACAGTTTGGAAGACTTTTTCGGGGAGGAGAATTTAGATTTCGAACCGGAGTGCATAATCAGAAGGGAAATCAGTCCAAATGGAAAATCAAGAGCATTTATCAATGATACCCCTGTACGATTGGAAACGCTCAAAGAACTTGGAAAATTTCTAATGGATATTCATTCCCAAAATGACGCAATGATGTTGGGTGATGGATATTACCAATTAGATCTGGTAGATGCCTTTTCAAAATCCAATAAAGAAAAAACTGGGTATCAGGAAGCATATCGTCATTTTTTGACAGCCAAAAGAACACTTGAGAAAAGAAACCAGGAGGCCTTGGAATTGAGAAAGGAGGCTGAATTCAATAAATTTCAATTGGAGGAACTTGCCCTATTGAAATTAAGGGAAGGAGAGCAAATTGAACTGGAAAACGAGCAAGAGGTCCTTGAAAATGCCGAGGATATCAAAAGTAAAATCCAGGAAGTCCTGGGACAACTTCAGGATGAACAGCTCGGTGCAATGCGCATGCTTGCTTTGGCTAATCAGGGCATCCAGCAATTGAGCCGCTTTGCGCATAGGTTTGAATCTTACAGCGAGCGTTTCAAAAGCATGTTGATCGAGTTAAAGGATATTGCTGCAGGATTGGAGGATGAAGATGGCACTATAGAAGTGGATTTTGAAAAGCTGGAATCAGTGAGGTCAAGATTGAGTAAAATCTATCACCTTCAACAAAAGCACGGATTGGATACTGTTGAAAGACTGATCGCATTGGAGCAGGAATTGGCAGACAAGGTCTTCCTGTTAGATAATCTGGACGAAGAATTAGGATTATTAAAGCAAGGACTTGCTTTGGCAGAAAAAGAAATGTTGGCCTTAGGGAAAGCCCTAACAGAAAAAAGAAAATCATCATTTGAGCATTTCGGGAAACAATTGGAAAAACTGCTTCAGCAGTTGGGCATGGAAAATGCAAAGATTAATTTTTCCTATCAGCCTATTGCTCCTAATAAGGGGGGTATGGATCAGGTAGATATTCTTTTCTCTGCCAATAAAGGTATGCCTACCCAGCCTTTGAAACAGGTGGCTTCCGGCGGTGAATTTTCTAGATTGATTTTTGCCATTAAGTACATCATGGCTGATAAGATGGCTTTGCCTACGCTGATTTTTGATGAAATTGATACTGGAGTTTCAGGGGAGGTGGCTCTTCAAATGGTACGTATGATGCAGGAAATATCAAAAAAGCATCAGGTTATCTGCATATCCCATTTGCCACAGGTAGCTTCCAAAGGAGACATGCATTATTTTGTCTTCAAGGATAATAGCTCAGATAAAACCATCAGTAAAATCAAATTATTGGATCAGGAAGAAAGGATCAATGAAATTGCAAAAATGATTGCTGGAGCCAATCCCTCCTCTTCAGCTTATGAAAGTGCAAAAGAACTTCTGAAAAAATAATTAACCGCCTTTGAAAAAACATCTGGAAGTGTTAGCTTTCATCATATCCTAATAATTCCAAAATATTTCTTCCGCCTTCATTTTTCCGGAATCCGACCTGTGAAAACCGAACTTCAAAAACTCATATCCTAAATTTTTCCTTATTTTTACCCCATCAAAATAGAACCAACCTAAATCTACATATTATGGCAGACAATTTATTGAAAGGAAAATTAGGCATAATCACTGGTGCACTGGATGAAAATTCCATTGCATGGAAAGCAGCTTTGAAAGCACATGAACAAGGTGCTAGATTTGTTTTGACCAATGCTCCAATCGCTATGAGAATGGGTGCTATCAAGGAATTGGCAGAGCAATGTAACACCATTATCATCCCAGCTGATGCCACTTCCTTAGAAGATATTGAAAAGTTGTATTCTGAGGCTAAAGAATACCTTGGTGGCAACTTTGACTTT
>Ga0114946_10000362_pt1 | contig 29595 bp, 20 predicted proteins | sample WalLakDeSediment_FD_88676 | JGI IMG/M metagenome (GOLD analysis project Ga0114946, IMG submission 88676) | Lake sediment microbial communities from Walker lake, Nevada to study Microbial Dark Matter (Phase II) - Walker Lake 11/02/13 Deep Sediment | ecosystem: Environmental > Aquatic >... | reverse complement strand
TTGCGACAGCCGCCGCTGCGCCTGCCTCAAAAACAACGAAGCCTGCGACGAAAGATGCGGCTGCGTCAACTGCCAAAACCCCCTCAACGGCGTTGACCTGTCCAAACTGACCGACTGCGCCATCCAAAACATCAAAGCCTACCAGTCCCTCACCCCTGAAGAGCTGGCCGAAGAATACGAACTACCCTGCGGCGACGAAACCGTCACCCTACAAATGCTGCTAGACGGCTACGACTGCCCGGAATGCGACGAAGAATACGGGTACTCTTTTTGTTGGGATAGCGCCGTACAAACCGGCGACACCTGGCACTGCAACATCTGCGGCCAATGCCGCGACTGGCGCGACTGGCACTGTCCCCAATGCAACCGATGCACCTACGGCGTAACCCTCCCCTGTGAGCATTGCGGCAACACCAGCGGCGTGATGGACTTCTAAAATTGTTTACTTTCTAAAACGAGGCTAAACCATGAGCAATGTCGGCCAACGCGAACGCGCCACCCAGAACCGCATTATTCAACTCTTTCAAAACCAACTCGGCTATGCCTATCTGGGTAACTGGCAAGACCGCCCCAACAACCGCAACATTGAAGATGGGCTGCTAACCGCCTGGTTGCAAAAGCGGGGCTACAGCGAGACCCTGATCAACCGCGCCCTGCATCAGCTAGGCCAGGCGGCCGCCATCGGCGAAGGCAAAAATCTGTACGACGCCAACAAAGCGGTCTACAGCCTGCTGCGCTACGGCGTGAAGGTCAAGCCCGGCGTTGGCGAACAGACCCAAACCGTCTGGCTCATTGATTGGCAACATCCCCTGCGTAACGATTTCGCCGTCGCCGAAGAAGTGACCATCGCCGGTGAACGGAAAAAGCGGCCGGACGTCGTTCTCTACGTCAACGGCGTCGCCCTGGCCGCGTTGGAGCTAAAACGGGCCAGCGTCTCCGTCAGCGAAGGCATTCAGCAAAGCCTCAGCAACCAAAACAAGGCGTTTATCCGGGACTTCTTCGCCACCATGCAGCTCGTCATGGCGGGCAACGACACCGAAGGGCTGCGCTACGGCGCGATAGAGACGAAGGAAAAGTATTATCTCTCCTGGAGAGAAGAAAACCCGGCCTATAACCCGCAAAGCGACGACCGGGCCGCCCGTTACCTGCCGGCCGCCTCTTGTGTGGTGGTGGGTGGGGCAACGGCCTTAGCCCCCTCGACTGCGCCCTGCTGCGCCTGGCCGACAAAAGCCGCTTCCTGGAACTGATCCATGACTTTATCGTCTTTGACAGCGGCGTCAAAAAAGTCCCGCGCCACAACCAATACTTCGGCGTCCGCGCCGCCCAAAAGCGGCTGGCCCAACTGGAAGGCGGCATCATCTGGCATACGCAAGGCTCCGGCAAAAGCCTGACAATGGTCTGGCTGGCGAAATGGATACGGGAAAATGTGGCCGACCCCCGCGTCCTGATCATCACCGACCGCACCGAACTGGACGACCAGATCGAAGGGGTGTTCACCGGCGTCAGCGAGGAGATTTATCGCAGCAAAAGCGGGGCCGACCTGATCCACACCCTCAACGACACAAATCCCTGGCTCATCTGCTCCCTGGTGCATAAATTCGGCCGGGGCGCGGCCGATAACGACGAGCGAGATATTGATGAATTTATCGCCGACGTGCGGCGCAACCTGCCCGCCAACTTCCGCGTCAAAGGCAGCCTCTTTGTCTTTGTAGACGAATGCCACCGCACCCAATCGGGCAAGCTGCACGAAGCAATGAAGGCCATTTTGCCGACGGCCGTGTTCATCGGTTTCACCGGCACACCCCTGCTCAAAGCGGATAAACAAAAGAGCATCGAAGTCTTCGGCAGCTACATCCACACCTACAAATATGACGAAGCCGTCGCCGACGGCGTTGTTCTTGACCTGCGCTACGAAGCGCGGGACATAGACCAGCGCGTCGCCTCGCCGCAAAAGGTAGACCAATGGTTTGAAGCCAACACCCGCGAGCTATCAGAAATGGCGAAGGTGCGGCTCAAGCAGAAATGGGGGACGATGAAGCAGGTGCTTTCCAGCCAATCCCGCCTGGAGCAGATTGTGGCCGACATTTTGTTGGATATGGAAACCCGGCCGCGCCTGATGGACGGCCGGGGCAACGCCATGATTGTCTGCGCCAGCATCTACCAGGCGTGTGAAGTGTACGAACTATTCAACCGCACCCAACTGGCCGGAAAATGCGCCATTATCACCAGCTACAAACCTTCTCCGGCCGACATTAGGCTGGAAGAATCAGGCGAGGGGATGACGGAGCGGCTGCGCCAATATGAAATTTACCGCAGAATGCTGGCCGACTTTTTCGAGGAGCCGGAAGAAACGGCTATGTACAAAGTAGAGGAGTTTGAGCGACGGGTTAAAGAGCGGTTTATCAAAGAGCCAGGGCAAATGCGGCTGTTGATTGTAGTGGACAAGCTGCTCACCGGCTTTGACGCTCCCGCCGCCACCTACCTCTACATTGACAAGCAGATGCGCGATCATGGCCTCTTTCAGGCCATTTGCCGCGTCAACCGGCTGGACGGCGAAGATAAAGAGTACGGCTATATCGTAGATTACAAAGATTTGTTTCACAGCCTGGAGGGAGCGATTAGCGACTACACCGGCGGCGCGTTTGACGGCTACGACCGGGCGGACGTGGCCGAACTGCTGACCAACCGGCTGCAAAAAGCACGGGAACGGCTGGAGGAAACCCGCGAAACGGTCAAAGCATTGTGCGAACCGGTTTCCCTGCCCCGCGACACGGCCGACTATCTTCACTACTTCTGCGCGGCCGACACAGCCGACAAGGACGCCTTACGCCTCAACGAACCAAAGCGGGTCGCCCTGTACAAGGCGGTGGCCGCCCTGCTGCGGGCCTACGCCAGCATCGCCAACGAACTAGCTGAAGCGGGCTATACGGCCGTTGAAATCGCCGCCATTCGCCAGGAAGCGATCCATTACGACAAGGTAGACCAGGAGGTTAAACTCGCCAGCGGCGACCTGGCCGACATGAAGAAGTATGAGCCAGCCATGCGTCACCTGCTGGACACCTACATCCGCGCCGACGAGAGCGAGAAAATCTCCGACTTTGACAACCTGGGACTGGTGGAGCTGCTAATTGACAAGGGGGAGGCGGGGCTGGACACTTTGCCGGAAGGCATCCGTCAGAGCGAGGTGGCGATGGCGGAAACGATTGAGAACAATATCCGCCGCATCATCACCGACGAGCGGCCGGTCAACCCGCGCTATTATGATGAGATGTCGGAACTGTTGATCGCCCTCACACAAGAGCGGCGGGAGCAGGCGTTGGATTACAAGCTGTATTTAGAGCGGGTGCGTTCCTTAGCGGCCAGAGTGGTACGGCCGGAGACGGCGGGGGACGGCCGTTATCCGGCTTCCCTCACGTCGCGGGCGAAGCGGAATCTATACGACACATTGGGCGGGAATGAGGAATTGGCGTTGTTGGTGGATACGGCCGTGTTGACCAGAAAAAAAGACGGTTGGATCGGCAACCGCTTCAAGGAAAAAGAGGTTGAGCGGGCCATCCGCGAACGGCTCAGCGCCTATCAGGTCAATCTGGAAGAATTGGTCGAAGTAGTCAAGAAACAAGATGAATACAAGTAACCCCGCAGATAGGCAAAATGAGGTAGAGACGCAAAATTTTGCGTCTGTACAAATCATCGCCGGCATCGAGGTGCAGGTGGTGCGTAAAGCGATCAAGAACGTCCACTTGGGGGTGTATCCGCCCAACGGCCGGGTGCGCCTGGCCGTCCTCCTGCACGTCACGGACGACAATGCGCGGCTGGCCGTGATCAACAAGCTGAGTTGGATCAAGAAACAGCAGGCGGCGTTCCAGGCGCAGCCGCGCCAATCGCAGCGGGAAATGGTGACGGGCGAAAGCCATTACGTTTGGGGTCGCCGCTATCTACTGGATGTGGTGGAGCGGGTCGGGAAGCACGAAGTTGTGATCAAAAACAACACTCGCCTGACATTGTACGTCAACCCGAACACCACCCGCGACAACCGCGAACTGGCCTTGAATGAATGGTACAGGGCTGAACTTAAACGGCGCGTCCCGCCGCTGCTGGCGAAGTGGCAGCCGATCATCGGCGTAGAAGTAGCGGAATGGGGCGTGAAGAAGATGAAGACAAAATGGGGCAGTTGCCATATTGAGGCGCGGCGCATCTGGTTGAATTTGGAACTGGCGAAGAAGCCGCCGGAGTGCCTGGAGTACATTCTGGTGCATGAGATGGCGCATCTGCTGGAGCGGCAGCATAACGACGCCTTCCGCGCCCACATGGATCGCTTCTTGCCCCATTGGCCGCTGTATCGGGACTTGCTGAACGCCGCGCCGCTGGCGCATGAGGATTGGGGGTATTAGTAGGTTCGCGAAACGGCCGTCAACATCGGATTCGGCTCTCGTTTGTCATCCCGCCGCATGCCGTTCAGCAGGGGGAACATGAACAGGCTAAACAGCGCCAGCCCCACAAAGATCCAGCGAAAATCCAGGGTGTCAATCAGGGCCGTGGTCGTTGACTGCCCCAGGCCCACACCGACGTTGGAAATGGCCATGAAAATAGCAAACTGGCTGGCTCCCATCCGCCGGTCGGCTTTGGCCATGGCCAGAGTAATAAAGATCAGCTCTGAAGCCGACAGGCAAACGCCCCACAAGAGGAACATCAGCATAATATTCTGGTTGTTGGCCACGGAAGCCATTAGCAGCAGGATGGCCACAACGGCCGCCGCGGTCCACAAGCCCTGGCCCCAGATAGTCAGCCCGGGGCGACGAATGACAAAAGCGGCGGCCGCGCCACCCAGGAACATACCCACGCCACCCAGCGCCGCCACGTCGCCGACCCGAGATAGCGATTGCCCCAAACCTTCGTTGACAAACAAGGTAATAATGGCGTTGGCGCCGTAGATTGACACCGAATAAACCACCGCATACAGGCTAAACCGCCCCATATCGGGCCGCCAGAGGCGGGGTAGGGCTGCCCAGCTGAAAGCGTGTGAGGGGGGCCGCTGCGCCGGTTCGTGGGCGAAACGAAGCACAACCTGGGGTCCCAGGGCAATCAGGGCGATGGCCACAAAAATGATCGGCCAGCCGATCTGCTCAATGGCCCGGCCGTAGATCGAAGCCAGCACCACCACCCCCGCAGCCCGACTGATTACCATCACGCCCTGGATATGTCCCTGCTCTTCAGCCGGGGTGACATCAATGGCATAACCATCGGCCACGGTATCGTAAATGGCCAGACCCAGAGCCACAGACAGGGCAATGGCCACAAAAAGCGGATACATCCTGACCGGTGGTACAAAGGCCATGGCTATGCTGGCGATGAAAATGAGCAGCAGGCCCAGGCTAATGTAGGGTACTCTGTGCCCTGTACCCAGCAATGGCAGGCGCAGCTCTGTCTTGTCGCTTAACAGACCGAAGCCGATTTTCAAAATGAAGGGTACAACCAGCAGGCCGTTGAGTAGAGATAGCTGCCAGGCCGTGGCCCCGAAGGCGCGCAAATAGAGGTTGTTGAAGACGACCACGTAAGCCAGGATGGCCCCCTGGGCGAAATAGAGGCAGCCAAACAGCAGGGTACGGCCGTGGCGTGTGTCGGTAATAGAGTTGGGAGATGGTTCAGCGAGCATGGTTGAAAACCACTTTGTTATCTCCCTGATTATTGGAGCCAATTATTCCGCAGCTGCCTGGCGCCGAATTTCCTTCTCTATCTCCAGGCGCAGCGGTTCGGCCGGCGGGTTGTCGCCGTAATCGGTGACATCGGTCAGGGTCAGGCGGATGGTAAGGGGCGTCTGGCCCGGCTGCCGGGCGATATGGGCCATCACCATCTCATCAGCCTGGACGCCAAACTGCTTCAGCAGCTGGCGGATATCCCGCTGTGTCTCTTCACTCATCTTGCCTTACCTCCAGGGAAATAGTTGTTTAGTAAGCGTCCAGAAATTACGTGGTGCAGAAGACTGGAGCAATCTCCAAGATTGCTCCAGTCTGTCAATGCTCCAGACTCAGGGCAGCAGGCAGCTCCAGTGGGGTGGGGGAAGCACCCGCTTCGTTGAAGCAGTCCTGGTAAAGAGCCACCATCTGCTCGGCAATGTTGGGCCAGGCGTACTGCTCGGCGTAGCGGCGGGCATTGGTTCCTAGCAGTTCGCCGCAGGCCGGCTCGGCCAAGAGCTGGTAAATCTTCTCCGCCAGCGCCTCCGGATCGCGCGAGGGGACGTGAAAGCCGGTCTCATTGTCGCGCACCAAAAAGGCCAGCCCGCCCACCTCCGAGGCAATCACCGGGCGGCCCATGGCCATCGCCTCCAGGGCGACCATGCCGAAGCTCTCATAGTGGGAGGGCACCACCACCATCTCGGCCGCGGCGTAAAAATTGGGCAGCGCTTCCTGATCCTTGGCCCCCAAGAAGGTCACCAGATCGTGAATACGCAGCCTGGCGCGCAGCTGCTGTAAGCGGGCCATTTCCGGTTCGGGATCATCGGCCCAGGGATCGCCGCCAATGATGGCCACGCAGACATTTTTGACCGCTTCTGGGGCGCACTCCTGGATCATGGAAATGGCTACCAGCAGGGTGTCAATGCCCTTCAGCGGTTCAATCCGCCCGGCGAAAAGAATGTTCTTATCCTGAATGGGGATGCCGATCCGCTCTTTGGCTTCGCGCCGGGAGATGGGCCGGAAGCGTTCCAGATCGACGCCCGGCGGGATAATGACCGCCTTCTCGGTGTCAGCGTGGTAGAGCCATTTGAGCTGGGCTTGCTCGGCCGGGGTGGCCACCACAATGCGGTCCACGGCGGCCATCACCTCAATTTCACCATCTATTCGCTCCGGCGCGGCCATTTCTTCAATCGTTTGGGCGACCCGGTTCTTCATGTGGCCCAGGGTGTGAAACATGTGGATGATGGGCCGGCGACGGCCGTCAGCCTGGAGCCATTTCGCTTGCAGCTGCTGGGCCACCAGTCCCGACAGCCAGTAATGGCTGTGAATCAGGTCATAGGTTACGCCTTCGGTCTCGACAAACTGCTCGACCCCGGCCACAAACTCATCCAGATAATGGCCTACTTCGATCACGGGAATTGGCAGTTCCGGCCCGGCGGGGACATGAATGACCCGCGCCCCATAGCCGAGATCATGCTTTATGCGCGGCTGGCAATCGTCCTGGGAGCGGGTGAAGACGTCCACCTGGAAGCCGAGGCGGCCCAATTCCCGGCTGAGATCGCGGACGTAGACGTTCATGCCGCCGGTCTTTTTACCGCCCATCACTGCCAGGGGGCAGGTGTGGACGCTGAGCATGGCAATGCGTAGCCTATCACTTCTTACCGCGCCACTTTTCACTGCATGACCTCCATCCTATTCTCTGCGCTTAATCAGTTCCCGCTCATCGCCAATACGCCGGGTAATCTTCTGTTCATCCAGATGCTCCAGCAGGCTGATGGCATATTTACGGCTGGTCTGCAGCAGATCGCGCATTTGCGCCGTGCTGATCCGGCCATGTTCCTGCAAATAGGCCCGAATCTGGGCCACCAGCTGCTCATAACCCGGCTGGGCATAAACCACGTCCGGGCTGACGACAACCAGGCGCCCCAGATCAACCAGGGCGTAATAGACATCCTCACCCACGGCCGCTTTGGCTTCCTTGATAGCCGGCGAGTTGACCCCGGCCCGTTCAAATTGGGCCAGGAGATCGGCAACAGCTGTTTCCTGGGCGGCCGTAAAGCGAATGGCGTGTCCCGGGCGATGCAGCACTGCCCCCGCTTCAACCAGCTTCCCGGCTGTTACCAGGCTGCTGACCAGGGGATTGAAGACCGCCGGCGAAAGTTTGAGCTGGCTGCGGGCCGCCTCGCGGGGCATGCCGCTGCGCAGCGGAAAATCAGTCTCGTAACCGGTTACCAGAGCCAGCAGCCGGTCATTGAGCCGCTGCCAGTGGGGATAGGTCAGCAGCTGCTGATCCAGCTGCACCAGCCGCTGGTTGGCCAGCAGCTCGGCCAATGCTTCCGACAGGCTCTCTGGTTCCAGCCCGCCCTGCCGCCGCAGCTGGACCTGGCTGACCGGTTCATGCTGCTGCACCAGCTGGTAGAGCCGGTCAGCCGGGCTGCCTTGGGCCAGGGTTGCCAGGCGCTGAACGACCTCCGGCCGAAAGCGGCGGTGCTGGCGGCGGGGCCGGACATCAATAATCTGCCCACCCCCTATGGTGGCTCCCGGCGACGGCCGTCGCAGAATAAAGCGGTCACCCTGGCTGACGGCGACTGGCTCCTGCAGCACCAGCTGCAGCCAGCCCTCCTGGCCGGGATCAAGCTGCCGGCTACCTAACAGCCGGACGCGGGCCATCCGCTCGGCCGCGCCGATGAATAGCTTGACGGCTGCATTATGGCGCAGCGGCTTGACCGCCTCCGCCAAATGGCGGTAGCTGACGTCAAGCAGCAGGGTCGGCTGCTGCTGATTCGGCCGGGCAATAATATCGCCACGCGATATGTCTTCTTTGGCGATATTGGTGAGATTGATGGCTACCCGGCTACCGGGCAGGGCGGTTTCCAGCTGCTGTCTATGGGTTTGCAGGCCGCGAATGCGCCCCTTCTGGCCGCTCGGCTGGATCTCCACTGCATCGCCAATCTGGAAACGGCCGTCCAGGAGCGTGCCAGTGACGACAGTGCCAAAGCCGGGCAGGGTAAAAACGCGATCCACAGGCAGGCGCGGCCGTTCGAGATCGGGTCGTGGCTCCACCTGCTGCAGCTGCCGCAAAATGGTCTGGTGCAGCTCGTCCAGCCCGCTGCCTGTTCGTGCCGACACCGGAATCAGCGGCGCATCGGCCAGGACGGTATCGGCGACGACCTCGCTAATATCCAGTTGGATCAGCTCCAGCCAGTCAGGATCGTCAATCAGGTCGAGTTTGGTGATTGCTATGAGGCCGCACTGGACGGCCAACAGGTCCAGAATGGCCAGATGCTCACGCGTTTGGGGCATCACCCCTTCATCAGCCGCAATGACAAAGAGGGCCAGGTCAATGCCGCCGACGCCGGCCAGCATGTTTTCGATGAAATCCCGGTGGCCGGGCACATCCACGAGGCCGATTTCTAAGGGAAAGGGACCGGCGTAGGGAAATTCGACCGCCTGCAGCTCAGCCTCGGCATAGCGCAGCCAGGCAAAGCCCAGGTCAATGGTCATCTCGCGCGCCTTTTCTTCAGCCAGGCGGTCCGGATCAATGCCGGTCAGGGCCTGCACCAGAGTTGATTTGCCGTGATCAACGTGTCCGGCGGTACCAATAACGTACATAAAACTACCTGCAGCTACTCCTCGCGCACGGGAACCAGCGCCGGCTGGCGGCGGCTGTTGGGGTTCAGGGAAATCGCCTTTTCCACTTCTTCCAGCCAGATACGGGGCAATGTTTTAATAGCATCGGCCTGGGCCGTTTGTATCCGCCACAACACCTCTTTGTCAGCCTCGATCTGTTTGAGTACTTCTTCCAGCTCATGCAGCTGTTCTTGAAACTGCCGCTCGCGCCGCTGGCTGCCCTGCCAGCGCTGCTCATGGTCCAGATCGGTCGTCTTCCATCGCTTCTCATTGTCGGTGACAAAGTTATCCCACAGCGAGCGTAGGCGGTTACTCTCGACCCGCATCGCCTCGGATGTTTCCCGCTGCTGCTGCTCAATCTGCTTTTGCCATTCGGCCAGCGTTTGCAGCGCCATCTTGGACTCCTTGTACTGGTCGGCGTACTGGATCCACTGGCGGCCATAGTCTTCCATGACATCCCGCTGTTCATCCAGCTGCCGGCGCCAGTTGTCCAGCCGCTGATTGCGCTCATACTCGCCGAGCTGGATTTGCTCCATCCAGCTTTGCGTTCCCTGCTTGACCTCGCTCAGCGCTTCAACCAGGGCGTTGATGGCGCTTTCACTGCGCGCCTGGACGCTGCCCAAGACCTCCAGACGGGTTTGGATCGGCTCCCAACGTTTGTTGACTTCCAGAATGTTTGCCTGCAGTTCGCTGATATACCGGTTGTTCTGCCGCTCGCTTTCCTCCAGGAAGGTCATGCCGCGCGTCCAATCTTCGGCTTGCTTGGCCACCAGATTGACCTTGCCTTGCAGCACGCCGATCAGGCTGGCCAGACGATTCTCTTCCGCTTTGCGCAGCTCCATATCGTTTTGTAGCTTGGGAATGGCCGGCAGTTCCTTGCGGATGTCGGCAATTTCCCGTACCCAGACTTCCTGTTCTACCCGATGCAGCCGCTCCTGCTCTTTCACACTCTGCAGGCGCCGCTTCTCGTACTGTTCAATCAGCTGCACCATTTCATCCTTGAACTGCAGGAGTTGGGTGTCCACCTGGGGGAAACGGGCGAGCTGGCCGGCCTGCCGGCTTAGCTGCTGCTCCAAATCCTTGATGCGCTGCTCGCGGCTCTGCAACTCACGATCCTGGGCGGTTGTGCGCTGTTCCAGTTCTGCCAAACGACGCGCCAGTTTGCGCCGCTCTTCATCAAGCCAATCCAGCCGGCTTTGCAGCTCAGCGATATCTTGTTGTTGTGGGGTTTCGTTTTTTGCCACGGTTATTCTCCTTCTTATCTCATCGCAGGCGGCCGACTATACCGAGCCGGACCCACAGCCTGTAGATTATAAACCGATTCCGCATTCAGGGCGATTTGCTTCATGTCGGCATTTTCTGTACATATGTCCCAAATATGTACGGTTATTTAGGGGGCTTTTTGACCCGTGGCTGAGCGGTTGGTTGGCGGGGCCAAAAGCGGGTAAAATCTGACTGTCTGTTGTCCGTTCTTGTAAACAGTCCACATTGTCCTGTGCTTTAATAGCCAAAGGTGATGAAACTCCAATGACCCCATCAACCACACTCCCTGCTGAAGCGATTTCTGCCCTAGTTGACGGTTTCCATGGTGCCCCTTTCGATGTTTTGGGGCCGCGCCTTACCGACGCTGGTCTGCTTATTCGCGCCTTTTTGCCCCAGGCTGCGGCCGTCAGCGTCCGGTTGACCGGCCATGATGACAGCCAGCCCCTGAATCAGATTGACCCGGCTGGCTTGTTTGAAATTGTCCTGCCCGACCAGGTCGACGCCATTCCCGATTACCGACTCGAATTAACCTATCACAATGGTGACACCGCGCTGCACGAAGATCCCTATGCCTTTCCCCCGGCCGTAACCGACTTTGAGCGCTATTTGTTCGGCGAAGGGACGCTGATGAAGATGTATGAGAAGCTGGGCGCCCATCTAACCGAGATGAACGGCCGTCACGGCGTTCTCTTTGCCGTCTGGGCACCTAATGCCCTGCGCGTCAGCATGGTCGGCGACTTTAACCAGTGGGACGGCCGTCGCCATCCCATGCGTCTGCATCACGGCAGCGGTATTTGGGAGCTGTTTATCCCCGGTTTGGTCGAAGGGGATGTCTACAAATTCGAGGTCAAGACCTATTACCACAATTACACCGTGACCAAGAGCGATCCGCTCGGTTTTTACCATGAGGTACGGCCGCAAAACGCCTCCGTTGTCTGGAATATTGACAAACACCAGTGGCAGGACCAGGATTGGCTGGCCAACCGGGCCAGATATAACAGCGTTCACAATCCCATGAACGTCTACGAAGTCCATTTGGGCTCCTGGCGGCGCAGCCCGGATAATGATTGGCTCACCTACGACGACCTGGCTAAAACCCTCATCCCCTACGTCAAGGAGATGGGTTATACCCACATCGAACTGCTGCCGGTGGCCGAACATCCCTACGACGGCTCCTGGGGTTATCAGGTGACGGGCTATTTCGCCCCTACCAGTCGCCACGGCACGCCGGAGCAGTTTATGGCCTTTGTGGACGCCTGTCACCAGGCCGGTATTGGCGTCATCCTGGACTGGGTGCCGGCCCATTTCCCCAAAGATGAGCATGGGCTAGGCTTCTTTGACGGCACCCATCTCTATGAGCACGCCGACCCGCGCCAGGGTGAGCATCCTGATTGGGGAACTTATATTTTCAACTACGGCCGTAACGAAGTGCGGCAGTTCCTGATCAGCAATGCTCTGTTCTGGCTGGAGAAATACCACATTGACGGCCTGCGTGTTGATGCTGTGGCCTCCATGCTCTATCTTGACTTCTCCCGCGAGCCGGGCCAGTGGGTGCCCAATCCGTACGGCGGCCGGGAAAACATTGAGGCCATCAACTTTATCCGCACCTGCAACGACCGGATCCACGCTGCCTTTCCCGATGTGCTGACCATTGCCGAAGAATCCACCGCCTGGGGCGGTGTGACCAAGCCCACCAGCGAAAACGGTCTCGGTTTTGATCTCAAATGGAATATGGGCTGGATGCATGATACGCTGCAATATATCACCAACGAACCCGTCCACCGGGCTTACCATCACGGTACGCTGACCTTTTCGCTGCTATACGCTTTCAGCGAACGCTTTCTGCTGCCTTTTTCCCATGATGAAGTGGTGCATCTCAAGAAAAGTATGCTGGACAAGATGCCCGGCGATACCTGGCAGAAGTTCGCCAATTTGCGCGCGCTCTATGGCTATATGATTGGCCATCCGGGCAAAAAGATGCTGTTCATGGGCGGCGAATTTGGGCAGTGGCGGGAATGGACGGAGAAATTTAGTCTGGACTGGCACCTCATCGACAAGGAGCCGAAGCATGGTCAACTGCAGCAGTTTGTGCGCCATCTGAACCAGCTTTACCAGGCTGAACTGGCCCTGTATGCCGATGACTATTCGTGGGAAGGCTTCACCTGGCTGGATCTGCATGATTACCAGCGCAGCTTGCTGGCTTTTGCCCGCCACGTGCCGGCCTATGATGATAGAGTCAACAGCCGGGAAACGGTCATTGTCGTCTGCAACTGGACGCCGGTCGTCCGCGAAGGCTATCGCCTGGGCGTACCTGAGCCAGGTGACTATGTCGAGCTGCTCAACAGCGACCATGCCCAATATGGCGGCAGCGGCGTAGTCAATGAGGGGCGTATGACCAGTACCGATTTTAGCTGGCATGGCCAACCTCATTCAGTACAGCTCACCTTACCGCCGCTGAGTGTCGTCTTTTTGAAAAAGGCAGCTTGACCCTGACCATGAATCTCTATCCTCTTCTCTTTCAGCCGGTGTTAAAGGATTACATTTGGGGCGGCCGCAGCCTGGAAACCCTGCTCAAGCGCGATCTGCCTCCAGGCATTATTGCCGAGAGCTGGGAAATCGCCGCCCACGAAGATGGCGACACGGTTATTCGCAATGGTCCTCATGCCGGCCGTACGCTGACCGATTTGCACGCTGAGCTGGGGCTGGCGCTCATTGGCCGCCGCTCCAACTGGGCCCAGGAACGGCAGAAATTCCCGCTGCTGATCAAGCTCCTGGATGCCCATCGCCGCCTTTCGGTGCAGGTGCACCCGGATGACGAATATGCCCTGACCCATGAGCGCAGCGAATTGGGCAAGACGGAGATGTGGGTCATCCTGCACGCGGAGCCACAGGCCGAAATTATCCTGGGCGTAGCCCCCGGCACAACGCGGGATGGCTTCCGTCAGGCGTTGGCAGCGGGCCAATTGGAACCACTTTTACACCGTATCCCGGTGGAAACAGGTGATTTTGTCTGTGTGCCCAGTGGTTCGCTGCACGCCATTTTGGGCGGGCTGGTGATTGCCGAGATCCAGCAGAATTCCAACACCACCTATCGCGTCTTTGACTGGGAGCGCTTGGGTGATGACGGCCGTCCCCGCCCCTTACACGTCGACAAAGCGCTGGAGGTTATCAATTTTGAACAGGTTGCCCCCAGCTTACCCGAAATACGGCGCATCAGCGAGGAAGACGGCGTCCGGCGGCAGGCGCTCTGCCGCAACCGGTATTTCAGCGTGGAGCGGGTGGAAATGGCTGCCGGCGCGGTATTTCAAGGGGAATGCGACGGCCGTACCCTGGAAATCTGGGGCACCATCAGCGGCGAGGTAATGGTTAACGGCGGCGGCCGTACGGTCTCCTTGCCGGCCGTTCGCTTCACCCTGTTACCGGCCGCCATGGGCTCCTTCACCGTCGCCGCCAACAGCCAGGCCAGCGTCCTCTTGCGGGTCTACGTGCAGTAAGAGGCCGCGGGCCAGATTGCCGCCATTATTGCCCTCACATTCATGAGCCCCATTCATGAGTCTCCTGGCAACTTTCTTGCTCAAACCAGCCTTAACCGCTCTCAGCCGTCGCCGCTTGCCCCAGCTTAACGGACAGGCCTATCTACCGGGCCTGGAGACAACGGTGACCGTCTATCGGGATCGCTGGGGCGTGCCCCACATCTATGCCGCTTGCCGCCACGATCTCTTCCTGGCTCAGGGCTTTGTCCAGGCCCAGGATCGTCTCTGGCAGATGGACATCAGCCGGCGCCTGGCCAATGGGCAGTTGGCCGAGATTTTGGGTGAGACGGCACTGCCTACAGATCGGCTCACCCGCACCCTGGGTCTGGCCCGCTTAGCTGCCCAGAGTTGGCCGCTGCTATACGACCAGCACCGCCAGGAGCTGGCTGCCTACAGTCAGGGGATTAACGCTTATATCGAGACGGGCAGCCTGCCCCTGGAATTCAGGCTGCTGCGGTACCGCCCCCGTCCCTGGCAGCCTGAAGATACGTTGGCGCTGGCCCATTTGCATGCCTGGGCCTTGACCCATGGCTGGGCGGGCGAACTGGCCCGCGCGCAGCTAATAGCCGCCATCGGCCCGGAGCGGGCGGCTGAAATTGAGCCCATCTACCCACCGGATAATCCGGTCACCCTGCCGCAGGGCGTCGAGTTTCACCGGTTGACCCTGGAGAGTCTGGCAGCGGCGGCCGGCCCTTTCCTGAACCGGGGCGCTGATGGTGGCGGACGCGGCAGTAATGCCTGGCTGGTTGCCCCCCACCGGAGTGCCAGCGGCCAGGCCCTCAGTGGCAACGATGTCCATTTGCCGGTAGGCATTCCCAGTCTCTGGTATGCCAACCATCTCTGTCTGGAAAAGACCCGCCCCCTGAGCTTGTCGGCTTCGACAAGCTCAGGGCCCGATTTGCAGGTGATCGGCGCCTCTATTCCGGGCATGCCCTATGTGCTGATCGGGCACAATGCCCACATCGCCTGGGGCATCACCCTCTCTTACGCCGACACCGAAGATCTGTTCATCGAGCAGCTCGCCGGCCCTGACAACGGCCGTTACCGCTATCAAAATGACTGGCGGCCTACGGAACGGATTGTGGAACGCATCGCCGTCAAGGGACGGCCGGATCATCTCGAAGAAGTCATCTTGACCCATCATGGCCCGATCGTCAGTAATATCTGGCCCATTGAAGATGTGGGCCAGTGGGATGGTGCGGCCGATGCGGACGGCCGTCAGCATAACGCCCATCACGCCCTGGCGCTCAGTTCTATGGCCCTGCGTCCCGGTCCCTTCTTCAGCAGCTTTGCTGCCTTGAATGATGCCACCGATTGGGACAGCTTTACGGCCGCCCTTAACCAGATGGAGACGCCGGCGCTTAACGTGACCTACGCTGATGGCCGGGGCAACATCGGCTACCGGCTCACCGGCGCCATGCCCGTCCGGGCGCGGGGCAGCGGCCTGATCCCGGCGCCCGGCTGGAGCGGCGATTATGAGTGGCTAGATTGCGTTCCCCGGACCGAAATGCCCTACGCGCTTAATCCGGCCCAAGGTTTCCTGGTTAACGCCAACAACAAGATTGTTCCCGATGACTATCCGCATTACCTGGGACAGACCTGGATGAATGGCTACCGCGCCCGGCGACTGGCGGAGCTGCTGAGCAGCGACCAACGACTAACGACGAACGACCAATCGGTCATTGGTCGTTCGTCGTTGGTCACCCTCTCAGACGGCCGTAAATTCCACTTTGATTTCCACTCCCTGCCAGGGTTAGCGCTAGTTCGCTGCCTGGCCGATCACGCCCCAGCTGCTGGCGACGCCCGGCTGGCCTGGGAACTGCTCCAGGGATGGGATGGCTGGCTGGGGCCGGAAAGCGTGGGGGGCGCCGTCTACCAGGTATTATTGGCCAAATTGAGCCGGGCCATTCTGGAGCCGCTCATTGGCCCCGCCTTGTGGGAGCAGTTGTTGGGCCGTGGGCCCGATCCGCTGCTGGTTCCGGTGACCGAATTTTATGGGCACTGGTCGACTACCCTGCTGCGTCTGCTGGCCGAACCAGAGTCCAGCTGGCTGCTCGATCGCCAACAGCTCTTGAATGACTGCCTGGTGGATACGGCCGTTTACCTACGCGAAAAATTGGGGCCAGAACCAGGGCAGTGGCAGTGGGGCCGGCTGCACCAGCTTCGCTTCCGCCATTCCCTAAGCGTGCAGCCGCCGCTGGACCGCATCCTGGATCGGGGGCCATGGCCCATTGGCGGCGACAGTGACACCCTGGGGCAGACGGCCGTTTTGCCCCAGGCCCCCTACGAAAATAACGCTTTCTCAGTCAGCTATTGGCAGTTGATCGATATGGGCGACCTGGACGGCGCGGAGATGATGTTGGCGCCCGGCCAATCCGGCCATTTGGGCAGCCCCCATTATGATGATCTGATCGCTGCCTGGCTGCACGGGGAGAGCATACCGATGCTGTGGCGCAAAGAAGCGGTTTTGACGGCTGCCCAGCATGTACTGGCATTGAAACGACCGCTATAGGTGACGGCTGTACGAATTGCGTTAGCCCTTCAGGACTTTCTTATGAAACCCACCGGTAACCTACTCTGGACAACCGCTTTTGTGACGGCCCTGGCCGATGCCGGCCTGCGTGCCGTCTGTATTGCCCCCGGCTCGCGCTCGACGCCGCTTGTTTTGGCCTTTGCGGCCGAGCCGCGGATTACCCTTTACCGCCATCTGGATGAGCGCAGCGCGGCCTTTTTTGCCCTGGGTCTGGCCCTGGCTACGGACAGACCCGCAGCTGTGGTCTGTACCTCAGGCACGGCCGCAGCCAACTTCTTGCCGGCCATAATCGAAGCCAATATGTCCCAAATCCCGCTCCTGGCGATCACCGCTGATCGCCCCCACGAGCTGCGCCACAGCGGCGCCAACCAGACGATTGACCAGGTCAAGCTGTTTGGCAACCACGTCTTGTGGGCCGTTGACCTGCCGGTTCCGGTTGAATTAGTGGAAGAAAATGAACTTCCTATGCGAAATTATGCCTTAACAGGCGTGCGGGCCTACAACCTGGCTAATGGGCTGCGCCAAGGGCCGGTGCATCTGAATATGCCTTTCCGGCCGCCTTTAGAGCCAGCCAGCAGTAAACAGTATCCAGTGAGCAGCAACCAAGTAAACAGTGAACAGTTGGTGAGCGCTGAGCGGCCGACTGTCCACTGTTCAGCGGCTGCTGTTCAGGCGCTGGCCGAGCTGATTGATACCCACGAACGCGGGCTGATTGTCTGCGGCCCCCGCTGCCCCGGCGGTGATTTTCCCGATGCCGTGGCGGCTCTATCCCGGCAGTCAGGCTACCCGCTGCTGGCCGATCCGTTGTCCGGTGTACGTTTCGGGCCCTGGGTGAGCGGCGCAGCCGTTTGCAGCAGCTACGAGACCTTCATGCAGGCCCGCCTGGAATGGCCGGACTCTGAGCTAATCGTACGCTTTGGCGCACTGCCGGTCTCCAAATGGCTCAACAGCTACTTGAGCCGCTGCCAACCCCGGCGGCGGATACATATTCGCGAAAATGGGGTTTGGGCCGATGACAGCCACCTGACCACCGACTTTATCCAGGCCCACGAGACGGTCATCTGCCGCCAGCTAACTGACCTGCTGCCCGCCCGCGGTGAAACAGCCTGGTTGGCGGCCGTCACCAGCACCGAACAAACAGCCCGGCAAAGCCAGCAGGAGGCAATAGGCCAGAGCCCGTTCTTTGATGGCGCTCTGGCCGGGGAGATAGTGGCCGGGCTGCCGGCGGGTGGCAACCTGTTTGTGGGCAACAGCCTGCCTATTCGCCACCTGGACCAATATGGTTCCGCTCAGGCTAAGCCGCTGAACATTTTCGGCATTCGCGGCGCCAGTGGCATAGATGGCAATATCTCCGCCGGGCTGGCCGTGGCGGCCGCCAGCCAACAGCCAACCATCATCTGGCTGGGCGATATCACCTTTTACCATGACATGAACGGGCTGCTGGCCCTGAGTCACAGCTTACAGCCGCCCGGTAACATAACATTTGTCATTAGCAACAATCACGGCGGTGGTATTTTCCGCCGCCTGCCCATTGCCCAGTTCGATCCCCCCTTCACCGATCTCTTCCTGACGCCACATGATCTTGATTTTGGGTTGGTGGCTGATTTGTACGGGCTTCGCTATGCGAAAATAACTAGCGACGCTGAGTTCGGCGAAGTGCTGGCGGTGGCCGTAGCCAATCCGGCTCCTTATCTGCTCGACGTGGTGACCGACGGCCGTACCGACGATCAGATCCGCCGCCAGATTAACGCCATTGTCAAAGAACGGTTGGTGATCAATAATTAGGCTAACCGGACGGCCTGCCCCAGACATAGAGCAGACCCCTAAACAACAACGAGGACAAAATGAACGGAAATACTCCACCTTTCGTCTCCGGGGCCAAACCGGGTATCGGCCACGCCCTGGAATTTCAACAAGACCTGAATGGTTTGATTGCCCGTCGCTTTGCCGAGCACGGCAGCGTATTTGGGTTCAAATTGGCCAGCCAGAATGTGGCCATAGTCATTGGGCCCGAGCACCAGAAGACCTTTTTCACGGAAACAGACAAGAATCTAAGCATTCAGGAGCCATACCACTTTCTGAAGGCGATGTTTGGCGAAATCCTTTTCCTGGCCCCCCATGAGGAATATTTGCGGCAGCGGCCGTTCCTGATGGAGCTTTTCCGGCGGGAGAAGATGCTGCATTATGTAGACGTGATGCAAGAAGTTGTCCAGGAATGGTTGGACGGCCTGGCTGACGCTGGTGAAATGGAGCTGACCGGCGCGATTGTCCATTTAGTGCAGCAGGTGGCCGGCAACTGCTTCCTGGGCCGGGAAGCCAACCGGCAAATCGGTCAGGATTTCTGGGAGCAATACGCCAATCTGGCCGAAGGGCTGGATTTCCTGCTGCCGCCTAACCTGCCGTTGCCCAAGTTTATCCGCCGCGACAGAGCTAAAGCTAAAATGAGCGAAATTCTGCAGCCTATCATCGCCGAACGGCGGGCTAATCCCGAACAGTATGATGATTTTCTGCAGGACCTGGTCATGAAGGAAGACAAAGACGGCCAGCCGATGAGCGAAGAAATTGTGCGCAATATGCTGGTCGGCTTTATGTTTGCCGGTCACGAAACCACCGCCGGACAGGCCGCCTGGACAATCATCAGCCTACTGCAGCATCCCGACTATCTTCAGCTTGTGCAAGAGGAGATTGACCACGTGGCACCGGCCGGCACGCACATTGACCCGCAGCGAATGATGCAGCTTGACCATATCAGTTGGGCAGTGCGAGAAGTTGAGCGGCTGCGGCCGTCAGCCGAACTGCTCATGCGTCTCGCCAAAGAAGATACGCAGTTCGGCGAATATACGGTACCTGCCGGCTGGCTGGTGCAGGTCAGCCAATACCTGGGTCACAAATTGCCGGCCCTCTTCGACGAGCCGGAGAAGTTTGATCCGCTCCGCTTTGCCCCTGACCGGGCCGAAGATAAGCAGCACCGCTTCGCCCTCTTTGGTTTTGGCGGCGGCGCCCACAAATGCACCGGCATGAATTTCGCCAACAACGAAATGACCATCATCACCGCGCTGCTCTTCCGCGAATTCGACCTGGAGCTGCTCACGCCCAATCCCCAGGTCGTCCGCGGTGCCGGCGCCAACCATCCGGCCAAAACCTTTGTCCGCTACCACCGCAAGAAACCGCTGGCAGTTGCCCCAGTACGAGCGCTACACGAATCAATGCCAGCAGAATCAGCAGAAGAGGTGACGGCATGAACAAGCATCTTAAACCATGGCTGATTACTGGGGCGGCGGCTGGCGTAGCCGCCAGCTACTTTCTCTGGCGGCAAAAAGAGGCCGCCAGGCCCATCCTGGCCGATAATGCCGCCTTCCACGCCCGTTACGGTCCGTGGGCTATCGTAACCGGGGCGGCCCGGCCGCAGGGATTGGGTTTCGGCTTTGCCCGTCATCTGGCGGCGCGCCATCTTAATCTAGTTCTGGTTGATAGCCAGGAAGAGGCGCTGTTGGCCCAGGCAGATGAGCTGCGCCGCAACTATCATATCAAAGTGGCGCCGGTTGTTCTCGATCTTGGCCAGCCCGACTTTCTTTCCCAGCTTCAGGCGGCTACCGAAGGCCTGACGGTTGGCTTGCTCGTCTGCAACCATATGTTCACACCCCCCGAATCACCGTCCATTCTGGAAATGGAGCTGAGCGCCCACAACGCCATGCTGGATGTTAACGCCCGGGCTTACATGACCCTGCTGCACAGCTACGGCCGGCAAATGGTGAAACAGGGACACGGCGGGCTAATTATCATCTCCTGTCAGGCTGCCCTCCACGGCACGCCCTACACCGGCGCTTATGCTGCCAACAAGGCTTACCAGCTCATCCTGGGCGAGTCGCTCTGGTATGAACTGCAAGGGACCAATGTAGATGTGCTGGTGGTTGCTCCCGGCCTGACCCAGACCAGCGAAGCGGCCCACGCAGGCTATCCGCAATTCATGGTCAGCGAGGTTGATCCCGTGGTCAATGAAACGCTGCGCGAACTTGGCCGGCACCATCTGGTCGTGCCGGGCTTCTTCACCAAGCTGCTCTATTTTGCCAACACCCATCTGTTGTCACGCCAGCAGGCCGTAGAGCAGAGCGGCCGGCCGCAGACCGAGGTATGGCTGCAGAATTGATTTCAGCTGACTGGCTCAGGGCCAGCGCCCAGTCCAACCCGGCGGCACTGGCCCTGACTGATGGCGAACGACAGGTTACCTATCGGGAGTTGGATCGGCTGGTAACCAATCTGGCCGGCTATCTGTGCGCCCATGGCGTGCAGGCTGGAGAGCGGGTAGGTGCGCTGCTGCCTAACGCCCTGCCCTACGTGGGTCTCATCCACGCACTCATACGGTTGGGGGCAACCCTGGTACCCCTTAACAGCCGCCTGACAACGACTGAACTACAGTGGCAAATCGAGCAGGCGGCGCTCAGCTGGCTGTGTCACGATCCCGAAACTTCAGCGGTCACCAGCCTGACAATGGCCAGCGGTAGCCTAATATCGTTAGATGAAACAGCCTTTGAAACTGAGCCCACAGCCCCTCTTTACTATGCGCAATTTGGGCTGGGAGGGCTGCAAGCGATTGTTTTCACTTCCGGCACCGCCGGCCGGCCCAAGGGAGCGCAGATTACTTTAGGCAACCATTTCTACAGTGCCGTGGCCTCGGCTTACCGGCTGGGCGTGCAGACCAACGACTACTGGTTGAGCTGCCTGCCGTTGTACCACGTGGGGGGGCTGGCGGTCATTCTGCGCAGCTGTCTATACGGCACGGCCGTTGACCTGCATCCCCGCTTTGATCTGGCGAGCATCAACCAAAGCCTTGACCAGAAACCAATCAGCCTCATCTCCCTGGTGCCCACTATGCTGCACCGGCTGCTGGCCAGCCGTGATAGCTGGCCCGTAAGCCTAAGGCTAATTTTGCTAGGCGGCGCGGCCGTCGAACCGGAGTTAATGACCCGGGCCAACAGCCTGCCCAGGAGAGCTAGAACCAGCGTTCAGATTTCAGAGGAGAGCGGCCACTGGCGGCACCAACCGGCATCCCCTTCGACAGGCTCAGGGGACGGCTATGAAAGTGGTGCGCCGCTGGTGGCGCCAACCTATGGCCTGACCGAAGCCGCCAGCCAGGTAGCCACAATGCGCCCGGCTGACGCTGTGCGCAAGCCGGGCAGCGTAGGGAAGCCGCTTCTCTTCAGCCAGGTGCAGATTGTGGATGATCAGCGGCGGCCGCTGCCTGCCGGCGAGATCGGTGAAATCCTGGTCAGCGGTCCCACCATCACCCCGGGTTATTATCCGACACCGTCCCTCGCGGCGCAGACCGGCTTTTGGCCTACCGGCGATCTGGGCTACCTGGATGCGGATGGCGATCTATGGATGGTGCAGCGGCGCAGCGACCTGATTGTCAGCGGCGGCGAGAATGTTTATCCGGCGGAAGTTGAGGCAGCACTACGCGAACATCCGGCTGTAGCGGCAGTCTGCGTGGTCGGGTTGCCCCATCGGGAATGGGGGCAGCAGGTGGCGGCCGTGGTGGTGACCGGCGGACCGGTGACGATCGAAGAATTGCTGGCCCACAGCCAGGAGCGCCTGGCCGGCTACAAACTGCCCCGTCTGATCCGCTTTGCGTCCGAACTGCCGCAAACCGCTTCGGGCAAAATTGCCCGACAGGTGGTCCAGGAATGGCTAGAGGTAACTACCAAGCCCGCTGCCTGAGCTTGTCGAAGGCAAAGGGCGGGCTTCGACAAGCTCAGCCCTCAAGAGGCTTATTAGTAGTTACGGCTAGGGGCAGACTAATCAACCGAGTAGACCGTGCAGGTTTCGCAATCCACTAAAGTAACCTATCATGTATTTGGCCAGGGGAAAGAGCCATTGCTGTTATTGCATGGCTTCACCGGCAGCAGCCAGAACTGGGAGCCGATCCTGCCTTTGTTAACCGCGGTCGGTCCGGCAATGACCGTTGATCTGTTGGGACATGGCCGGTCCGCCGCACCCAATGATCCCACACGCTACCGGATGGAGACAGCCGCCGCCGATCTGGCTGCCTTGATTAACGACGTAACCGAGCCACCAGTCGACCTGTTAGGTTATTCGATGGGCGGCCGCTTAGCCCTTTATCTGGCCATTCACTATCCGCAGTTGGTCAAGCGACTCATCCTGGAGAGCGCTGCACCCGGTCTGGCCAGCGAGGCTGAACGGCAGGCGCGCCGGCAGCAGGACGAATCGCTAGCCAGTTGGCTGGAAGAGAGTGGCATCACCGCTTTTGTGGATCGTTGGGAAAAGCTGCCTTTGTGGGCCAGCCAGGCGCAGCTGCAGCCGGAAAAGCGGGCCTTATTGCGCCAACAGCGGCTGCAGAACAATCCGGTTGGGCTGGCCAACAGCCTGCGCGGCATGGGCAGCGGGGCGCAGCCCAACCTGTGGCCGCTTCTGGCCGAATTAGATCGGGCCGCATTGCTCATCGTGGGTGAACTGGATCAGAAGTTCGTGGCTATTAACCAGGCCATGGTCGCCCAACTGCCGCAAGCTGAACTGGCTATCGTCCCCAACGCCGGCCATACCGTACACCTGGAACGGCCGTTAGCCTACGCTCATCTTTGTAACACCTTCCTCAACTCTGGGCTATAATGCAGCTGAACTGAAGCAATGCTCGGCAGACTATCACTGGATTGCCTAGAGATAGAAAGCGCCATCTGACCGTTGACTATGCGACTGTGTCATTAACTTATGCCTAAGATAACGCGTGTGACCCACTGGCGGTACCGCCGCCAGAAAACGGCCGGCCGGGGCGGCTGGCTGGCATTAAAGATCGGGGGGCTGCTGCTGTTTCTGCTGGCAACGGCCGTCATCCTCTTCTCAGTCACCACCGCTTCCGCGGCGGCGGCCGTTTATGCCTACTTCACCCAAGATCTGCCTGATTTCGCCGAAATAGAGCGGCTGGGCGAAGATGCCGATGTTACCTTCGAAACGACGAAGATCTACGCCTGGGGGGATGACACCAGCGGCGACGGCCAGCGTGACCTCGTCCTGATATACGAGATCATTGATCCTTTGGGGGGCGACCGGCAGTGGCTCAAGCTGGATGACATTCCCCAAACGGTCATTGACGCCACCGTAGCCCTGGAAGATCGCACCTTCTGGACCAATCCCGGCTTTGACGCCCGCGGCATTGGCCGGGCCTTCTACGAGTATGTTGTCCTCGGCGGTGATATCCAGGGCGGCTCCTCCATTACGCAGCAGTTGGTCAAGAACAACCTCATTGAACCGGAGCGACGCGTCATAGGCGCCGAGGTTGGCTTCGACGACTACCGGCGCAAGGGAGAAGAGCTGCTGCTGGCCCAAGAAATCTCCCGTGTCTACACGAAAGAGCAGATCATGGAGTGGTATTTGAATACCAACTTCTACGGCAATCTGGCTTACGGGCTCGAGGCAGCGGCGCGCGTCTACTTCAATAAACCGGCGGCGCAACTGACTTTGTCGGAAGCGGCTATGCTGGCCGCCATTCCCCAATCGCCAGCCCTCAATCCCATTGATAATCCTGAACAGGCCAAGATACGTCAGGAATTAGCCCTGGAAGCGATGCTGCGCGAAGGCTACATCAACCGGGAAGCCATGGCCGCGGCCAGATTCGCGCCTTTGACCGTGTCACCGGGCATTGAAGACCGGTTCGACATTATCGCCCCCCATTTCGCCCTTTATGTACGCCGGGAACTAGAACGACGGTTCGGTCCCCAACAGGTGCTGCGGGGCGGGCTCCGGGTCTACACCAGCCTGGATCTGACCATGCAGCGGCAGGCAGAATGTCTCGCCCGGGCTCATATTGGCCGCTTGCAGGGGACGCTAACCCTTGATCTGGCCGTTGATGAATTGGCAGCCTGTCCGGCGCTCGATTTCCTGGCGCCGCTGCGGGCCGCTGATGTCGGTGTCGATCACAACGTGACCAATGCCGCTCTGGCGGCTATCGATCCCCGCACCGGCGAGATTAAGGCGCTGATGGGCAGCCTTGACTATTGGAATGCCAGCATTGACGGTTCATTCAATGTGGCGGTAGACGGGCTGCGTCAACCGGGATCGGCTTTTAAGCCCTTTACCTATCTAACGGCGCTGAGCCAGGGCCATACGTCCGCCAGCATGGTCCTTGACGTGCAAACCGACTTTGGCTCCCCGCTGGACGGCCTGGTCTACGTGCCCCGCAACTATGACGGCCAGTTCCGTGGCCCGATGCGCATCCGCACCGCTTTAGGTAACAGCTACAACGTGCCGGCGGTGCAGGTCATGAGCTGGGTGGGCGTAGACAACGTCATCCGGACCGCCCGCAGTATGGGCATCACCAGCCTGGATCAAGGTCCCAACCGGTATGGGCTCTCACTGACACTGGGCGGCGGTGAAGTTCGCCTCCTGGACATGGTCTACGCCTTTGGCGTAATGGACAACATGGGAGTCATGATTGGCCAGCCGGTACCGCCAGCAGCACAGCGACTGGGCTTCCGCAGCCTCGATCCGGTCGCGATTCTGCGCGTTGAGGATCGCCAGGGCCGGTTGCTATACGAATATAACCAGCCAGACCGACGGGAGATATTAACGCCACAGCTGGCTTTCATTATGAATGACATCCTGGCCGATCGAAGTGCCCGCTGTGCTGGCTTTGGCTGCCCGAATGACATTGACCTTCCCGGCAATCGGCCCGCTGCGGCCAAAACCGGCACCACCAATGACTTCCGTGACAGCTGGGCTATCGGCTACACCCCCCAACTGGTCACCGGCGTCTGGGTCGGCAACAGCGACAACGCGCCTATGCGCAATGTGCCCGGTTCAAAGGGAGCGGCTCCCATCTGGCAGGCGTTTATGGCCTGGGCGCTGCAAAATGAACCGGCTCAGGGTTGGCCGCGGCCGGAAGGCATTATCGAAATGCAGGTGTGTGATATTTCCGGCCTGCTGCCCACGCCCCATTGCCCGCGGCTCAACGAATATTTTGTCATGGGGACCCAGCCCACCGTCTTTGACAACGTCTTCCAGGAGTTTCGCCTGAACCGGGAAACGGGGCGGTTAGCCACCATCTATACACCGCCGGAACTGATCGAAACCCGCATTTACCGCATCTATCCAGAACAAGCGGCCGACTGGGTACGCCAAAATGAGATCGAGCAGCCGCCTAAGGAATATGACACGATCAACGTTCCGGTTACGGCCGGTAATGCAGCCATTCTTTCGCCACGGCCGTTTGCCTTCGTCAATGAGCAAGTGGAGATCATGGGCAACGCCTTCAGCGAAGATTTCGCCTATTACCGGCTAGCCTACTTTGCCGGCCTGACGCCGACCAGCATTATGACCATTGCCGACAACGTCGGCGAGCCGCGCGAAAACGATCTCCTGGCTGTTTGGGATGTAACCAATCTGAACGGCCTCTTTACGCTGCTGCTCACGGTCGTGCGCAATGACGGCACCTTTGACGAGGTTAGCTTGCCGGTAACCGTGGACAATACGCCACCGACAGCCCAAATCGTCTTTCCGCTGCCGAATCAGACGATTTTTACCGATGAAGATTGGGTCCTGGTTCAGGCGCAGGTAAGTGACGATATTTCGGTAGAACGGGTAAACTTTTTTGTGGACAATGCCGGAGTGCCCTTCGCCGTGGTCACGGTGCCGCCTTACACCGCCCGCTGGCCCATCCGGGGAGCCGGCTGCCACGCCTTTCGGGTAACGGCCGTAGACGCGGCCGGCAACAGCAGCGACAGCGCGCCGGTAAGAGTCTGCCTCGTCAACCGGTAAGAGCGTGGGACACAGATTTCACAGATTGGCACAGATAAAACATCCCTGTCCATCTGTGAAATCTCTGTCCTGATTTATGTGTTCACGCAGGGTTCACGACGATTTTACGGGGCTCATACGGACGCCATTCGGTGGCTGGCGTATGCTTATCTGTATGGTTGACTCGATCCCCTCACGCATTTATCCACGCACTCAAGCTGTTCCTGGCATCTTAATCCTGGACGTAAATGGCACAGTGATTTTCGCCAGCGATGAGGCGGCAGAGTTGTTGGGCCAGCCAGCAGTAGAGTTGGCCGGCACCCCGGCCGCCAGTCTCTGGATCAACCTGGATCATCCTCAAAGCTTCAGAATGCCCTTTATCGTCGATCGACGGGGACGGCCGTTGCAGACCATCTTCATCCCCCTTAGCGCCAACCAACTCTACCCAGACAATCCCCCGCTAACCGTCATCATGATGCAGCCCCAGCCTGAGCCACTCGAGAGTCTGCCCCAACTGGAGCAATTTGTCGCTTTAGGCCGGCAGGCCACGGCCGTCATGCAGGAATTGGATGCCCCTTTACACACCATCGCCAACGCCTGTAATGACCTGCTGCGACAAATCGCCGACGACGAGCTCGACGCCGACCAGCTCCTTCACTATGTTAGCCTTATCGACCAGAACGCCTGGCGCTCCATGCGTCTGGCCCAGATGCTGCACCGGCCCGAGGCCGCGCAAACCCATTGACCCCAAAGTGTAGCTACGCCTGACTTAACAGGCTGAGGAAATATTGGTGAAAACGGCCGTCACCAGTCAGCTCTGGGTGAAAAGAGGTGACCAGCCAGTGGCCTTGTTGGGCGGCTACGGCCGTGCCGTCGGCCAGGTAGGCCATAATCGTCACCCCCTCACCGGCAGAAACCAGTTTTGGGGCGCGAATGAAGACCGCGGGAAACGGCCCGGCGCCATTGTTGCTAAACGCCGTGAGCGCCGGCACCGGCAAATCTACCTCGAAGCTGTCAACTTGCCGGCCAAACGCGTTGCGCTCGACCACAATATCCATCAGGCCCAGCAGCGGCTGATCCTGGCCAATGTCGCGGGCCAGGAAAATCATCCCCGCACAGGTACCCCAAACCGGCTTATTTTGAGCAAACTGCCGCAGCGGTGACATCAAGCCGTACAGTTCGGCCAGCTTACCGATCGTCGTGCTCTCCCCGCCAGGGATAATCAGGCCGTCTAAGCCCTCTAAATGGGCCGGCAAGCGGACTTCGACGGCCGTGGCCCCCAATGCTTGCAAGATCTTTACATGCTCAATAAAGGCGCCCTGCAGCGCCAATACGCCAATCTTCATCTGAACTCCAGTGACACGGAGCTACACTAAGGATGCGCGAATATTCACGGAGAGGTTAGGGAGAACGTCAAATGACATTCCACGACTCTCCAAAATCTCCGTGCTGCTACGTGTCTTCTCCGCGTATCTCCGTGCAACCTTGACCTTACCAGCCACGGACGGCCAGCTGCTCCTCTTCCGGCAGGCTGCTAACCGAGATACCCACCATGGGCTCACCCAGGTTCTCGCTGATACGGGCCAGGATTTCCGGGTTGTTGTAATGGGTCGTGGCCTCGACAATGGCCTTGGCCCGCCGCGCCGGATCGCCGCTCTTGAAGATACCGGAGCCGACAAAAACGCCGTCTACCCCAATTTGCATCATTAAGGCGGCGTCGGCCGGGGTGGCGATACCGCCGGCGGCAAAATTTACCACCGGTAGGCGGCCGAGCGCCCTCGTCTCTGCCACCAGTTCAAACGGCGCGCCGATGTTCTTGGCGTAGCTCATCAGCTCCTCATCCGGCATGAGCTGCAGCCGGCGAATCTCGCCCAGCACGGTGCGCGCATGGCGCACCGCTTCTACCACGTCACCCGTGCCCGCTTCACCCTTGGTGCGCATCATCGCCGCCCCCTCGCCGATGCGCCGCAGCGCTTCGCCCAGGTTGCGGCAGCCGCAAACAAAGGGGACTTTGAAATGGTGCTTGTAAACGTGATGCTCCTCGTCAGCCGGGGTCAGCACTTCGCTCTCATCAACGTAGTCCACGCCAATGGCCTCCAAGATTTGGGCTTCAACGAAATGGCCAATGCGGCACTTGGCCATGACGGGAATGGAAACAGCCTGGATAATCTCCTTGACCAGGCCGGGATCAGACATGCGAGCCACGCCCCCCTGAACGCGAATATCGGCCGGAACGCGCTCCAGGGCCATGACCGCCACGGCGCCCGCTTCCTCAGCGATGACCGCCTGCGCCGGCGTAACCACATCCATAATCACGCCGCCCTTCAACATTTGGGCCAGGCCACGTTTTACTTTAACGCTGCCAACTTCCTGCTCATGCTGCCCATTTTTGCTCATAATCCACGCTCCTTCTTCTAGTGACAAGTGACAAGTAACAAGTGAACAGCAGGCAGTGGGACTGTTCACTGTCAACTGTTCCGGTTTTACACTTCGATTGTAGGCAATGATTCAGACGGGAACAAGTGGATTGGCTCTATTGGTTTTCCCTGGAGATGGTATTGATAGGACCAATTGCCAATTACCGGTTGCCAATTACCATTTATCAATCATCGATTGTTGATTGTTAGCCATCATTGCTTTTCCAGAACCAGAAGATGGGAGATGCCCAAAACGGCCAGTGGCGTCTTTTCGGCGGCGTAAAGCGCCTGTTTCAGCCAGCGGCCGAACCAGGGCCAGCGCCGTTCAATATTGTCATAGCCGCCGAAGATACGGCGGTGATAGACAATCTCAAACGGCAGGCCAGCTAACAGGCGACGCAGACTGCGGCCGGTGTAGGTGCGCACATGCGGCGCCAGCCGGTTCCGCACTGGGTCAGGCAGGTAGTTGACCAGGGGAATATTGCCAAAGTGGTAACGGCCGCGCCAGAAAACGCCGTGCTGCTCAACCGGATACCAGCGGTTAGGGCAGAAGATCAGCACCCGCCCCCCTGGCCTCACCACCCGGGCCATCTCTGCCAAGTAGGCGGCGTCATCGGCCACGTGCTCAAGGACCTCATTGCTCAAAACGAAGTCAAAGCTGTTGCTGGCAAAAGGCAGCGACTCCCCCACGCCGCCGACAATGCCGGTCGCCGTAGGCAGCGCCTGCACCGCTCGCTCCAGCTCGATTTCCAGGCCAAAGCGCTGGTCGCTGTAGGGCGTCAGGGCTTGCAGATAGGTGCCTA
>Ga0114946_10000361_pt1 | contig 29613 bp, 29 predicted proteins | sample WalLakDeSediment_FD_88676 | JGI IMG/M metagenome (GOLD analysis project Ga0114946, IMG submission 88676) | Lake sediment microbial communities from Walker lake, Nevada to study Microbial Dark Matter (Phase II) - Walker Lake 11/02/13 Deep Sediment | ecosystem: Environmental > Aquatic >... | reverse complement strand
TTCCCCGACTTCTGGGACTACGGGGGCCGATGGGACCAGCATCTGTGCAGCGATGGCTTTGTTTTCAGGGATAATGAGACCGCCCTTGCCATATACAGCGACAAGCATGACCCGACCTGGGAACGGACTGCAAAGGAAATCGCCAGATTCTCGGAGCGTGATGCTGAGAAATGGCTGAAGGTCAAGGAGTTGGACAGCAGCGACGAGTTCCAGAGGTTGACTGTCGACCGTATCTTCGTTCCATCCGAATGGTTGATTCAACCGGAGTACATGGAAAGGCAGGTCGCCGTCTACCCTAAACTGCTCGAGGCGGGCCTGGCCCCCGATGGCATGTTGCTACAGTCAAGCGCCTATCGAGCGACTTTGGAGTACTTCGAAAGCCCCGAACTGCAGTCGTGCATACTGAGGTGGTGCGTATCCGCCGCCGTGGACGTCAATGAGCCGGCCCAAGGGGGCATGGTGTCAGGCATGGCAGGTCAAGCCCCACTCATAGGGTTCTGCAGAGGGGGTACTCATCAGGCGGCGCACGCCGCGCACCAGATCCTGGTCCAGATGGGATGCAAGTTCTTTACCCATACCGAGGTAGAGAAGGCCATCATCGAGAACGGAACTGCCACAGGCATTCGACTCACAGATGGCAGTGAGATCAAAGCGCGGAAGCTCGTGGCCGTATGCGGACTGTCACCGGAGCAGCTCTGCTTCGACATCATCGGGGAGGAGTATATACCTGAGCAGTTGGCGAAGCGAGTGAGGCTACTGGACAGAAGCTTCGGATGTCTGATGTGGTACACGTTCGCCGTACATGAGGCCCCCAAGTATAAAGCTGAAGCATTCAATCCCGACATACACGAGACTATGTGGCTCGGGCTCCAACCTGACGCGAATCCTATTCACATTGTCCGTGAATGCCTTCATGAGAAGCTGCAGCAGTGGCCTCCGCTGGAGGACTACTGTCCCACTGTAGGCTGCCACAGCCTCGTTGACCCGTCCTATGCACCTCCGGGCAAGCACGTTCTCCAGAACGAGCAGCTCTCTCCATCGGCTCTCGCGCACAGCGAGAAGGAATGGCTGGAGATAAAGAAGCAGTACGCCGAGAATCTCGTACACATATGGGAGCAGTACGCCACCAACATGACCTGGGACAACATCATCGGCGTCGACACTAACAGTCCCTACGACCACATACGCATGAGGAACTTCGCGCCCAGCGGCGCGATGGCCGGGATCGACCGCTCACCGTTCCAGGTGTTCGAGAACAGGCCGACGCCGGAGCTGGCCAACTATAGAACGCCTGTAAGTAATCTCTACGCCACAGGCGGCTGCTGGCATGTTGGCTCGAATGCCGGGGCATCTGAGTCCTACAACTGTTACAAGATAATTGCCACCGACATGGGGCTGGACAAACCCTGGGAGGAGCAGGGCAAGGAGGAGCCCGATTCGCTGGTGCAGGAGCTGTGGAATGTGAGGAAAAGGGCGCAAGCGTCGGCTCCGCCCAATTACTCTTATCGCTAACGACAGGGGGCGCGCTTGCGCCGAATTCCATTATAGTCGAGTGAACAACGAATCCACACAGCAACAAACCAGATTGAGGTGATGGATATATGCCAATAAACAAGATAGTAGCCAGCTTCGATGAAGCGGTGGCTGACATAGAAGATGGCGCTGTGATCATGGTCGGTGGCTTCGGCACGGTAGTCAGTATACCAAGCTGCCTGCTGGAGGCAGTGTACCGAAAAGGAGTCAAGAATCTTACCACGGTATCCAATAGCAGTGGTTTCGGCGCCGATGTATGGAGGATGCAGGGTGCTCCATTCCCCGAGGATATGGATATTCTGGTAAGAAACGAGCGCATAAAGAAAGCTATCGTTTCCGCACCAGTGAGCGCACTTTATGTAAATAACTTCGAGAAACTGCTGAGAGCGGGAAAGGTCGACATAGAGATGGTCCCACAAGGTACGCTGGCGGAGCGCGTCAGGGCAGCCAAGGCAGGACTGGGCGGTGTGTACATTCCTACGGGAATAGGAACGGTAGTGGAAGAGGGGAAGGAGAAAAAGGTCATCGATGGCCGCGAGTACCTGCTGGAACTCCCTATCAAGGCCGATTTCGCCCTGATACACGCTCACAAGGGTGACCGCTGGGGCAACCTGGTCTACAGAGGAACATCGAGAACCTTCAACCCCACCATGGCCGGTGCGGCCAGGGTGACCATCGCCGAGGTCGACGAGATCGTGGAGCTGGGGGAACTCGATCCAGAGTGCATCGTTACCCCAGGGGTATATGTGGATAGGGTGGTGGAACGTCCCAAAGTGGCTCCTGCCCAAGAAGGAGAGATAACCGACGCCCAGGCACTGGAATCCACGAGGAGGTTCCGGGAGGAAGTGGAGGCCGTCAAGAGGACTAAGGAGAGGGGTGGCGCACAATGAGCGACAATCTTCGGGGAAAGGAAAGGCTGGACAGGCAGATAATCGCCCTTCGTGTAGCCAAAGAGTTCCAGGACGGCGATGTAGTGAATTTGGGGATCGGGATTCCTATGCTAGCCTCAAACTTCGTACCCGCGGGCAGAGAAGTTGTGTTCCACAGCGAGAACGGTGTTCTCGGCTTCGGAGAGGTAACACTCCCCGGAGAGGGTGACCTCGACATAGTCAACGCCGGCGGCCAAACTGTACGTCCGCAGCCAGGGATGTGCTTCTTCGGCCACGATGAATCATTCGCAATCATCAGGGGAGGGCACCTGGACATCAGCGTGATGGGAGCCTATCAGATTTCCGAGAAGGGTGATCTGGCCAACTATATGGTGCCGGAGAGGGAAGTCGGCACCATCGGCGGCGCTATGGACCTCGCCCAAGGGGCCAGGAGGCTTATTATTGCGATGAACCACACCACCAAAGAAGGTGAGCCCAGGATAGTGAAGAAGTGCAGCTACCTGCTTACGGCACCCGAGTGCGTTGATCTCGTCGTAACCGATATCGCAGTTATCGAGGTAACAGACCGCGGGCTTGTTCTCAAAGAGGTAGCCCCGGGGTGGACGCCTGCAGAGGTTCAGAGCATGACCGAGCCCACGCTCATCGTTGACCCTGAGTGTCATGACATTGAGTTGATGTGACCTAGTTTTACACAAGTAGATCTTGGGAAGGAGCTATCGTGGCCGATTTGACATTTGATGCGGTGATAGCTGGAGGAGGAAACAAAGCACTGCTGCTCGCCATGTATCTGACCAGGTATGCGGGCATGAGTGTTGGCATTTTCGAAAGGAGACATGAAATCGGGGGCGGCCTGGCCACCGAGGAGATATCGGCCCCGGGTTTTCGCGGCAATACCCATGCCAATATAATCCTTCCGTGGTACTACTCACCAATCTGGCGTGATTTCCCCGAGTTCTGGGATTACGGGGCTCAATGGGACCAGTATCTCTGCAGTGCTGGCGCGGTTTTTGAGAACAACAGTACCTGCCTCGCCATGTACAGTGAAAAACAAGATCCAACCCAAGAGCGTACCGCGAAAGAAATCGCGCGATTTTCAGAAAAAGATGCCGAGAAGTGGCTCAAGCTTTGGAGTGTAGTACTGAGCGACGAGTACCAGAGGGTGCATGCGGACAGTATCTTCAACCCCTGGGAGTGGAAAGTTGCTCCCGAGTACATGGAAAGGCAGATGGCTGTATATCCGCTGGCTGTAGAAGCCGGATTCGATCCGGACTCACTGCTCCTGGCTGCCACCCCCATGCGTGCGGTGCGGGAATGGTTCGACAGCCCTGAGCTGCAGTACTGCATTCTGAGGACTCTCGTTTCATTTGCGATCGATGTCAGCGACCAAGCACTCGGAGCTCAGACACTCGGTACGACAGGTACTCTATTGAGTATAGGGTATGCTCGAGGCGGGACCCACCAGATAGCCCACGCTGCCCACCAGGTCCTGGTGCAGGAGGGCTGTAAATTCTTCACCCACGCCGAGGTAGAGAAGGTCATTATCGAGAATGGGACCGCCACGGGAATTCGCCTCACCGATGGCAGCGAAATTAAAGCGAATAAGCTTGTGGTCACCGCAGGCCTCAGTCCATGGCAGCTAGTCGATTTGATGGGCAGAGATGTCATCGGTGAGAAAATTGCGCGCCGTATAGATAATTTGTCAACAAACAATATTGGCAATCTAATGTGGTACAGCTTTGCTCTCAACGAAGCCCCCAGGTACAAAGCCGAGGAATTCAATCCGGATATACATGAGACCATGTGGCTCGGCCTGGCCCCGGACTCCGACGCCGAGCACGTCGCCAGGGAGTGCAAATGGGCTAAGCTGGGGATGCTTCCGCCCATCGAGGACTATAATCCTGTTGTCTGGTGTCATAGCCTCGCCGACCCCTCGTACGCGCCCCCGGGTAAGCACGTCGCCCAGAACGAGATGCAGGGGCCCCGCGCCAGTGACCTTACTGAGAGGGAATGGCTCAAGCTGAAGAAACAGTTTGCCGAGGACATGATCACCGTTTGGGAGAAGCACGCCCCTAACATGAACTGGGAGAATATCATAGGTATCGACACCAACAGCCCCTACGATTGCCTGCGTATGAAGAATCTCGCACCCCATGGTAACTTCTCCGGCATTGACCATTCGTCGTTCCAGTTCTACGAGAACAGGCCAACGCCCGAACTGGCAAATCATAGAACCCCGGTAAAGAATCTATACTGCACGGGAGGCTGCTGGCATGTGGGAGGGGAGGCCAGTGCAAATCAGTCCTACAATTGCTACAAAATCATAGCCACTGACATGGGGCTGGGCAAACCATGGGAGGAGCAGGGCAAGGAGGAGCCCGATTCCCTGGTTCAAGAGGTTCGGAAGACAGTTCAGAAAGCGCGCGACTCGTTCAAGCGCAACCCATAGCATAATGAGGGATATCCTTACTACACGAATCAAAGTAGCAAGAGACATAAGTCGCAAACGGGTTATAAGCCCTTGGGGCTACGAAACAGCTACAAAAGGAGGCCGAAATGGCGAATGAGTACGATGTAATCATTATAGGCAGCGGCCCGAATGGCCTGGAGATCGGCGCCTACCTGAGCAAAGCGGGACAGAGGGTCTTACTTCTAGAGAAAAGGTATGAAGCGGGGGGAGGACTGGCCACCGAACAGATAACCCTCCCCGATTACTTTCACAATACACATGCAGTATTCCACATGATGGTGGACTATGCTCCGGTGTACCAGGACTTCAAGATGGAGGAGCAGTACCTCGTCAAGCATATCTTTCCCGAACTTCAGTGGGCCATGCCTCTACCCGACGGGAAGTGCATTTGCGTCTACACCGACCCAGAGAAAACATGCGCCTCAATAGCCAAGTTCTCCCAGAAGGATGCCGATGCCTACCGCGATATGTACCGTGAGTGCGACGAATTGATGAGGGAGATTGTCGGACCCCAAACCTTCGTCAAGCCCGAACCGGCCCCTCTTATGGCTGCCAGAGCGGAAGCAAGTGAGCTGGGAAGAAAGCTCACTGACTACTCGGAGAAAACCCCCGATGATGTCATCAAGGAGAGGTTTGAAAACGATCATGTCAGAACGCTGATGCTCTACACTGTCTGTCACTGGGGCCTCGACTACAGCCAGTCGGGAGTTGGCTATCTCATTCCCCTGTACTTCAACCGGATGTCCAACTATCGGCTGACCGCAGGAGGATCCCACAGGGTCTCCAACGCCCTGCTCAAAGCGACCTTCGAGAATCAGGGGCAGATCAGGACCAGTGCCCAGATCAAGCGGATCATAGTAGAGAACGGGACCGCCAAAGGGGTAGAACTCGACGACGGCACCCAGATTATGGCCACCAAGGCGGTCGTGAGCACTATCGACCTGCACCAGACATTCCTCAAGTATGTTGGTGAAGACAACCTGGATAGCGATTTCGTAGCAATGGTCAATGCCTGGCAGTGGGAGAAGTGGAGCCTGTGCGACCTGCACCTGGCACTGGAAGAACCGCCCCGTTTCAAGGCGGCTGAGTCCAACCCGGACGTTGATAAGGCTTTCATGTATGTCCTCGGTTATGAGAGCTCAGACGAGTTGAGACACGAATGGGACTTGATGAATACGGGGGAACTGCCGGAGAGGGCAGGTTACATAGCTTCCTTCCCCAGCGTCCACGATCCTTACCAGGCTCCTCCGGGAAGGGCTTCCGGCCTCCTTACGCAAATGGCTCCCTTCGAACTGAAGGACGGCGGGTCAGAGAAATGGTTGAAGTACAAATTCAGGGAGCAGATCGCCGAGTACCAGTTGTCCACGCTGGAGAAGTATGCTCCCAATATCACCAAGGACAAAGTGCTGTGGTGGAACATAACCACACCGGCCGATATTCAAAACAAGTTCCCCAATATGGTTAGAGGGTCCTACAAGCAGGGGCAGTACCATCCGTTGCAGATGGGCTTCCTCAGACCCAACCAAGAGTGTTCCCATAATGTAACACCGATAAAGAACCTGTTCGTGGGAGGGGCAGGTGTATGGCCCGGCGGCTGCGTAATATGGGGCCCCGGATACGTCTGCGCCAATTCCATAGCCGAGGAATGCGGAATAGAGAAATGGTGGAAGGAGTCTGAGATTGTGACTCGATCACGCGAGAATGGTTACATACTCTGAGACGGTGACCAATGCGCTCGAAAAACGATACACTAATAGGGCAAGGGGGTTAGTTTAGTATGTTGATGAGGTCAACAGGTCTCGGAAAGACAGAGCTGAAGGGAAAGGTCGACCAAGTACAGCGTCAAGGTGACTTCCTCATTATGTATGTGGATGTCGTTGACCCTGTGAAGTGGAGGCTTCGAGTAGGTCTGGATTTCAGAGACCTAGTGAAGGTCGTTTCCTGCATGGCCAAAGGTGCGATTCTGAGCTTCCTATTCTCTCCCAAGCAGTGGGGCAAGAAGGAAGCAGAGCATCCCGGAGACTTCTAGCTGACTTGAAAGCTTATCATGCGATATCGCCTCTATCCAAGGGCACCGCTGAGGTCTGCACCGCCAGTGCCACATCTCCGGATATATTGGCGGGATGTTCTGGACCTCCGTGGCCCATGTTTGCGTAGCGCTTAGACCTGGGTTGGGTTTCATAACCGAGACAAAACTAGAGGGCAGCAGCATTCGAGAGCGAGGATGCCCAGCAAGGCCTGATGGTGGTCTCAAATAAGCGGAAGCTGAACTCAAAGTTGATCTTTCAACTCAGCTGCGAGTGGACAGATGTTAGTACAGTAAGGAGGCATGTATGGCTGAAAGAGTAGGTATTGTAGCAGTAGGCCAGACAAAGTACCACCCTGACAGAAGTGACGTAAACGAGGAAGAACTAGCGTATGAGGCAATAAAGCAAGTCCTGGAGACAACAGGGCTTACATTATCAGACATAGATTCAGCTGTTACCTGCTCTCAGGATTTCTGGGACGGCAGGACAATCTCAAGTATGAACATCCAGCACGTTGTAGGCGCACACCTGGGTCATGAGGACAAGGTGGCCGAAGACGGACTCAACGCTGTTTACGTCGGTATGTCACAGGTGCTCTCGGGCCACCAGGACATTATCCTGGTGGTGGCACATACGAAGGAATCTCAGGCCGATAAAAGTTTGATCGAAAACGCCGCGTTTGATCCAGCACTGATGAGGCAACTGGGACTGGACTTTCTCTCTGCCGCTGCCATGCAGGCCAAGCGTTATATGTACAAATACGGCATAACACCACAGCAATGTGCCAAGGTGGCGGTTAAGAACCGCGGCAATGCTAAAAACAATCCCTTTGCACAGGAGCCTCTGGATATCACAGTGGAGGATGTTCTCAGTTCGAAGACGCTGTCATCTCCCATAAAGCGTCTGGATACGAAGCCTATCTCAGACGGCGCCTGCGCCATGATCTTGGCTCCAGAAGCAAAAGCCAAGAAGCTCACCAAGAAGCCAGTCTGGATACTGGGAGCATCGAACTGCTACGAGACACATTACCTGGGAGACCGGGATTTGGCTAACTGTGACGCTCTAATGAAAGCTGCCAAGAAGGCTTACAGCATGGCGGGTATTAAGAATCCCTTGAAAGAGGTAAATGTGGCCGAGATATCAGAGGAATACACCTACCAGGAGCTTCTCTGGCTGGAGGGGCTAGGTTTTTGTGGGCCGGGCGAGGGGGGCAAGCTCGTCGACCGCGGTGTGACAAAGATGGGCGGCAAGCTGCCTGTCAATCCCTCAGGTGGAGTGCTCTCCGGTAATCCGGTAGGTGTGGCAGGAATGGCACGCGTAGCTGAAGCGGTACTGCAACTTCGCGGTGAGGCAGGCGACAGACAAGTAAGGGGAGCCCAGATAGCACTTGCCCACGGTGTCACCGGGATCTGCGGACAGCATCAAGGCGTAATGATCCTGGGGAACAGGTAGTTGGAGGTAAAAATATGCCTAACAGAGTCGCTATAGTAGGAATCGGACAGACATATCATACAAGCAAACGTCCCGATGTTAACCAGCCGGAGATGGTCGCTGAGGCAGTGAGAGCAGCTTTGGCCGATGCCCAGTTGAGTATTAAAGACATCGAGGGCGTGTTCTTCAGCAATATGGAAACCTTCGAAGGCATCTTTCTCCCCGACCACGGAATGACCGCTGAGGTCGGGGCCTTCGGGAAGCCAGGTTTGAAGGTTTGCACAGGCGGTACCAGCGGCGGGTCAGTGGTATGCGAAGGCTTCTACTTCATCGCTTCCGGCCTTTACGACCTGGCCTTGATCATCGGCTTCGAGAAGCAGGATTGCGGGGACACGACCGCTGCCATATCTGCCGCTGCCACCCCAATGTGGGGCAAAGGCGCCACAACGGGCGCCATCGGAGAGTTTGCCAAACAGGCACTATCCTACATGGAGACATCCGGGGCTACGGAAGAGCATGCTGCCATGGCCCGGCTGAAGGCAGATCGTAACGCCTGCAAAAACCCCTACGCTCATTTGAAGCTCGGGCTTAAAAGCATCGACGAGGTACTGCAGTCGGCATATCTGGTGTGGCCACTCAGAATACTGGACTTCTGCCCTCAATCCTGTGGTGCCTGCGCACTCATCTTTGCAAGCGAGAACAGAGCCAGGAAAATCACCAAGAAACCGGTCTGGATCGCTGATGTCGAGACCGTGCACCAGGAACCATTCCGTGCCGGTGTATTCGGCGACCCCACCGGTAAAGAAACGTACACTCAGCATGTTGCCTGCGAGAGGCTGTACAAGAGAAACGGGATAACCAACCCACGAAAAGACATCGACATGGCTGAGATCTACGAACCCTCGAACTGGGAGGAAATGAATCTCTACGAGCACTTCCACTTCTGCGAAAAGGGCGAGGGTTGGAAGCTGATAGAGAAGGGAGTAACCGAAATAGAGGGCGAGTTCCCCGTGAACTGCTCCGGTGGCGTACTAGCTACTAATCCTATCGGGGCTACGCCCACCATCCGCGTTGCCGAAGCTGCTCTCCAGATTCGGGGGGATGCCGGCGAGCACCAGGCCACAAGGGATACAAAGACAGCCCTGACCAGTGCTCTCGGTGGCCCCAACTGGACAATTCTGACTTTGCTCAAGCGGTCGTTGTAGGAGGCAATGAAATGGCAAAAACATCCCCCAAGAAGAAGGCGGAAGAGTCAAAGCCGGAGTATATTCATGTGAAGTTCAATTTACCCCGACGTTACGAGTGGTCTACAGGGAAGTACCTCGGTCGCATCTACGCAGAGGCCAAGGAAAACAAAAGGATAATGGGTACCAGGTGTCCCAAGTGCAAAGAGGTCTGGCTTCCGCCAACGGTGGTCTGTCCCAAATGCAAGGTGGAGATGGGCTGGGACTGGGTGGAGATGCCCGAGACGGGCGAGGTATATCAGTATACCTATCTTGTGTTCCCTCTGTGGGACCCACACTACGGCGAGAAGTGGGCGAATCCCTATCCCAGCGCCATCATTCTCCTGGACAACGGCGTCTTCTGTCGGCACTGGTTGGAGGAAAAGGATAAAGACAAGCTGAAGGTAGGAACGCGAGTACAGGCCGTCTGGAAAGAGGACTATGAGGAGCGCGGGCAGGGCCCTGGGGACATCCTGTACTTCAAAGAGATTGGGAAATAGGAGGTCATGCGATGCCGACAGTAACCGAGAAGCTGGAAGGGTTAGATGTCTGGATTTATCACGGGCAGATTTATATACCAAATACCTATTCTGCTGGCGCCGTTGGGAGCCGATTCCTTATAGCGTTAAGGGATAAGAAGAGAATCATGGGTACGAGATGCCCCACATGCAACCGTGTTTATGTCCCCGCTCGGTCTATCTGTAAAGATTGCTACGGACAGCTCGATGAGTTGGTTGAGGTCAGCGACAAGGGTACTTTGCTTACGTACACAGTCTGCAACCAGCCGAATCCCGTCCAGCCAGTGGAACCCCCTGTGGTATACGGGATAATTCAGCTCGACGGTGCCGACACCGGTTTCGTCCATATGCTGGGCGAAATCGACCCCGAGCAGATACGTATTGGCATGAGGGTTCAGGCAGTATTCAAGGATGAGCGCGAAGCCAGTATCCTCGACATCAAGTATTTCAAACCACTGGGGTAATGTTGGGGCGGAAGAGGCTTTCCAGAAGCAACACGGACGCCCCTGCCTGTCACAACTTGGGAACTAGACAGGGAGTACCGAAATGGAATTTTCGCTGACACCAGAACAGGAACAGTTCGCCAGGGATTTCCAGGATTACCTGAGAACCCACATGACCCCCGAGCTGACCGCAGAGCTGGACAAGGAAATCGCGTATTCTGAATCACCACTCTGCATGGAGTTCATCCGTCAGATGGGCCGCGACGGTTGGCTTGGAGTAGGCTGGCCCAAGGAGTACGGGGGGCAGGGTCGCTCGCCGATAGAACAGCATCTCTTTTACGAAATCGCCCACTATGAACGAGCCCCCCTGCCGGTGCTCCCCTTGAATACGGTGGGCCCAGCCCTCATGCGATTTGGAAGCGAGGAGCAGAAGAATGAGTTCTTGCCCCGTATCCTGAGGGGTGAAATGGAGATCTCCATAGGTTACACCGAGGCCGAGGCCGGTACCGACCTGGCATCTCTCAAGACTACCGCGATCAGAGATGGCGATTCTTACATCATCAACGGGGCAAAGGTGTTTACCAGCCTGGCGCATGTCAGTGATTATATCTGGCTTGCCGCCAGAACCGATCCCAATGCTCCCAAGAAGCACCACGGAATCTCGATTTTCCTGATTCCCACCAACACCCCAGGTATAAGCATGAAGCCCCTTTACACTATGCCAGGCGAACAGAACAACTACACGTTCTACGATGATGTAAGAGTCCACAAGAGCTGTCTTGTCGGCGAGGAAAATAAGGGCTGGCAATACCTGACCACCCAGCTTGACTTCGAGCGCATAATGCTGAGTCCCTCCTCCCCGATAAGGCGCAACATCGAAGACACGATTCAGTGGGCAAAGGAGACCAAAGTTGACGGGGCACCAGTTATAGACCAGCCCTGGGTCAAGAGCAAATTTGCCGAGTTGACAATGGAGGCTGAAGTGCTCAAGATACTCAACTTCCAGGTTGCCTGGCTGATAACCAAAGACGTTGTTCCCTATGCTGAGGCATCAATGGTCAAAGTGTTTGGATCGGAACTGTACCAGCGGGTTAACGCTGCTCTGCTGGAGATAATGGGGCAGTTTGGACAGTTGCAGACAGATTCCAAGTGGGCAGTACATAAGGGAAGAGTGGAAAAGGCTTTCAGGAGCGATGTGGTCTTTATCTTTGGCGGTGGCGCCAGCGAGGTTCAAAGGAACATCATTGCCATAGCTGGCTTGGGAATGCCGAGGGCTATGTAAAAATAGGTATATATTTACTATTTAGAGGTGAACTTACATGAGCCAGGACGTACATGAAAAGCTACAGGCAATGGTCGGTGAGGAGGCCGGGCCCTTCGAGGCTCCGAACGCAGTAAACGAAGCGATGATCCGTCACTGGTGCGAAGCAATGGAGGACGGCAACCCCCTCTACAGCGACGAGGAGTACGCCAAGAAAAGCAAGTACGGTGGTATCATCGCCCCCCCACAGATGGTGCAGGCTTACTGCATGCCGCCCCTATGGCCGAAAAAGGAGATGCCCGACCCTCAGGCAAAGGCTGTACAAATGATGCACGAGGCCGGCTATTACGGGGTAGTAGCCACCACCACCTCCCAGGAATACTTCCACCCGATGCGTCCAGGAGACCAGTTGAGCTACAAAATACAGCTCGTCAGCGTGTCACCGGAAAAGACCACCCGGCTTGGAACAGGTCATTTCATTACCTCAGAGTACACCTACATCAATCAGAACGGTGAGGTTGTCTGTATTCAGCCCTTTACTGTGCTGAAGTTCAAACCGGCAATATAGGAAAAAAGAAAGGGGCCTTAGATGTCTTGGAAATCTATCTACTGGGATGATGTGGGAGAAGATGACGAACTACCGACCCAAACACGGGAGATCACCCGCACTACTATTGTCGCTACAGCTATCGCCACCAGGGACTTCACGCCCGTACACCACGACCACGAAGCAGCCCAGAGAGAGGGTGCTACGGATATATTCCTGAACATACTCAGCACAGGCGGGTTCATAGGCAAGTACCTCACCGACTGGAGCGGCCCGGAGGGAGAACTGAAGAAGATAACCATCAGGTTGGGTGCTACTGTCTTCCCCGGCGACATCCTTACCAGTGGGGGGAAGATAGCCAAAAAATACACGGATGGGGACAAGCACCTGGTTGATGTGGACTTCAATTTTACAGTACCAATGGGGCCGCACGCGTGGGGAACTGCAACCGTGGCTCTGCCCACCAAAGGCTAGGAGGCATATATATGTATGACCAATACCTTGCCAGAAGATATCGGACAACGGTTAGACCGAGAGTCGAGGACTACAAGATAAAGGACAATGTCGCTATTGTAGGTATAGGGCAAACCGAGTTTTCCAAGGATTCAGGCAGAAGTGAGTGCCAGATGGCATGTGAAGCTATAAAGGCTGCAGTGGAGGATGCAGGGCTGAACATCGAAGACATCGATGGTTTGGTCAAATACGCCATGGACTATACGGACGAGATGCACATTGTCAGCGCCCTGGGCATCCCCGACCTGAACTACTTTGGCGAATGCGGCTGGGGTGGCGGGGCTTCCTGCGCCACGATCCTGCATGCGGCCACAGCGATAGCCTCAGGTGCGGCCAACTACGTCGTCTGCTACCGGGCTATGAATGAGCGCTCGGGGGCCCGCTATGGCCGTGCGCCGGGAGTAGAACAGATCATGATCGCACCCAACGACCACTATGGATACCTAATGCCCTTTGGTCTGGCAACCCCCCCCTCCTGGGTAGCCATGTTCGCAACCAGATATATGTACGAATTTGGGGCCACCGTCGAACAACTGGGCTGGGTCTCGGTCGTTTGCAGAGAATATGCATGTATGAATCCGAAAGCAATGTTTTACGGCAGACCAATAACACTGCAGGACTACATGGAATCCAGGATGATCGTCGAGCCACTTCGTCTCTATGATTGCTGCTTGGATACCGACGGGGCAGTCGCAGTAATTCTGACGAGCGCTGAGAGGGCAAAGGCCCTCAAGCAGCGCCCGGCCTATATCCTCGGTGCCACTCAGGGAATAGCCACCCAGGGCGAGATGATGACAAGCTACTATAGGCCGATGATCTCTATCCTGCCAGAGTCATGGTATGCTGGGCAGGAACTCTGGCGGGTGACTGGACTGTCCCCCAAGGATGTCGATGTGGCCCAGCTCTACGATGCCTTTACCCCTTTGATTCCCATGCAGCTTGAAGAATATGGCTTCTGCGGCGTGGGGGAGGGAGCGGCTTTCTGCGAGGGGGGCGACCGCATCAGGTTAGGCGGTGAGATCCCCTGCAACACCTCAGGCGGTCACCTTTCGGAGGCATATATCCACGGCATGAATTTAATTGCAGAGGCGGTGCGCCAGATAAGAGGTACTTCCACGGCCCAGGTAGAGGACGCGGAAATAAGCCTTGTCACAGGAGGGCTCGGCGTTCCCACCAGCGCCGTCCTTCTGAGGAGGTAAAGATATGGTAATGGAATACAATCCGGGCATCCAGCTATTGCGCCCCCTCGTTGATTTCGACAACCAGGGATACTGGGATGGGATTAAGCAGCACAAGCTCATCTTTCAGAAGTGTAAATACTGCGGCCTGCTTATCCATCGACCGCGGCCAATGTGCCCCAGGTGCAACTCCATGGACATGGAGTGGGTGCCTTCCATGGGTAAGGGTACCGTGTATAGCTGGGTCAACTTTGTCTACGCCAACGCAGCCTACCCGGGTATAAAGGTTCCCTACCTTGTGGTAGTTGTGGAGATGCTCGATGGGGTAAGAATAGTCAGCAACATGTACGATGTCCCCCCAGACGAAATCTACGTTGGGATGCCAGTGGAAGTGGTCTTTGATGACATAGCCGACGACTTGACCCTTCCCAAATTCAAGAGAAGAGAAGTCTAGCTGAGATGAGGGTACTGCAATGAATAATATCAAGAACAGGGCGGCCATCGTTGGCATCAGTATGACTAAATTCTCCAAGGACTCCGAGCGTACGGAGCTGTATCTTACTTGCCAATGCATAAAGGCAGCGCTGGATGACGCCGGGTTAACACCAGATGACGTCGACGGCTTGGTGAAGCAGACCGATGATGCCTCAGATGAACATGCCGTCACCAGTTCTATGGGGATGGGCAATCTAACCTATTTCGGCGAGTCCCGCTGGGGCGCGGCGCCGTCTGCAATGGCTATGCGCGCAGCCATGGGAGTTGCCACCGGAGTAGCCAACTATATCGTCGTCTACAGGTCCGTAAACGGGGCATCGAAGAGGCGGATGACCCCGAGCATGCGGACCTCAGGCCAGATGTCAACCTCTGACCTGCTACAATGGACGTTCCATGCCCCCTTTGGGCACATGTCTGACGCAGGGCGGGTCGCCATGATTGTGCGAAGGTATATGCACGAGTTCGGCATCAACAATGACCAATTTGGTTGGGTGCCGACAGTATGCAGGGAACATGGTGCAAGGAACGCTAATAGTATGTTCTACCAGAAGCCAATAGTCTTCGAGGACTACTTGAAATCCAAGATGATTGTAGAGCCTTTGCGCCGGATGGACTTCTACGAGGAGGCTGATGCTGCCGCTGCCCTGGTCGTCACCACCCCCGAAAGAGCTAAGGACCTCAAACAGCGACCCGTCTACGTGCTTGGTGCCGCCCAGCACATGGCCTTAGAAACCGAGGAGTTGACCAGCTACTACCGACCGTCTATTTCCGGGCTACCTGAAATGGGCAAGGTGGGCGAGAAGATCTTCACCATGGCCGGTGTAGCCCCCAAAGATATCAAGTGCGTTCAACTCGATGATTCATATGGTCCTTTCGTCCCGATGCAACTTGAGGAACTTGGTTTCTGCAATCAGGGCGAAGGCGTAGACTTCTGCAACAGGGGAGACCGCATCAGGTTAGGAGGCGAGCTACCCCTCAACACCTCTGGCGGCTCACTTGGAGAAGGTCACATCCACGGGATGAATCACGTAATCGAAGCAGTACGTCAGATAAGGGGCACATCAACAGCCCAGGTGAAGGATGCCGAGCTTGTGTTGGTTGCCTCCGGGGCAGGCGGCCCGGCAAGCGGTCTCATTCTAGGAGGTAAATCATGAGCATGGTTTATGATACGGAACACCCTGTCCCCATACCTCCCATTATTTGGGACAATATGGGTTATTGGGAAGGCATTAACAGGCATGAACTGGTTTTCCAGAGGTGCAAGGAATGTGGTACCTGGCGGCATCCGCCAAGACCGGTGTGCCCCAAATGCCGCTCCTTCGAAAAGGAGTGGGCCCCTTCCACAGGGAAAGGGGCCGTCTATAGCTGGGTCACTTATCAGGAGTCACCGCATCCCGGTTTCAAGGCTCCTTATTCAGTTGCCCTTGTGGAAATGGAGGAGGGAGTACGGCTGGTCAGCAACATGGTTGATATAAAGCCGGAGGAGATATCTATCGGGATGCCGGTTGAAGTGGTCTTCGAAGACATAGCCGAAGGCTTAACCCTTCCCAAGTTCAGAAAGGTGGGTTAGACATGGACTTCGCCCTGAGTGAAGAGCAGGAGATGCTGCGGAAGTCAGCGCGGGATTTTCTGAGTGCCGAATGCCCCAAATCGCTGGTGAGGGAGATCGAGGCCGGCGACTTGGGCTATTCCCCCGAACTCTGGAAGAAGATGGCGGGGCTGGGCTGGATGGGCCTCGTATTGCCCGAACAGTACGGTGGAGCTGAGTTCAGCCTGCTTGACATGGCAGTGTTATTCGAGGAGTACGGACGTGCGGCAGCGCCAGGTCCGATGTTTAGCACCATGGTTCTGGGAGCACTTCCCATCCTGGATTTCGGAACCGACGAGCAGAAAAAAACGCTGCTGCCCAAGATAGCAACCGGCGAACTCATAATGACGATGGCGACTGCGGAACCGCAGGTAAACGAAGAGCCAAAGTTCATTGCCACTCGAGCAGAGGCTCGGGATGGCGGGTATGCGATCACAGGCACCAAGCTTTTCGTTCCTTGCGCTCACATCGCGAACTACATGCTCGTGGTGGCCAGGACGGAGGGAGCCCCCGGCGATGATGAGGGCCTCACCGTATTTATAGTTGACGCCAAGACCACTGACATCAAGCTCACTGCACTGGTCACAATTGCCGCGGACAAACAGTTTGAGGTCGTGCTCGACAAAGTCCCTGTTTCAAACAACGATATCCTGGGAAGCCTGCACAAAGGTTTGCCCATGGTAAATGCCATACTCAGAAAGGCTACAGCAATACAATGCGCAGTGATGGTCGGCGGGGCGCTGCAAGAACTGGAACTGACAGCCGAACATACCAAGACACGGATACAATTTGATCGCCCCCTTGGTGCGTTCCAGGCCGTACAGCATCGACTGGCTGATATGTTCATCGATATCCAGGGGGCCCGCTGGACCGCATATCAAGCGGTGTGGCGCTTGAGCGAAGGCCTGCCTGCTGACCGGGAAGTAGCCATTGCCAAGGCTTTCGGTAACATCGCCTGCCAGCGAGTTGCTGCCAGTGCCCAGCAATTACACGGGGGGGTCGGCGTCGACAAGGACTATGACCTTCATTTCTATTTCCGGCGTGCCGAGGCTCTTGCGTTGACCCTTGGCAGCACACCCTTTCACCTGAAAACCCTTGAAGCCGAAACAGGTTCATAGAATTCGAATTGAAGGGTCTCCCTCCCACCCAGCTAGAAGCCAAGGGAAAATCCTTCGTTACTTGCCCTATCATGCAAGGTGCTTACACTGCTATATGTATTGGGTGAACCTAGCGCCATATGGTGCTGACCCTTTGCAGCGACTAGGATATGGCTAAATAACAAAGCAGGTATCAGCATGATACTCAGCAGCAGTTGCAAGACGTATCCTACACTATGTGGAGGTATATTCCTGCCTGTGACTTTATGTAAACTTGGTTAAGCCTAGTCACTGGGATAAACTGGGATCAGGGCTCAATTGAGGAACCCTGGAAGGCACTATTAAGGCATAGCGACACTGAGGAGGTCGGCGGAATGGAGACGAGGATACAGTCAAAAGCATTCCAAGAGCTGAGTCAAGCGGCTGAAACGCTTGTCAATCCTGCGATTCAGGATTGGAAGGGGCAGGGGAGCAAGGTAGTAGGTTATTTCTGCTCAGCCATGCCGGAGGAGGTTATCACGGCTGCTGGCCTTCTCCCTTTCCGAATGAGAGCGACAGGAAGCACTGGAACAGATCTGTCAGACACCTACTTCAGCAGCATCAACTGTAGTTTTCCTCGCCACTGCTTCAACATAGCTCTACAGGGAGGTTTCGATTTCCTTGATGGTGTTGTCTGCATGAACAGTTGCGATAACGTCCGCCGCATCTACGACAACTGGAAGCGACAGTTGCCAACTACACTTGTGCACATTATGAGCCTTCCCAGGAAAACAGGGGAACCGCAGGTGGAATGGTTCAGGGACGAAGTAGCTAACCTCAAACAGCTCCTGGAGAAGCATTTCGACATTGAAATCACCGATGAGCGCTTGTGGTATGCGATAAAACTCCACAATGAAACACGTCGCCTGCAGAGGAAGCTTTACGACCTCAGAAAAGCGGACAACCCGCCGATCACCGGTACTGAAGCGCTGGCCGTCACGGTTGCTGGCACTGCCATGCCCAAGGAGCGCTACAATCAGTTGCTCAGGGAGTTGCTGAATGAGCTGAGCGAGTCCCCCGGCAATGCCGATTATCGGGCGAGATTGCTGCTAATGGGTGGCATCCTTGATGACCCAGCCTACGTCAAGGTCATTGAGAGCCAAGGGGGACTCGTGGTTACCGACTCGCTGTGCTTCGGCTCCAGAATGCTGTGGAACGACATCGATGAGGGCGCAAGCGACCCAATTGCGGCTCTCGCACAGTATTACGTCGCCGACCGCCCCTCTTGTCCCCGGATGTTCGGGGATTACGAACGAAGAATCGGGCTTGTCCGAGACATGATCCGTGATTTCAAGGTAGACGGTGTTATCCTCGAAAGGCTAGCATTCTGTGACCATTGGGGGTTCGAGCAATTCACCATCGAAAACGACCTGAAAGACGACAACGTTCCTTGTCTGATCATGGATAGGGAATACATCATGAGCGGCGTGGGTCAGTTGAGAACCAGGGTTCAGGCATTTCTAGAAACAATGGGGAGATAGAAAATGGTTGACAAAGGACTAGAACGAACGATTGCTGAGCGCGACCATTTCGAGTTTCTGTTGAAGTTCCTTGAGGAAAGTCCTTATGAGACAAGCCACCTACTGATACCGCTGGTCAAGGCGAACCTGGACCACTACAAAGATACAGTACGGTATATTGAGGAGGGCAAGCCAATCATAGCGAGCTACTTCTCAAACGCACCGGAGATATTTACTGCCATGGATATCCACTGGTACTGCCCTGTCTCTGCCGCATTCGCGGGGGCGGGTGCTAACCCCTATCTCATGAATGATCTCGAAGGGGCTGACAAACTGGCCGTGTCATCCGATATTTGCACGCTTCTCAGGATGGCTATGTACTATACGGAGGCCGGGCTGCTGCCACGTCCCACCGCGATTGTGGGAATGATTATACCCTGCGACGGTATTGTGGCCCTGCACGAGGCAAGCAGGAGAAGCAAGGAGTGGCGGGGCATTCCTATGTTTGCCCCCGATCCTCCTTATTTCACCGATGAACGCAGCATAGACTACTTTGCACAAGAACTCAGGCGGATGGTGGACTTCCTTACAGAGCATACTGGGCAGAAACTAGATATTGGGCGACTTCGCGAGGTCGTGGAGGTGACCAACGAGCAGTACCAGCTTTGGCAGGAGATTAACGAGTTGAGGCGGGCAGTACCGTGCCCCTTCAACTGGGGAGTGGGAGGTGGCCCGTTTGCTCTGACTCAAAACCGCTGGGTGGGAGACCCCAGAGGCCTTGAGTGGTTCAAGGCAGCGCTTGCCGACTCTGAGAAGCTGGTAAAGGCAGGAAAGGGCTGGCTGGAGAACGAGAGGATCAGGTTGCTCTGGTTTGACGTCCACCCAACCTGGTTCTTTGACCTGGCCCCCTGGCTGGAGGAGGAGTGGAAAGCAATCATCGTCATGGATATGTTCAGCTATTGCCCGTATACCCTGGTTGACACGTCAAGCGAGGAAACCATGTTCCACGACCTGGCCAAGCGGAATCTGATGGACACCACTATGATAAGGCAGGCTGTGGGCGTGGCGGATAACTTCGCCAGCGACCTCGTGCGAATAGTGAAGGACTATAAAATAGATTGCGTCGTCTGGCCCGCCCACATGGGTCACAAAGACGGTGCCGCGAGCGTGGGCATAATGAGGGAGATATGCCGCGATCTCGGCGTCCCGTTCTTGAGCATAGGAATTGACACGTTCGACCCACGATATACCACTCCGGACGAGGTGAAGAACACGATGTCCCAATTCTTCACTGCCATGGGGCTCGGTTAGCAACACACGCTGATGTTGCCTAGGGGCGCGCTGACAAATCAAGGAAGGAGACAGAATGTTAGTTGGAGGCTGTGACGTAGGTTCGGCCACAGGCAAGGCCGTCGTAATGAAGGATGGGGAAATTATCTCGTATGTAATTATCCCGTCTACCACCAAGCCCGAGGTGACAGCACGCACGGTCATGGATGAAGCCATAGAGAAGGCCGGCCTATCGTCAATCGATGATCTAGACTACATTGTGGGCACTGGCTACGGCCGGCTCAAGGTGCCGTTTGCCAACGAGAACATCTCGGAGATAACCTGTCATGCCCGGGGTGCTCACTGGCTCTCTCCCACAGTGAGAACAGTGGTCGACATCGGCGGGCAGGACTGTAAGGTGATGTCCATAGACGAAAAAGGCAAGGTTCTCGAGTTTGTTATGAACGACAGGTGTGCTGCAGGTACAGGCAGGTTCTTCGAGGCTATGGCCAGGGTACTCGACTGCGGTCTGGAAGGGCTATCAAGTCTATCCCTTCAGGGGAAGAATCCCTCAACCATCACCAGCCAGTGCAGCGTATTTGCTGAATCCGAGGTTGTAACCCTGATTAACGAGGGCATGGAGCTGGTAGACATCGTCGCTGGACTCCATAATTCGATAGCAGGCAGGTTGAATTCAATGGTTAGAAAGGTGGGCCTTGTCGAAGACCTAGCATTGACCGGCGGATGTGCCAAGAACGACGGCCTGGCTAAAGCCCTGGAGGAAAAACTGGGGGTGGCTGTAAAGAAGCTGCCCCAAGATCCCCAAATCGCAGGAGCCATAGGAGCGGCTCTCATAGCTGAGGAGAAACTAAACGGGCAATCCTGAGAAGCATCTGGCTTGAAAAGCTTGTATACGATTAAACGCTGTGTTACAGTCATCCACACCTTGACAGAAAGGAGGGCAACGAATTGGAAACTAATCTAAAGTCCAAGGCATTCCAGGAGTTCAGCAACGCAGCCGAAACACTCGTCAACCCGGTGCTGCAGCATTGGAAGGATCAGGGAGGCAAGGTCATAGGATACTTCTGCTCCACTGTACCTGAGGAGATTATCACGGCCGCCGGGCTTACCCCTTTTCGGATGAGGGCGACGGGCAGCACCGGTACAGAGGAATCGGATGCCTTTTACAGCAGCATCAACTGCAGCTTTCCACGCCACTGCTTTAATCAGGTGCTTACCGGTGATTTCAAGTTCCTCGATGGGATTGTCTGCGTCAACAGCTGCGACCACGTGCGCCGCATCTACGATAATTGGAAACGCTTCGTACCTACAGACTTCATTGAGATGATGAGCCTTCCCCGAAAGACAGGCCCGGACCAGGTGGGTTGGTACACCGACGAGCTTGCCATGCTTAAGGACAAGGTCGGGAAGCACTTCGGCGTGGAGATCACGGATGACCGCCTGTGGAAAGCGATAAAGCTCCACAACGAAACGCGACGGCTGCAGAAGAAACTATACGAACTGAGGAAGCAGGAGAAACCGCCGATTACGGGAGCCGAGACGCTGGCCGTCATGGTCGCGGGAACCGCAATGCCCAAGGAGCAATACAATGAGAAGCTGCGGGAACTGCTGGACGAGTTGAGCGGAACTGAAGGCCCGGGCAGCCATCGGGCGCGACTACTGATAGTGGGCGGTATCCTCGACGACCCGGCGTACGTCAAGGTCATCGAAGACCAGGGAGGCCTCGTTGTCACCGATTCAACATGCTTCGGCTCCAGGCTTATATGGGTTGAAGTCGATGAGAACGCAAGCGACCCCGTTGCAGCCTTAGCACAATACTACTTGACAGACCGTCCCTCGTGTCCACGAATGTACGGAGAGCACGACAACCGGGCGCAGTACGTCATTGACATGTGCCGTGAGTTCAACTGCGACGGCGTCATCGGCGAGAGGCTGATATTCTGCGACTCATGGCTGGTGGAGCATTACATGCTGGGCCAGGACCTCAAGGCCGCCGGTATTCCAATGCTGAAACTGGACAGGGAATACCTCACAAGCGGCATAGGCCAACTGAGAACGCGGGTCCAGGCTTTCCTAGAAACGATGGGGAGGTAAGCAATGGCGCTGATAGACAAGCACCCCGAGTTGGCACGCTACGTCACGGAGCGGGAGTGGTTCGAGTTTCTCCGCGAGCAGACTCTGGCGATGATCGAGATCCCAGAAATGCAGCTTCAGGTAAAAACACTCGACTCTCTGCTGAAGATGTATGGCAGAATACTCGACGCCGTGGAAAACGACAAGCCGTTCGTTTCCAGCTACTACTGTCTGGCACCTGAGCTATACACGGCAATGGACCTGCCCTATTATATGGTCATGCAGACCCCGTTCCTGGCTTCCTCTGTACCGTATCTCCTGACTGATATCGACGCTGCCGAGGAGATGGGACTGGGAAACGATCTCTGCACCGCTATCAGACTTTCGATATATTACGTAGAGGCCAACCTGTCGCCCCTGCCCACCTGCGCCCTCAACTTGCTCTACCCCTGCGATGGTGCCCCATTGCTTCACGAGGTGATCAAGCGGAATGAACGCTGGCGCAATATCCCCATGTTCGCCTGTGACCCGCCATACTATAGTGACGATCGCAGCCTGGACTATTTCGCCGACGAAATGCGTAAGATGGCGAAGTTCGTCGAGACGAATACCGGGGCAAAGCTGGACATGGACAAGCTGAAGGAGACCCTGGAATACTCCAATCAAATGTTCCAACTCTGGGATGAATACAACCAGTTGCGACGCAACGTGCCAAGTCCTCACGGCTGGGGCATTGGAGCCCCGCAGTGCTTCTCCCAGGCCTGGGTCTATGAGGCGGGCACGCCACAGGGCGTCGAATGGTTCAAGAAGCTGGTTGAGATAGCCGAGCTAAACGTGAAGAACGGGGTAGGCCCTGTGCCTGAGGAGAAGATACGGCTGTTCTGGTTCGATCTGCTGCCCTTTGGCTGGGTCTTCGAGTTCCTGCCGTGGCTGGAGGAGGAGTGGGGGGCGGTCATGGTCATGGATATGTTCGGCAACTTCCCATACACCATGATCGATACCTCAAGCGAGGAGGAGATATGGAGAGGCCTTGCCAAGAGGAACCTTTTCGACGCGCCAATGGTCAGGCAGGCTCGAGGCGTGGCCGATAACTTCGCCAATGACATCGCCCGAATAGTCAAAGACTTCAAGATAGACGCCGTCGTCTGGCCCGGTCACATGGGCCATAAGGACGGGGCCGCGACCGTTGGCATTATGAGAGAGACTTGCCGTGACCTAAGTGTGCCGTTTGTGCATCTGGGGCTCGACCTGTTCGATAAGAGATATAGCACACCCGACCAAATAAAGGACAAGATGTCCCAGTTCTTCAGGGCCATGGGGCTCGGCTAGAGGCATGTATCAGCGAAGGGGCTAGCTTGTACGCTGTCCCTTCGCCATTGGTAGGGACTATGGCTATGGCAACAGACAAGATTGTGAAACATCCCTTATGGACCTGAATTTACCGGAGGAAACGGATTGTGGCGATCTTTAACGCATACGTGAAAAAGATGGCCGAATATGTCCAGGGAATGCGGGGGAAAGGAAGACAGGTCAGGGAATTCGATTGTCCCGGCGATCCCGGCAAGCTGTTAGAAGAGTTGCCCGTTCGCGTCGGCCCTGAGGCCAGTTCAGGCATAATATTGCGGAGCGATACCTTCGTCGAGTTGGGGAATCCAGACGTGGGTTCCTGCGCATTCCTACTGTGGACGGATAATCCCTCACTGGTCGGAGACGGCAAGATTACGCTCATTGGCCCCGATATTCAGGAATCGGAGGGGGCCAGCCTGCCATTCGGCCAGGTTTTGATGGTGAGAGGAGCGGGTCTCGGCAAGGAAGAGCACTCTGCGCTGGAACAGAACCAGTACATTGCCGACCAAATAGAGGGGTACATGCTCAGGAGCACGTCGGAGCGCATATGGGGCAGAGTAAGCAAGGATGCCGCGACCAAGGGCTTTGATTTCGACACCCTGGGGAAAGCGCTGATGGCCATCTTCAAAACAGCGGTGCCCAAAGTACAGGCAATGGAGGCCATTTTTGTCACCTCGGACAAAGAAGACGTGCGACAGCTAGACAACATCGCAGAGCAAGTACGCAAGATTAGCAAGGACATCACGAGGGAGACCTGGTTGGCCAGAGGATATGACATCCTCGAATGCACTCTCGGTTGGGATTGCAACACCTGTTCAGACAAGCCCGTGTGCGACGAAATCAGAGAGGTTATTACCGTTCGCAAGAAGAAAACCAGAAAGGCCAAACCGTCCAGTAATCAGTAGGACAGAAATACGCAAGGTGTATAGATATCAATGTCTGAAACTCCCACTCCGAGCAAGAAACTGATCGCCGTATGTGGTAAGGGGGGCGTGGGCAAAACCGCGTTCACAGCCATGACGACCAGGGTTCTCCTTGAGAGCGGCAAGGCCGGCAAACTGCTGCTGATAGACGCCGACCCTGCTATGGGCCTGCCCAACGCCCTCGGGATAAACGTCAGCCGGACCATGGGACAGGTTCGCGAGAACATAATCCAGACTGCGAGGAGGGGTAAAAAGGAGGAAAAGGTCCAGCTTGTTGATATGCTTGACTATATGGCCTTGGAGGTCCTTAATGAGATGGACGACTTCGCCCTCTTGGCTATGGGACGCACCGAAACACTGGGCTGCTATTGCCCTGTCAATAACCTTCTACGGGGAACGATAGAAACCCTCTCCAAGAGTTTCGACACTATCCTCATTGATGGAGAAGCCGGACTAGAGCAGATCAACAGGCAAGTCATGCGCCGAGTAGATACCCTGATAATTGTTAGCGATGCCACATCCAGAGGCATACAGACCGCAGCCTTAATACAGAAAATGGCACAAAACGAGAAGGTGATACAGTGTGAAAAGATAGGCCTGGTCTTCAACAGGGTGCTGGGCAACGAGGAACTGTTGAAGCAATCCGCCCAAGAGACCGGCTTAGAGGTCCTTGGCTACATCCCCCACGATGAAAACATCGCCCATCACGATTTGGTTGGCAAACCCATAACCGACCTTCCAGCCACCTCGCCCGGACTTGCTGCAGTACGCAAGATAGTGGAGGAACGTGTTCTCAAGTAGTTCTATAGTGGAGGTCTCGCTGATCAGAAAAAGTCATCTAGTTAGGTTGGGAAATTGAAACCTTTCTTGAATGACACTGCATTAGACAACCTTGATGCTTTAATTCAAATATTACCCGTCACTCCTGAACTGAACTAGCTACAGGTCGTACTTTGATTAAATCTGCTAAGGGTGAAGGTATACAACAATGGAGATCGCTAATAAACATATTGTCAGGACCTTGCGCTGCAAGAACAGAAGTATCCCGGGCACTCTGGGCAATCTAACCACAGCCATTGGTAGAGTTGGAGCGGATATCGGGAATGTGACAACAGTGCATTTAGGGCACCATTACACCGTCAGAGACGTCGATGTTTTTGTCGAGAACGAAGAGCACCTCGCTCAAGTAATAAATGAAGTGGCAAAACTTAAAGATGTCTCAGTTTTACAAATTAGGGACGCAGTGCTACAGCTTCATGAAAAGGGGAAGATCAAGATGATCAGCACTGTTCCCTTAGAAACGTTGGACTACCTTAGCAAGGTGTATACCCCGGGGGTTGCTGAGGTATGTAGCCTGATTAAGGATCAGCCAAAATGGAAGAACAGCTATACCACAATTCCTTATTCTGTAGCTATTGTTACGGATGGGACTGCTGTCCTTGGTCTGGGTAACATCGGCCCGGTAGCGGGAATGCCCGTTATGGAGGGAAAGGCTGCCCTACTTCAGCACCTGGTAGGTATTAGCGGCATACCTATCCTGTTGAATACCACCGACACGGACGAAATTGTGGAAACAGTGGAACATATCGCCCCCACATTTGGCGGTATTCAGTTAGAAGATATAGCATCTCCCCGATGTTTTTCGATCGAGGAAAGACTCCAAAAGGAATTGGATATTCCCGTCATGCACGACGACCAGCACGGGACTGCTGTGGTAACTCTGGCAGCTTTGATCAATGCTTGTAAGCTAGCCAAAGTCACACTCCACGAGGCGAAGATCGGGCTTATTGGCCTCGGGGCTGCCGGACTGTCCATTGGAAAGATACTCCATCAATACACAGGGAACCCAACCCTGGGCATGGCAAGAACCGAAGCCAGTATAAGACGGCATACAGAACAGGGGGGTCTTGCCTCCTCTATGGAAGAGATTATGGAAACAGCCGATATTGTAGTCGCCACCACTGGAGTAAGAGCACTTATCAGCCCAAGCATGGTTAGAAAGGGGCAGATTATCTTTGCCCTCTCGAATCCCTATCCGGAAATCTCACCGGAGCGTGCCATAGCATCAGGCGCTATCCTTGCCACAGATGGCAGATCAGTTAATAATTTATTAGGTTATCCGGGGATCTGGCGGGGAACACTGGACGCAAAGGCCGCCAAAATAAACTACGAGATGTATAAGTCCGCAGCTCTAGCCATTGCCGATGCTACACCTGAAGGAGAACTCGTACCAAGTCCTATTGACCCTGTCGTTCATCTGGCAGTCACTCATAACGTAGCCCGGGCTGCCATGGAATCAGGTGTTGCCCAGCAACAACTGGATGATGACTATTTCGAAAACACCGATGTCAAAGAGCCCCCATGTTAATAGGGGCCACTGCACGATTTTTCTCACCTATCTAATTACGGGCAGGCATTGAAATCTCCTCGGTTTTCCTCACAACGGATGTGTTCCTAAACCCGAGAACCTCGAAAGATTAAAAGGACGGAGCTAACACAGCAAACCCTTATATACAACATTATCGCATGTACTTAGGTTCTACTATTACACCACCTTGCACTGAAACAGCGGCAAAAAGAGTAGCCATGTCCAACTCACCACTGGACGGCACCTAGAAACCAGTGGGTTCCGGAGCAAGTGTTCAATAGAAAGGGGTGAGCGATTAAGCTCACCCCTTTCTATTTGGGCTATGTAACTCGAGACGATGAAAACACGCTATTCGGTGAATTCGACCACCGCTTTCTTAACATCCCAGAGAGGTTCTACCTTCTCGAGAATCTCTTCCTTTAAGGCCGATGCAAACTGGTGGTCAGCAGGCAAATCAATAACTACCCGGACATCTCCATCCTTCATCTCTATTTCCTTGACTAAATTCGTGCGCACCAAATCCAACCCTGTCAAGGGGTTCATAACTTTCTTGAGCCGCTTCTGCACCACCTCTTTCGTAGTCGGTACTTTCTCTTTAACCAGACCGTGGCGCTCCTCGTAGTTCCGTATAGCCGAACGCAGGCCTTCTATCGCCAGCACAGAGCAATGGGCTTTGATCTTCGGCAGCCCGCCCAGAGCCTCCGAAGCATCCTTCCAGGTAATTTTCCTGGCTTCATCCAATGTCTTGCCCTTAGCCAGTTCCGTAATTATCGAACCAGTGGCGATGTTGGAGGCGCAGCCGTACGATTCAAACTTGATATCCGAGATTGTATTCGCCGCGGGGTCAACCTTTATCTGCACAGATACCATATCCCCACAGGCAGGGCTTCCTTCCATCGCCTTACCATCGGGATTCTCTATCTTACCGACATTACGCGGGTGCCGAAAGTGTTCCAGCACGGTTTCACTATATGGGAATTTCATTTCCAGACTTCCTCCTCTCAGTTACTTTTCGCTCAACGGACTAATGCTCCGCAGCTCATTCGCTATCTCAGCCGCCGCCACAACAACGGTATCGACATCCTTCATGGTGTTATAGCGCCCAAATGTAAACCGTATCGAACCGTGCGCTCTTTCATGGTCGCCTCCTATGCCAAATATGACGTGACTGCCTTCAAGTGAGCGGCTGAAACAGGCAGAACCAGTGCTAACCGCAAAACCACGCATATCCAGATGCAAGGTAATAGACTCGCCCTCAATAAAGTGGAACGTGATATTGGCATTCTGTGGCAGTCTCTTCCAGCGGTGGCCGTTCAAAGTAGTGTCCGGTATCTCATCAAGGATACGGTCAATGATATGATCACGCATTGCTTGAAGATGCAGGGTTTCTTCCGGAGTAACAAGCTCTACAGCCTTCGCAAAGCCCACCGCACCGGGTATGTTCTCAAGCCCAGCACGTAGATTGAACTCCTGAAATCCGCCATCTATCCACTTACCTATTTGTGTTCCGGAGCGGATATACAAACCGCCTACACCCTTTGGGCCATGGATAGTATGTGCTGACACAGTTACTAAGTCCGCATGTGTCTTCCTAACGTCCAATGGTACCCTGGTAAAGGTGTGCGTAGTGTCGGAGTGGAAAAGCGCCCCTTTTTCCTTGCACACACGACCTATACTATCGATATCTTGTATAGTGCCTATTTCCTGGTTGGCATGCTGGATGGAAACCAGAATGGTCTTATCGCTTATCGAATCGCTGAGCTCCTGAAGGTCGATGAAACCGTCACCATCCACGGACAGATACGTCACCCTGAATCCCTGTTTCTCCAGAGCTTTGGCGCTGTTAAGTACAGGGAAATCCTCAATTTTTGACACGATGATATGTTTGCCTTTCTTCTTACCAAGAGCCTGTGCTACTCCCTTTAACGCAATGTTCGAGGATTCAGTGCTCCCCGAAGTGAAAATGAATTCTTCGGGCCCGGCGCCCAGCGAGACAGCGATAGATTCCCGCGCATCGTCCAACGATTCTCGAGCTTCTATGCCCTGAGAATAACCAAACTCCGACGTGGCAACTGCGTATGTATCTAAGAAGTATGGCCTCATCGCATCCAGCACCCGCTCATCCATACGGGTTGCCGCCGCGTTGTCCAAATAAACAGGTCTGTCTTGCATGTGTCTCTCCCGCTATATGAAAAGGGTTATTGTTGATTCCTTGGCTTCATTCACGTATGTACCGACTGCGCAATATTCCGATATCAAATCATCACGGAGATCTTCTTTTTTTATCCCCATTATCTCCATGGTCATATCACACGCGAGGACCTTGCCACCAAGCTCCTTGAAATCCTGCATCAATCTCTCCAGCGAGACCACACCGACTTTCTTCATCTTACGCTTCACCATCCACTTACCTAGACCCAGCATGTTCATTTTCGAAAGGGGGCCTTTCTCCAGGGCACCTCTCCTGAGACGCTGTAGTCCCCAGAAGGTGAAGTAAAGCGACACTTCCATCCCCATCGCCAGTGCTCCATTGGCTATGATGAGGGCGCTATAGAGCTTATCCATATCGCCGCTATGAACTACTATGGTAGCCTTGTTAGCCATCGTGCCTTCCCCCTCTACCTGCGTATCCTTATCCTCCAAACTCCCCCCTCCTCCTGCGTATCGATCAGCTCCAGCCCAAGAGATTTCACAGCCATCGGTATCTCTTTCTTGGAAGCGGGATGTGTGCCGATAACCTCTACAATATCGCCTTCCTCAGCTTTCCTTAGAGCCTTGCGGGTTTCAACCAAAGGTACCGGGCAAGTTTCGCCCACACAGTCTACCTTTATGTTAGCCATCTGGTATCACCTCCGCACATGCATCAAAAGTATATACCAAACAAGCAACCCCCATAATGAGC
>Ga0114946_10000360_pt1 | contig 29659 bp, 24 predicted proteins | sample WalLakDeSediment_FD_88676 | JGI IMG/M metagenome (GOLD analysis project Ga0114946, IMG submission 88676) | Lake sediment microbial communities from Walker lake, Nevada to study Microbial Dark Matter (Phase II) - Walker Lake 11/02/13 Deep Sediment | ecosystem: Environmental > Aquatic >... | reverse complement strand
GCGTCCACGAGATGGGGGTGTCGCTGGGGCTCGTGGTGGGAGGCGGAAACATCGTGCGCGGGGCCATCGCCTCCCAGAAGGGGATGGATCGGGTCTCGGCCGACTACATGGGGATGCTGGCCACGATCATCAACGCCATGGCCCTGCAGGACATGCTGGAGCGGAAGGGGGTCGAGACCCGTGTCATGACCGCCATCCGGATGGAAGAACTGGCCGAACCCTACATCCGTCGGCGAGCCCTGCGCCACCTGGAAAAGGGGCGGGTGGTGCTCTTTGCGGGGGGAACGGGGAATCCCTACTTCTCCACCGACACGGCGGCAGTTCTCCGCGCCATCGAGATGGAGGCCGACGTGATCATCAAGGCCACCAAGGTGGACGGGGTCTACACGGCGGATCCCAAGAAGGACCCGGACGCCACCTTCATCCCCACGATTTCGTTTCACGAGGTGGTGACGAAGGAGCTGGGGGTCATGGATGCGCCGGCCGTCTCCCTTTGCCGGGAGAACGGCCTTCCCATTATCGTTCTCAATCTGGCGGTGTCCGGCTCGGTTGCCCGGGCCATCCGGGGCGAAGCGGTCGGAACCCTGGTTTCCTGAACTTCACGAAAGAGAAGACGATGTCGACGATCGAGAATGTTCGCCAGCGGATGGACGAGTCGCTCGAGGCCGTCCGCCGCGAGTTCGGGACCGTTCGCACGGGGAAGGCCACCCCGGCTCTCCTCGACTCGGTGCGGGTTGATGCCTACGGGTCCAGGATGCAGCTCAACCAGGTGGCGTCCATCAGCACCCCCGAGGCCGCCCTCCTGCTTGTTCAGCCCTTCGACCGCAGCCTCATGACGGAGATCGAGAAGGGAATCATGTCGGCGGGGCTGGGCCTCAATCCGGCCAACGACGGACAGGTGATCCGCGTGCCGATCCCCCCCCTGAACGAGGACCGGCGCCGGGAGTTCGTCAAGCTCCTCTCCAAGATGGCGGAAGAGGGGCGCGTCTCCATTCGCCAGGCGCGCCGGGAGGGGAACGACGCAGTGAAGGCCCTTCAGAAGGACGGCGAGCTGTCCGATGACGAGGCTCGGCGGACCACCGACGAGATTCAGAAGCTCACGGACCGGTACATCGCCCTGCTGGACGAGTCCCTCGCGGCGAAGGAGAAGGAGGTCATGACGGTCTGAGGAGCCGGCGCCCACCTCCGGACCGCCAGGACCCTCGACCTTTTCCTCGAACGCCCGCTGTCATGAGCGATTCCCCCGTGACCTCCCCCGATTCCGACCTGCACGACGTGCCTGTGCCCCGGCACGTCGCCGTCATCATGGACGGCAACGGTCGCTGGGCGCGGGAGAAGGCCCTTCCCCGGCAGGAAGGACACCGGGCGGGGATGGAGGCCGTTCGGGAGGTGATTCACGGGGCGGTGGAAGCCGGGGTCGAAATCCTCACCCTCTTCGCCTTCAGCACCGAGAACTGGTTTCGACCCGAGGAGGAGATCCTCTCCCTCATGACCCTTCTCAAGCTCTATGCCGACCAGGAGAAGGACGAACTCCGGGACCGAAGCATCCGGGTTCGCGTGCTGGGGGATCTCACGCCCATGGCGGAGCCCGTTCGCCATGCCATTCGGCGGATCGAGGAAGCCACCCGGGGTGGCGATCGACTCCTGGTGAACCTCATGATCTCCTACTCCGGGCGGGCCGAACTCGTTCGCGCCGTTCGTGCCCTGGCCGAGCGCGTCCAGCGGGGGGAACTCGAGCTCGACGCCATCGAGGAGTCCGACGTGGATGCCGTCATGGACACCCGGGGGCTCCCGGACCCGGACCTTCTGATCCGTACGTCAGGGGAGTTCCGGATCTCCAACTTCATGCTCTGGCAGCTGGCGTACACCGAACTCCACTTCACCCCGGTGCTCTGGCCGGACTTCACCCGCGAGCACCTCTTCGAGGCCGTGCGCGAATTCCAGCGACGGGAGCGGCGCTTCGGTCGGGTCCCCTCCGCCACCTCGTGAGGGTCTCGCTCCCTGCGCGTTCCGCGGCGCCATCCATCGCGGTGCCATCCATCGCGGCGCCACCCATGAGGAAGCCGTGAGCGGGGGGGCCTCCCGCCAGGCCGGCGGCGACCTCGGACGCCGCCTCCGGGTGTCGGCCGTGGGGATTCCCGTGGGCCTCGCGGTGGTCTGGGCCGGAGGGTGGGTCCTGCTGGGTTTGCTCCTGGCCCTGGCCCTCATCGGGACCCATGAGGTCCTGGGCCTTGCCCGGGCCCGGGACGTGCGCCCCTTCGGCCCCCTGGCCCTCCTGGCGTCCGCCTGTCTCCTCCTGGCTGCACCACTCTCTGGTGGGACGCCCGAAGCGTGGGCCCTTCCCGCCGTGGGCGTCCTCGTGGCCACCGCCCTCCTGGCGCTCGCCGCCACCGTCTTTCTCCGGGGACCTGCCGGCGGACCCCTTGCGGCGGCGGCGGTGACGGTGCTGGCGCCCCTCTACGTGGCCATGCCCCTGGCCTTCGGATGGTTCCTTCGGCACCATCCTTCCTCGACATGGGAACTGGCGGCCTGGGCCGGGACAGGTCTCGTCCTCCTGCCGATCATCGCCACCTGGCTCGGGGACACCACCGCCTACTTCGGAGGACGAGCCATGGGGCGCCGGAAGCTCCTCCCTTCGGTGAGCCCGGCAAAGACCGTGGAGGGTGCGTTCTGGGGGCTGGTGGGTTCGGTGTCCGGGGCCCTCCTCGTGACCGCGTTCCTCTTCCCCGTGTTCGGCGGAGGGGAGCCCCTTTCCCTGCTGGCGGCCGCCCTCCTGGGCCTTGCCATCGGCGGAGTGGCCCAGGTCGGGGACCTGGCGGAATCGGCGCTCAAGCGAGAGGCCGGAATCAAGGATTCCGGGTCCATCCTTCCCGGCCACGGAGGCGTTCTGGACCGGTTTGACGCCATTCTCTTCACGCTCCCGCTGACCTGGCTCCTCCTTCCCTTCTTTCTCGGATGGGGAGGATGATCGACCCCTCCCCGGTCGCCAGCTCCAGGACCGATGCACCCACCAGCTCCAGGACCGATGCACCCACCAGCTCCCGGGGCGACCGTCCGATCCGGGTGGCCCTTCTGGGCTCCACCGGCTCCATCGGCGAGAGCACGCTGGCCGTGCTGGCCCGGCACCCTGGTCGCTTCCAGGTACGGGCGCTGACGGCCAACCGGTCCGTGGAGGCGCTGGCCCGACAGGCGGCGGCCTTCGGGGTGGAGCGGGTCGTGGTGGCGGACGAGGAGGCCTTCCGGCAGATGGCCTCCCCCCCCCAGGGGTGGAAGGGGGGCCGTGACGCCGTGCTCGAGGTGGCCGAGGATCCGGAGGTGGACGTCGTCCTGAACGCCGTCGTGGGCTTTGCCGGGCTGGAGCCAACCCTCCGCGCCCTCCGCGCCGGAAAGCGGGTGGCCCTGGCCAACAAGGAGTCGCTGGTGGCCGGGGGGCCGCTGGTGCTGGACGCCCTCCGCAGCGGCGGGGGGCATCTTGTCCCCGTGGACTCCGAGCACTCCGCCATCCTCCAGTGCATGGAGGGCTCCCGGGAGGGCTCCGTGCAGCGGCTGATTCTCACGGCATCCGGGGGACCCTTCCGAGGCCGGACCGCTGCCGATCTGCGCGAGGTGGGCCCCGGCGCCGCCCTCCAGCATCCCACCTGGTCCATGGGGGCCAAGATCACCATCGATTCCGCCACCCTGGCCAACAAGGCGCTCGAGGTCATCGAGGCCCACGTGCTCTACGGTCTCGGCTACGACCGCATCGAGGCCGTGGTGCATCCCCAGTCCATCATCCACTCCTTCGTGGAGTTCGTGGATGGATCTGTTCTGGCCCAGCTGGGGTTCCCCACCATGGAACTCCCGATCCTCTATGCCCTGACCTGGCCCGAGCGCCTGGACGACGCCCCGCTGCGCACCTTCGATCCCCTTCAGGCCTCTCCGCTGACCTTCGAAGCCATGGACGAGGAGGCCTTCCCCCTCTTCCGCGTGGGGGTGGACGCCGGCGCCCGGGGAGGTGCGGCTCCCACGGCCTTCAATGCCGCCAACGAGGAGGCGGTCGCCGCCTTCCTGCGCGAGGAGCTTTCCTTTCCCGGCATGGCGGACGCGGTGGCGGCGGCGGTGGATGCCGTGGGGGGGCAGGACCTTCGGACCCTGGACGATGTACGAGAGGCGGACGGCGAGGCACGCCGCGTTGCCCGCTCCTGGATTACCCGCGAGGGGCCGCGAGCCCCCGGAGCCTTGCTGCACCCATGACCATTCTCGCCACCCTCGTGGTGCTGGGCGTTCTCATCTTCGTGCATGAGCTCGGCCATTTCTGGGCTGCCCGGTCCGTGGGGATACGGGTCGAACGGTTCTCCATCGGACTGGGACCCCGGGTGTACGGGTTCACCCGAGGGGACACCGAGTTCGTGATCTCCGCCATCCCCCTCGGGGGATACGTGAAGATGGCCGGGATGGACGACGAGGTCATGGAGCGGATCGAGGGGGGGCGCAGCGACGATCCGGACGAGCCCGGAGCGGACTCCCCGGAAACCCCGTGGCCTGCTCCTACCAGCGCCCCGCGCGACCCCTCCGGGGACTTCGACGCCAAGCCCGTGTGGGCCCGGACCTGGGTGATCTCGGCCGGCGTGGTCATGAATTTGATCTTCGCCTTCGTTGCCTACACCGCGGTGGCCGCCGGGTGGGGGAGCGCAGAGAGCGACACCCTCCGGCTGGGGGACGTTCGCGCCGAGCTTCTTGAGCCGGGCACGGCCGCCCTGGCGGACATCCCGACGGGTGTCGACCTCGTCGCCATCGGGGTGCGGTCTCCGGAGCACTGGGGGGAGGTTCGCGAGGCGTTCCTGGAACTCCCCGCAGGGCCCACCCTCGTCCGGTACGCCGGGCCTTCGCCGGAGCCCGGCGCCGGCCTGGTGGACGGATCCGTGGAGGTGATGGTCCCCGAAGCCCTTGAGGCCAGGGTTCGCATCCTTCAGGCCCTGGAGTCCTGGCTGGATCCGGTGGTGGGGAACGTGGAGCCGGGGACGCCGGCCGCCCGGGCGGGCCTCCGGGCCGGAGACCGGATCCTCGAGGTGGATGGCATCGTGGTGGAGCGCTGGTACCCCTTCACCCGGCTGATCCAGGCCCGTCCCGACACGCCCACCACCCTGGTGGTGGAGCGAAACGGCGACCGGGTGGAGCTCGAGGCGGTGCCCGATGCGACGGAAGCGCTGGACGCGGCCACCGGCGAGGTCCGGACCATCGGCCGGATGGGCGTGCTCCCCATGCCGCCTCCCACGGCGTGGGCGCGGCTCTCTCCCGCCGATGCCGTGGTCTACGGGGCCCGGCAGACCTGGGGGGTGACGGTCTTCATCGTGGACTTCCTGGGGCAGCTGGTCACCGGGCGCGCGTCCCCCAGGAACCTGGGGAGCATCGTGACCATCGGTGAGATTTCGGGCCAGGCCGCCGCCGAGGGCCTCCCGGTCTTTCTCTCGTTCATGGCCCTGCTCTCCATCAACCTGGCCATCCTGAACCTCCTCCCGATCCCGGTCCTGGACGGAGGGCACCTGGTCTTCCTGGCGCTGGAAGCCATCCGTGGGCGGCCGGTGTCGGTGGAGCAGCGGATGCGATGGAGCCAGGTGGGCTTCGTGATCCTCATCGGGATCATGGTCCTGGCGCTGGGCAACGACTTCATGCGGCTCTTCGGCCTCTGACCGCGAGGGGGGATCAGAGGAGGGAGAGCTGACCCGCCTTTCCGGAGGTGCGCCGGAGCCGCAGGAGGTCCAGGAGTTCGGTGGGCGCCTCCTGGTCCGCCACCCCGAGCCATCCCTCCCACTTCGCATCCCGGAGAACCTGCCCCACCACCTCCATGGCCCGGTCCGGTGCATTGCACTCGGCCGAGAGGTGGGCGAGGAGCACCCCGGCGAGCCCGGGATGCAGGAGCTCCGCCAGGAAGCGGGCCGCAGCGTGGTTCGAGAGGTGCCCGTGGGAGGAGGCGATCCGCTGCTGGACCGAGGCGGGGTAGGGTCCCGCGCGGAGCAGCCCCTCGTCGTGGTTCGCCTCGAGGATCAGGAAGTGGCAGCCTGCCAGCGCATGCCGGACGCCGGCCGTGGGGCGCCCCAGGTCGGTGGCCACCCCCACGCGCGTGCCGCAGTGGCTCGAGGTGAGCGTCACGGCCACCGGGTCCACGGCGTCATGCACCGTCAGGAAGGGCTCGACCCGAAAGGATCCGATGTGGAAGGGATGGCCCACGGCGTACTCCACCACCCGCTCGGTCCCGCGAAAGAGGGTGGCCGTGGCGGCCCGGGTGGCGGAGGTGAGGTACACCGGGGTGCCATGGCGGCGAGCAAAGATCCCTGCGCCCCGGGTGTGATCCCCGTGCTCATGGGTTACCAGCAGGGCGTCGATGGAATCCGGGTCCACGCCCAGCCGTTCGAGCCGGGACGCCAGCTGTCGCCCCGAAAAGCCCGCATCCACCAGGAGGCGGGTGTCGTCGCTCTCGAGGTAGGTGGCGTTCCCCCGGCTCCCACTGCCGAGCATGGCCAGCTTCATGGGGCGTGGACCGTGTGCCAGAGGGCAACCAGGGCCCGGCGCTCCTCCTCCTCCAGCACCACGTCCCGACGGGACATGGCCCGCTCCGCCACCTCCAGGAAGGCCTCCAGGCGGTAGGGGGTCAGCGTCGCGCCGGCGCCCCACGAGAACGGGGGGACCCAGCGCGGCGGAAGCCCTCCGCCGGCGAAGAGGGTCGACCCCGTTCCCACCACCGTTCCCGTGTTCAGCAGGGTCCCGATCCCGGTCTTCACGTGGTCGCCGAGGAGGACGCCGATCTTGATCATCCCGGTATCCAAGGTCTCGGAGGGGGAGACGGGGACGCGCACCGTTCCGTAGGTGTTCTTCAGGTCCGAGTTGGTCGTGAGGGCCCCCAGGTTCACCCAGCGCCCGAGGACGGCGTGGCCCAGGTAGCCGTCGTGGGCCTTGTTGCACCACCCGTTGATCACGCTGGCCTCGATCTCGCCCCGGAGCCGACAGACGGGGCCGGTGGAGAGCGAGGAAAAGATGCCGCCCTGCAGCCGGGTCCGCGGGCCGATCCAGGCGGGACCTTCGAGCCGGGTCAGGGCCTGCACCTCCACGCCCGCCGCCAGGTGGATGGGGCCCTTCCGGGCATCCAGGACCACCTGCGGATCGAGTCGGACGCCCGGCGCGGCGGTCACCGGGTAGGCGCCCAGAACGAACACTCCGGGGGGGAGGGGGTCCAGCGGAAGAGCGTCGGCAGGCGGCCGGTCCAGGAGATCGCGGGTGATGCGCTCCCCGTTCTTCTCCATGAGTTCCCACGGCGAGGCCAGAACGGACCCGGAAAGGTCGAAGTCCCGCGCCGGAGGCAGGGCCGCCCGGTCGGAATCCACTCCGGGGAGCCCGAACGACCCCACCGGGATGCCTCCCGGCGCAACCAGGCGGAGGGGGTCCCCTGGGGAGGCCCGGAGGTGGGCCAGGAGGGACTCCACCGGAATCCTGCGCTCCGGGATGAACCGGGGGTCAAGGCAGAGGGTCGGCTCGGACGGGGACGCGCCGCTCGGAGAATCCCTGCCGGAGATCCGCAGTCCGGTGGCCTCCTCGAGCCGTTCCCCCAGCGTCCGGGTCCCGAACAGGAGGGCGTGCAGGGGGCGCGTGGTGAAGGGGGCCCAGGGTCCGGAGGCGGCCAGTCCGCCGGCCAGCCCTTCGGCCAGCCCGAAGGGGACGGCCAGGAACCGTGGACGGGAATGCTGCGGCGCGGGGGGCGGGGGAGACGACTCAGCGCTGGGCAAGGATCTGGTCCACGCGGTTCAGGAACTTCTTGGGCGAAAAGGGCTTCGTGATGAAGTCGGCGGCGCCCAGCCGGAAGGCTTCCTCCCGGTCCACGTCCTGGCCCTTGGCGGTGAGGATCACCACCGGGGTGCCCCGCCGATGGGGGAGCTGACGCATCTCGGCCAGGAGCTCGAGCCCGGTGGCCTCGGGCATCATGATGTCCATGAGCACCAGGTCGAAGTGGATCTCCGACTGGAGCAGGCGCCGGGCCTCGCCACCGTGGGGCGCCATGTCGACCTGGAAGCCGGACTCCTCGAGGAGCGTGACCAGGATGCGCCGGATGTGGGGCTCGTCCTCGGCCACGAGAAGGCGAAGGGAGCCGGCGGGTCGGGGCGGGGAGGGGGGGGGCATCGGGACTCCGGGAGACGCGGATCGGAGCGGTAGGCGCGGTCCCTGCGGGGCGGACCCCCCGTCCGTACCACGCGGCCGCGGGAACCTACCCGGCGGGGGGTGTAAAGTCAAGGAAACCCGGGGCTTTCGGGGTTGACACCCGTGGCCTCTCCCGGGTAGCCTTGGAGGCTGTCCGTTCCACCCTCCGGTCCCCTGGATGCGCCGTGAACTCTGACTCCTCGACCCGCCGAGCCCTGGGGCGTCCCCTCCTGGTGGCCGCTCTCCTCCTTCTGGTGGTCGCGCTTCCGGCCTGCGGAGACGATCCCTTCCTCTTCCGCTGGACCGAGAACCCCCGGGAAGCCCTTCTCTACTCCCTGGATCGGGACGAGCGGAACCGGCCCACCGCCTTCGGCATGCTGAACGGCGAACGGGTGATCCTCGAGAACCCCGCCACCTCCGGACGCTGGGACTTCGCCCTCGACACCCGGAATGGGGCGCTGGTCCTCCTTCCTCCCCGGGCGGTGGGCGTGCAGTCCCGGGCCGGAATCGTGGAATTCCCCGACGTGAGGTTCGACGAGGTCCGCGAAGCCCCGTCGGACACCGCCGTGTACGTGACCCGGGAGCCCGTCCCCCTTCGGATGGGCTCCATCTACGTGGTCCGGACGCGGGAGCAGCCGGGAAGCTTCGGCCAGGTCTGCGTCTTCTACGGGAAGATGCAGCCGCTGGAGATGGACCCGGTGGCAGGAACGCTCCTCTTCCGCTTTGACACGAGCCCCGATTGCAACAATCCCCGGCTCGTGCCTCCGGGGAGCTGAGGCCATGCTCGACGTCAGGCTTCTCCGGAGCGACCCGGACTTCGTGCGGGATGCCCTCCACCGACGTGGGGGAGCGGAGCTGGCGGGGGTAGTGGACCAGGTCCTGGCCCATGACGAGCGGCGGAGGGCCGCCATCACCGAGGCCGACGCCCTCAAGGCCGAGCGGAACGAAGCCTCCCGGAAGGTGGGAGAGATCAAGCGCGCAGGGGGGGATGCGGAGGAGCTGATTCTCCGGACCCGGGCCGTGGGCGAGCAGATCGCGGAACTGGATCGCCGGGTGAGTGCCACCGACGAGGCCATTTCCTCCCTTCTCCTCTCCACGCCGAACCTCCCGGATCCCGCCGTCCCCCAGGGAGGGGAGGAGGCCAACCAGGTGATCCGGAGCTGGGGCGACCCGGTGCGGCATCCCTTCCCGGCCCTTCCTCACTGGGAGCTGGGAGAGCGCCTGGGGCTGCTGGACCTGCCCCGCGGTTCGAAGGTCTCAGGTTCCGGGTTCCCGGTCCTGCGGGGGCGGGGAGCCCGGCTGCAGCGGGTTCTCATTGACTGGATGCTGGATCTGCACACCACCGAGCACGGCTACGAGGAACTGCGGGTCCCCTACCTGGTTACCCGGGGCAGCATGGAGGGAACCGGACAGCTGCCGAAGTTCGAGGAGGAATCGTACCTGGCGGAGCGCGACGACCTCTGGCTGATCCCGACGGCCGAGGTCCCGGTGACGAACCTGCACCGCGACGAGCTCCTGGGCCCCGAAGATCTCCCCCTTCGCTACACGGCGTACTCCCCCTGCTTTCGCAGGGAGGCGGGGGCTGCGGGCAAGGATACCCGGGGCCTCCTCCGGGTGCACCAGTTCGACAAGGTGGAGCTGGTGCGCTTCGAGCGGCCGGAGCGCTCTGCCGAGGCGCTGGAGGAGCTCACGGCCGAGGCCGAGTCGGTGCTGCAGAAGCTCGGGCTCGCCTACCGGGTGCTCCGGCTGGCCTCCGGCGACCTGGGCTTCTCCGCGCGCATGACCTACGACCTCGAGGTGTGGGCGCCCGGGGTGGAGCGGTGGCTCGAGGTGTCGTCCTGCTCCACCTTCGGAGATTTCCAGGCGCGGCGGGCCAACATCCGGTTCCGCCCCGCCGGGGGAGAGAAGCCGGCTTTCGTTCACACGCTGAACGGCTCGGCCCTGGCCCTTCCCCGCCTCATGGTGGCGCTTCTGGAGACGTACCAGGAGGCGGACGGATCGGTGACCCTCCCCGAGGTCCTCCGGGAGCGGGTCGGAACCGCTCGCCTCGAGCCCTGAGCGGGGGACCGGGGGCCGGGCGATGGTGAGACCGCGCTGGTCCCTGGTCCTGGCCCTGGCCTTTCTGGCCATTCTGGGATGGTACCTGGTCTACACGGAGCAGATCGTGCGGACCTTCCGGGCCGACGTGAGCACCCTGACGCGGATGTTCGCCGAGGTCCAGACCGGCCTGGCTGATCCGGACCCGGGGCAGTCCAACGCGGCGCTGGGCCGGCTTCAGGACATCATCATCGAGTCCGGGGTTCCGCTGGTACTCTCCGGCGAGGGGGATACGATCCTCTCCGCGAGGAACCTCCCGTTCGAGGCAGACCTGGCCACGCCCCGCGGGCAGGAGCAGGTCCAGCGCTACATCGCCCGCATCGCCTCCCGAAACCCCCCGGTGGGGGACCCGCAGAGTGGCCGCATCCATTACGGGGACCCGCCGGACCTGCAGCGCCTCCGCTGGATTCCCTGGTTCCAGGTGGCCGGGCTCTTCCTGACCTTCCTCGTGGGGGTGCTGGTGGTCCGGGCCCAGCGCCGGGCCGAGGCCGACCGGGCGTGGACCTCCATGGCCCGGGAACTGGCCCATCAGCTCGGCACCCCCATTTCCTCGCTCCAGGGGTGGCTGGAGTTGCTCCGCCTTCCTCGCGGGGAGCGGCCGGGGGGGATGGAGGGTCCGGCCATTGCCGAGGAGATCGGCGAGGACGTGGATCGACTGGAGCGGGTGAGCCGTCGCTTCGAGCTCATCGGGAGGGAGACTCCCCTGCATCCCCTGCCGCTGGACCGGGTCACGACGGCCGTGGAGCGCTACCTCCGGGCCCGGATGCCGCGCCTGGGGCCTGGCGTTTCGCTGGAGGTGGAGATGCCGCCCGACCTTCCGCCCGTTCGGGGGAGCGAGGTTCTCCTGACCTGGGCCCTGGAGAACATCGTGAAGAATGCCCTGGACGCCCTGGCGGGAATGGGAGGGGAGATCCGCATCCGGGGGTTCCATCAGGGACCCGATTGGGTGATTCTGGAGATCGAGGACACGGGTCCCGGGGTCGACCCCGCCGTGCGTGACCGGCTCTTCGAACCCGGCGTCACCACGAAGTCCGGCGGCTGGGGCGTGGGCCTCGCGCTCGCCCTTCGGATCGTGGAACGGGTCCACCGGGGCCACCTCCGGGTCGCACGGACCGGGCCCGAGGGGACGGTCTTCGAACTCCGACTCCCGGTGGCCCACGACGCAGCGGACGACACCTGACAGAGCTGCGCCGCCCGGAATCCGTCCTTCCCTCGCTTCTTCTTCGCCTCCTCCTGTCCCTTTCAACCCGATGATGCGGGTGAACCTCTTCGACCTGGACCCCACCGACTCGAACCTCGACCGCGAAGCCGAGACGCTGAACCCGGAGCAGAAGGCCGCGGTGGAGCACCTCGAGGGTCCCATCCTGGTCCTGGCCGGGGCGGGCTCCGGCAAGACGCGGGTGCTCACCGTGCGGATTGCCCGTCTCATTGCCGAGCACGGGGTGCCCGCCGACCGGATCCTGGCGGTCACCTTCACGAACAAGGCGGCGGGGGAGATCCGGGCGCGGATCCGGCGCTTCCTGGGGCGGGACCCGGTGGGGATGTGGATGGGGACCTTCCACTCACTTGGCGCGCGCCTGCTCCGGCGCCACGCCGAGCTCCTGGGGTGGGATTCCACCTTCACCATCTTCGATGCCGAAGAGAGCCTGCGGGAGATCAAGCGGATCATGGACCGGGGGGGGCTGGATCCGAAGCGGTGGAAGCCACAGGCCGTCCGCTCCGCCATCTCCGACGCCAAGAACCAGCTCGTGGGGCCCGAGGCCTTCGTGGCCCAGCACGGAGAGGGGTTCGACTTCTTCCTGAAGACGGTGGCAAAGATCTACCCGCCCTACCAGGCCTCGCTGCGCGAGCAGAACGCCTTCGACTTCGACGACCTCCTGGTGAAGCCGGTGGAGCTCTTCCGGGACCACGTCGAGGTGCTCGAGCGCTACCAGGAACGCTTCGCCTTCGTGCTCGTGGACGAGTACCAGGACACGAACCATGCCCAGTTCCGCTTTCTCGAGATGATGGCGAAGAAGCACCGGAACATCATGGTGGTGGGAGATGATGACCAGTCCATTTATGGATGGCGCGGAGCGGACGTCCGGAACATCCTGGACTTCGAGACCACCTACCCCGGCGCCGCGGTGATCCGGCTCGAGCGGAACTACCGCTCCACCGGCAACATCCTGGCGGCGGCCAACGAGGTGATCCGCCGGAACCTGCAGCGAAAGGAGAAGACGCTCCGGACGGACCGGGACGCGGGGGAGCGGCTGGTGCTTGTGGAATGCGCCGACGAGCGGGACGAAGCCCGGTGGATCGTGGAGGAGATCGAGACCCGCCGGCGCGAGGACGCCTCCGTCCCCTACCAGAACTTCGCCATCCTCTACCGGACGAACGCCCAGTCAAGGGCGCTGGAGGAGGCGTTCCGCCGGCGCGGTGTCCCCTACCAGATCGTGGGGGGCGTGCGCTTCTACGAGCGCCGCGAGATCCAGGACGTGCTGGCGTACCTCCGCCTCATCTCGAACCCCCGGGACGCCGCCGCCTTCCAGCGCATCGTGAACGTTCCGAAGCGGGGGATCGGAGCCACCTCGCAGCAGCGGCTCCTGGGGTGGGCCGTGGAGGTGGGTCTCTCGCCCCTGGAAACCACCGAGCGGCTGGACGAGGTGCCGGACCTTCCGAAGGGTGCCCGGAAGGCCCTCCATGCCTTCGGAGACCTGATCCGGAAGTTCTCCGTGCGCGCCACCCAGGTCTCGGTAGGCACGCTCCTGGAGGAGCTTCTGGAGGAGCTGGACTTCCTGGCGCAGCTCCGGGCCGAGGGGCCCGAGGGCGAGGACCGGGCGGAGAACGTGAAGGAGCTGGTGGCCGGGGCGCTGGACTTCGATGCCGAGCTGGAGGAGGAATGGGGGGAGGAGACCCCACCCGACACCTTCACCGAGCTCGACCTCTTCCTTCAGCGGGTGGCCCTGGTCACCGATCTGGACCGGGCCGACGCGGACGCCGACACCGTCACCTTCATGACGCTGCACAACGCCAAGGGGCTCGAGTTCCCCACCGTCTTCCTGGCCGGCCTTGAGAACGGGCTCTTCCCCATGGGCCGGTCGTTTGACGACCCGGCGCAGCTGGAGGAGGAGCGGCGCCTCTTCTACGTGGGGATCACCCGGGCCGAGGACTGCCTCTTCCTGAGCTGGGCGCGGGAGCGGCGTCGGGCGGGCGACTTCATGATGGGGACCCTGTCGTCCTTCGTGTCCGACATCCCCGACGACCTCATGGTGGCCCGTCGAACCCCCCACCTGGAGGCCCAGACCCGGAGCTTTGACCCGAGGGATCGGGGCAGCTGGGAAGGTGGGGATTCGGGGGCCTTCGAGGGGCGCGCCTCGGCGCGGCGGTCGGCGGAGCGGGAACGGGTCTTCGAGGAAGGGCTCAACCAGGATGCGCCGCACCTGGTGCCCGGCGAGCGCGTGAGCCACGCCACCTTCGGGTCGGGGACCGTGAAGGCGGTCTCGGGCTTCGGGCGGGACCTGAAGGTCACGGTGCACTTCGACGCGGCCGGCGAGAAGAAGCTCCTGGCCCGCTACGCCCGGCTGGAACGGGACTTCTGATGGAGTCCGGGGCATGATGGAGTTCCGGGCATGACGGAGTACGAGGCACGCCGATGACGGTGCGGCGGACGGACCCGCCCCGCATCGAGGTGGGACTCAATGCCGTCATCGTGGCCGTCACGGATCACCGGCCGCGGGTTCTGACCCTGCCCGGGCCCGACCCTGCCGATCCCGGCGGAGGGACCGCCGACCTTCTTCCCTACGGTCCCCTGGATCCCGGCGGCGACCGCACGCTGGACCTCACCCTGCGAGGGTGGGTGCGGGCCCAGACCCGGCTGGACCTCGGATACGTGGAGCAGCTCTACACGTTCGGGGATCGAGGCCGTCTCGAGGGGGGCGCCCCCGACGGAGAGGTCCGGACGCTGTCCGTGGCCTACCTGGCCCTGGCTCGCGAGAGCGGCTCCGGTTCGGCGGCCCGAGCGCGCTGGAAGGAGATCTACGCCTACCTTCCGTGGGAGGACGGGCGGGAGGGACGGCCCGACTTCTTCGACCGCGTCCTGGTCCCCCGCCTCGAGCGCTGGATCGATGTCGCACCGAACCGACGGGAGCGGGAGGAGCGGAGGGACCGGGCCGCGGTGGGGTTCGGGCTCTACGGTTCGGACTGGGACGGGGACCGGGTCCTGGAGCGCTACGAGCTCCTCTACGGGGCCGGCCTGGTCCAGGAGGCTGACAGGGATCGGCGCCGTGCCGGCGTAAGCTGCGAAGCCGATCCGGCTCCCCTCCCGGGGCGTCCCATGGGGGCGGACCATCGGCGCATGCTGGCCACGGCGCTGGGGCGGATCCGCGGGAAGATCCGCTACCGGCCGGTGGTGTTCGAGCTCCTGCCGCCCCGCTTCACCCTGCTGCAGCTCCAGCGGGTCGTGGAGGCGCTGTCGGGGGTGGAGCTGCACAAGCAGAACTTCCGCCGGCTGGTGGAGCGGGGCGGGCTGGTCGAGGGAACCGGAGAGGTGGAAAGCCGCACCGGGGGCCGCCCCGCCGAACTCTTCCGCTTCCGCCGGGAGGTGCTCCGGGAACGTCGGGCTCCGGGGGTCGGGCTCCCCGGGATCGGATCCGGGTAACACTTTCGCAACGAGGGGCAATTGGGTAGTTTCCTCGCGGGCGGGCACACGCCGCTCTTTTTTTCATCCCTGATATGCTCATTTTGAGTATAAGCGAGGACACGATGTCGGTTGGAACGGCAGAGGAGCTGACGGCGCGGTTGTACGACCGGGTCCGCGGCGTGATCCCGGAGGCGGAGTGGGTCATCCACGCGCCCCTGATCGCGCGCATCCACGAACTCAAGCGGGAGCGGAACGCCGTCATCCTGGCCCACAACTACCAGACCCCCGAGATCTTTCACGGGGTCGCGGACATCGTGGGGGACTCGCTGGCCCTGGCTCGGGAAGGGGCCCGGGTGGACGCAGAGGTGATCGTGCTGGCCGGCGTGCACTTCATGGCCGAGACGGCGAAGATCCTGAGCCCGGAGAAGACGGTGCTCATCCCCGACCTTCGGGCCGGATGCTCCCTGGCCGAGTCCATCACGGGGGCCGACGTTCGGGAACTCCGGCGGCGCCATCCCGGCGTCCCCGTGGTGACCTACGTGAACACCTCGGCCGACGTGAAGGCCGAGAGCGACATCTGCTGCACCTCGTCCAACGCCGTCGAAGTCGTGGAGTCGCTGGGCGTGGACCGGGTGATGTGCCTTCCCGACCAGTACCTGGCCAAGTGGGTGGCCACCCAGACCGACGTGGACATCATCTGGTGGGACGGCGCCTGCGAGGTCCACGAGCGGTTCTCGGGCGACGAGATCCGCCGCTACCGCGAGAACTTCCCCGGTGCCGTGATCCTGGCTCACCCCGAATGCCCGCCGGACGTGCTCGAGGCGGCGGACTACGTGGGATCCACCGCCGGAATGACCGCCTGGGTCCGGGACCGGCAGCCCCGGCAGGTGGTCATGATCACCGAGTGTTCGATGAGCGACAACCTGGCGGCGGAGAACCCGGCGGTGGAGTTCGTCCGTCCCTGCAATCTCTGCCCCCACATGAAGCGGATCACCCTCCAGGGGATCCATGACGCCCTGCTCTACCTGCAGCACCCCGTGGAGGTGGATCCCGAGGTGGCGGCGAGGGCGCGGACGGCGGTGGAGCGGATGCTCGCGGTGGGCCGGGGCTCGGGGGGGTGATTCGCCCCCTGGAGGCCGACGTGGTGGTGGTGGGGTCGGGGATCGCCGGCCTGGCCACCGCGCTGGCGGCCTCAAGCGAGGCCATGGCGTCGGCGGCCCGCAGGACGGGATCCACGGCCGGGGTGAGGATCGTGATCCTCACCCCGGGCCGTTTCGGGGGGGATGGGGCCTCGGCCCTGGCCCAGGGCGGCATCGCGGCGGCGCTGGCCCCGGAGGACTCTCCGGCCCTTCACGCCCTGGATACGACTCGGGCCGGCGTGGCGCTGACCATGGACGAGCGCGTCGAGATCCTCGCCGCCGAGGGCCCGGACCGGGTGCGGGAGCTCGCCCGCATGGGCGTGCGTTTCGACCGGACCCCCGAGGGAGGCCTGGCCCTGGGCCTCGAGGGCGCCCACTCGCGGCGGCGTATCGTGCATGCCCTGGGTGATCGGACCGGATGGGAGGTGACCCGGGTCCTCGCGGAACACGCCCTGCGAAGTCCGGGGCTCCGCATCCTTGAGGGGGTGCGCGTGACCGGGCTCCTCAAAGGGGAGACGACGCCCTCGGCAGCGACGCCCTCGGCGCGGGCTCCGCGCCATGCCCCGGTGGTCGGGGTCCGGTACGTGGACGACCGGGGAGTGGAGGGGTCGATCGAGGCGCCGCTCACGCTTCTGGCCACGGGAGGGGCGTGCCGGCTCTTCCTGCGCACCACGGCTCCCCGGTACGCCCTGGGCGACGGCCTTGCCTTTGCCGCCATGGCCGGGGCGCGGCTCGACGGGATGGAGTTCGTCCAGTTCCACCCCACGGCGCTCCGCGTGGAGGCCGACCCGCTTCCGCTGGTGACCGAGGCCATTCGGGGGGAGGGAGCTCTCCTGGTGGACGCCTCGGGTCGCCGGCTCCATGATCCGAAGGGGGACGGAGGGGACCTGGCGTCCCGGGCGGAAGTCACCCGGCGCCTCTGGCTCGCCATGCAGGAGGGGATCGAGCCCTTTCTCGATGCCCGGGAAGCGGTGGGCGATGCCTTCCCCGACCGTTTCCCCGGTGTATATCGGCTCTGCCGCGAGCACGGCATCGACCCTGTGCGTGACCTCATTCCCGTGACCCCGGCGGCCCACTACCACATGGGGGGGGTGGCCGTGGATGCGTGGGGCCGGAGCTCGGTCCCGGGGCTCCGTGCCGCCGGCGAGGTGGCATCCACGGGGATCCACGGTGCCAACCGGCTGGCCAGCAATTCCCTCCTCGAGGGGCTGGTGTACGGGACCCGGGCCGGGTTTGCCCTGGTGCGGGACCTGGCCGCCGGAAAGGTGAAGGAGACCGTGCCTCCCCGATCCGAGCCGGTCTCGTCCACGGTTTCGTCGGGCCCCCTCCTCGCGTCGTCCGTTCCTCCGGTGGACCCGCCGGGCGGTCCCGTCCCGGTCGGCGCGTCGGACGATCTCCTTCTCGAGCTTCGGACCCTTCTCTGGCAGGGCGTGGGCGTGGTTCGCCATGCCCCAGGGCTTCGGGACGTGCTGACCGGCCTGGATGGCCTCGAGGGGAGGGCGGCACAGCGGGGAGACGCGGCCCGCCAGTTCATGGCCCGCCCCCTTCGGGTGGCCCGGGCCATGACCGTGGCCGCCCTTGCCCGGGAAGGGTCCCTCGGCAGTCACATCCGGAGCGACGCGCCCCCGGAGTTTCTCACCGGCACGAGCGCCGTCTTCCCTTCGAACCGCCTGCTCTCCAACCGCCTGCTCTCCAACCGCATGCCCTCCAGCCGCGTGGCGCCCTGATGCTCCCTCTCCTGTTCGAATCCGTGGTGGATGCGGCCCTTCGCGAAGACCTGGGGCGCGGGGGGGACCTGACCAGCGAGGGCACGATTCCTCCCGGCACCCGGGCACGGGGGGATCTCGTGGCCCGCGCTGCCGGTGTGGTGGCCGGGGTGGAGGTGGCCCTTCACACCTTTCGTCGGCTGGATCCGGAGCTTTCCCTTGAGCAGCGCCACTCCGATGGGGACCGGGTTCCGGCCGGCACCGTACTGGCCCACCTCGCGGGCGATGCCCGGGCTCTTCTTGCGGCCGAGCGGACGGCCCTGAACTTCCTGGGGCATCTGTCGGGGATCGCCACCGCCACCCGCGACCTTGTGGACCGGGTCGAGGGGACGGGTGCACGCATCGTCTGCACCCGGAAGACCACGCCTGGACTCCGGGCGCTGGAGAAGTACGCCGTGCGCATGGGGGGAGGCACGAACCACCGCACTGGCCTGGACGACGGCATCCTCATCAAGGACAACCACCGGCGCGTGGCCGGGGGCGTGGGTCCGGCGGTGGCGGGAGCTCGGCAGAGGGGCGGCCACATGGTCCGCATCGAGCTGGAGGTGGACACCCTGGACGAGCTGGACCAGGGGCTGGCTCTGGGGGTGGAAGCCTTCCTGCTGGACAACATGTCGCTGGAGGAGCTGCGCGAGGCGGTGCGTCGCACCGCCGGGCGAGCCGTGCTGGAGGCCTCCGGTGGAATCACCCCCGATCGGGCCCGCGAGGTGGCGGAGACCGGGGTCGACCTGCTGAGCCTGGGATGGCTCACCCACAGCTCTCCCTCGCTGGACGTGGCGCTGGATCTGGACCTGGATCTGGACCTGGACCCGGGTTCCCCCTCGACGCCGTGACCGCTCCGTTACGGAGCCGTGACCGGTTCACCGAGGGTGGCGGCGAAGCTAGAGTGATATGAATCCTGCCCCGGCGGTGGACCAGGCCCGCCGATTCCTTCCTACCCCCCCGACCCGAACCCGGCCCATGACCCCTTCTCTTCTGCGGCCCCGCCGCGTCCTCGGCTTCGCAGGGCTGGCCGTGGCGCTGCTGGCTTCTCCCGCGCTCGTCCACCCCCTGTCCGCGCAGAACACGCTGGTGGTGGAAGGGCAGCCTCGCTACGAGCCCACGGGGTATCCGGACCGGATCATCCTCACCTTTGGCGGGGACCCGGCCTCCACCCAGGCGGTGACCTGGCGGACGGCACCCTCGGTCACCGAGGCCGTGGCCGAACTCGCGGTGGCGGGTGACTCGCCGGCGCTCCACCTGACGGCCCGCACCGTGCAGGGGCGGACAACGCCGCTGGAGGCGGAGAACGGGCTGGCCCACCATCACTCGGTGGTCTTCACCGACCTGCGCCCGGGCACGCTCTACGCGTACCGGGTGGGCGGCGACGGCACCTGGAGCGAGTGGTTCCAGTTCCGCACCGCATCCACGGCGTTCACGCCCTTCTCCTTCCTCTACTTCGGGGATGCGCAGAACGCCGTCAAGTCACACTTTTCCCGCACGATTCGCCAGGCCGCCCTGGATCTTCCCGACGCCCGCCTCATGGTGCATGCCGGGGACCTGGTGAACCTCGGGGCAGGGAGCCACGATGACGAGTGGGGAGAGTGGTTCGACGCCGGTGGATGGCTTCATGGGATGATCCCGAGCTTCGCCGCCACGGGGAACCACGAGTACGTGGTCGAGAGAAACGAGGCAGGCGAGAGCCGGCGGCTCCTGTCGCCCCACTGGCCGGTCCAGTTCACCTTTCCCCGGAACGGGCCCCCGGAGCTCGAGAAGACCGTCTACTACCTGGACTTCCAGGGGGTGCGGTTCATCGCGCTGAACTCGGTGGAGGCCGTGTACGACAACGCGCCGGACCGGGTCCGGGAACAGGCGGCCTGGGTGGAGCCCCTCCTTCGGGACAACCCGAACCGGTGGACCGTGGTCACCTTCCATCACCCCGTGGTCTCGGTGGCCCGGGGTCGGGACAACCCGGCCCTCCAGGAGCACTGGCAGCCCCTCTTCGAGCGCTACGGAGTGGACCTGGTCCTCCAGGGACATGACCATTCGTACGGTCGGGGCACCAACATGGGCGACGGCACCATGGCCTGGTCCGGCTCGGCGGGCACCATGTACGTCGTGTCGGTGGCCGGCCCGAAGATGTACTTTGCCTCCGCGGATGCGCTTGAGATCATGGACCGCGTGGGCGAAGACACCCAGCTCTACCAGACGATCCAGGTGGAGTGGGATCGCCTCATCTATGCCTCCCGCACCACCACCGGCGCGCTCTACGATGCCTTCGAGCTCGTGAAGCAGGCCGAGGGGCCCAACCTCCTTGTGGACCTGCGTCCGGACACGCCCGAGCGCTTCTGCGGCCGCCCGGACATCCCGGGGTACCGGGAGGACCGCTGCTGGGAAGGGACCGATTTCGTTCGGCCTTCTAGCTCAGGAGGGCCAGAAACACCCCGGCCGTGACCGCCGAGCCGATGACCCCGGCCACATTGGGCCCCATGGCTGCCATGAGCGGGTTCACACGGCCGTTCGTCTCCTCCGAGACCACGTGCTGGACCACGCGGGCGGACATGGGGACGGCCGAGACGCCCGCGGCGCCGATGCAGGGGTTGATGCGGCTCTCTTCCGAGAGGAAGAGGTTCAGGATCTTGGCGAAGACGATCCCGCCGGCGGTGGAGAAGCCAAAGGCCACGGCCCCCAGCGCCAGGATCATCAGCGTCTGGGCGGTCAGGAAGTTCTCCGCCGCCATGGTGCTTCCCACCACGACGCCCAGCAGGATCGTGACGATGTCGATCATGGGTCCGCCCACGGTCTTCTTCAGGCGCTCGGTCACGCCCGACTCCCGGATCAGGTTGCCGAACATGAGCATCCCCACAAGCGGCGCGCTGGAGGGGATGGCCAGTGACGCCACGAGCCCGGTGACCAGGGGGAAGAGGATCACCGTCACCCGGGAGACGGGCCTGGCCTGCGGCATGTCGATGCTCCGCTCCTTCCGGGTCGTGAGGAGGCGGATGATGGGGGGCTGGAGGATGGGGACCAGCGACATGTAGCTGTAGGCCGCCACCGCCACGGCGCCCAGAAGGTGCGGGGCAAGCTGGATGGTGATGAAGATCGAGGTGGGTCCATCGGCTCCCCCGATGATCCCGATGGCCGCCGCCTCCTGCATGCTGAATCCCAGGAGATAGAAGGCCGAGAGGGTGGCGATGAAAATCCCCACCTGGGCGCCGGCCCCGAGCAGGAAGGTCAGGGGACGGGCCAGGAGCGGCCGGAAATCGGTGAGCACCCCCACGCCCAGGAAGATGAGGGGTGGGAGGAGTTCGGTGCGGATGCCGGCATCGTAGATCACCCCCATGATGCCGTCGGCCTCGGCCCCCATCCGGGCCAGCGGGAGGTTGGCCAGGACCGCTCCGAAGGCAATGGGGATGAGAAGAAGCGGTTCGTATCCCTTCGTGATGGCGAGAAAGGTGAGGAGCGCCGCGATGGCGAACATCCCCACGTTGCCTGGCGTGAGGTTGGCAAAGCCGGACTGGTGGTACAGCTCGAGGAGAATGTCCATGCGCGGTCAGGCGATCCGCGCGACCGGGGTGGAGCTGTCGATCTCGTCGCCGGCCCGCACGTGGACCGCGGTCACCGTACCGGACCTGGGGGAGCGAATGTCATGGGTGGCCTTCATGGCCTCCACCACGGCGAGCACGCTCCCCTCCCGGACCGAATCCCCTTCCCGGACCTTGACCGCCACCACCTCGACCAGACCGGCGAAGGTGGAGAAGACGTCGGTGCCCGTCGTCGCTGCCGGTGCCGGTCCTGCCGCAGGTGCCGCTCCCGTCGGGGGCAGGGGCCCCGAAGAAGCGGCGGCGTCGCGGAGCGGCGCACCTCCCTCGCCGGGGCCTCCCGGGTCCAGGGGCTCCAGGGTCACCGTGAAGGTGCGGGTCCGGGTCCCCTCGGTGACGGTCGCCCGCGTGGTGACGGGTCCCCGGGGAGGGAGGGCGTGGGAGGGAGGAAGCGGCACGGAGGGGGGCGCAGCCTGGGAGGCGTCGGTTCCACCGGCCGCCGGATCCGGTTTCGTCGGTGCCTCTTCGGGCACGGCCTTGAGGGGAAGGTTGATCTTCGAGGTTCCGGTCAGGAGCCGGATCCCCTCGTTCAGCTCCATGTCCTTTCCCGGCACCATGGAGGACAGGACCAGGAAGGTGTTTTCATCGGTGACCTCCAGCCCCCGCTCCTCCAGCGCGCTGCGCGCGGCCGGGATGTTGTCGGGGGCCGCCTCCAGGGGATCCCCCTCGAAGGGCGGAAGGCCCAGCTGGGTGGAGGCCCGGTCCACGACCTCGGGGTCCGGGGGGAGGGGTGTGCGGCCGAAGTACCCGAGGACCGCCCGACCATAGCCGCCGTCGATCTTCTCCCAGCGTCCGTAGAGCACGTTGTTGAAGGCCTGCAGCCAGTACTGCTGGCTTCCCGGGGTCACGCTGGTCCACGCGCCTCCCGCCTCCACCACCACCGGGAACTCGGCCAGCACCTCGCTGTAGCGCTCGAGGATCCCGGCCCTGGCCATCATGTGGACGTTGGGCCCGATGGCGCCGCCGGGCATGGGGAACCCCAGCACCCGGGCATCCGGGGTCGTGGTGGCCGGGCTGAAGGCATAGGGGGAAAGGGCCTCCTCCAGCATGGCCTCGATCTCGGGCATGCCGGATACATCGAAGTCCAGTTCGTACCCGGTGCCACGGAGGGCGTGGGCCAGGGCCCGGACATCGGGCTGCGACGTTCCCGCGGCCAGGGGGCGAATGGAGAGGTCCACGCCGTCCACGCCGCCATGGATGCCGGCCATGTAGCATGCCACGCCGGTGGCCGCCGTGTCATGGGTATGCATCCAGAGGGGGATTTCGGGAGGAAGGAGCTTCCGGAGCCCCCGGGCCGTCTCGTAGACCGTGGTCGGGTCGGCGGTCCCGCTCGCATCCTTGAGGCAGAGGCTGTCCACCTTGAGGCCGCTCTCCAGGATCTGGCGTCCGATATCGATGTAGAAGGCCGGCGTGTGGACCCGGTCCGATTCGAAGGGGAGCCCCATGAGGGCGATGACCACCTGGTGGTGCATCCCGGCGTCCACGATGGGCTGGCCGGTGCGGACCAGGTTCCGGACGTCGTTCATGTAGTCGAAATTCCGATCCCACGTCGTCCCGGCTGCCGCCATGAGGCGGGCCTGGAGGGCCAGGGCCTCGAGGGACTGGTTCGTGAGCGTGACCCCGGACACGGAGCGGGTCAGGATCTGGAGGTCGGCGTCGGGACCCACGGCCTGACGCATGCGGCGCATGTTCTCGAAGGGGTTCTCTCCGACGTAGAACAGGGGGGCCTGGAAGAGGGCCCCCCCGCCAAACTCGAAGTGCCGGATCCCCAGGCGGGCGGAGGCCTCCATGACCGGGAGCACGTCGTCGAGCCTTACCTTTCCGCCGAACATGCTCTGGAGTCCGTCGCGGAAGGGGGTGAACATGACCCGGATTCGCCGGGGGGGCGAGGCGGTGATCATCGGTTGGCCTCGATCTTCACGATGCGCATCCCTGGGTGGAGGTGGGCGACGGCTGCGCCGAGAGCCGCCACGGCGGCCGCATCCAGTTCTTCGGCGGCGGGAAACAGGACCGTGAGGAGACGGATGATCCCGGCCAGCACGGAGAGGAGGAGGATCACCGCAAGGAACGCGACGAGGCAGACGATCAGGAGGCTCGGTTCGGTCATGACGGCGGATGAGGCTTGGGTTCGGGAGGGGATCCGGGCGAGAACCCCCGGACGCGAGGGCATGGACGCATCCTCCCGGCTGGATCAGCGCGGCCAAGGTACGTGGCCGTGAACCCGGCGGGCAAGCGGAAGGGCCTCGGATAAGGATCAAGACGAGGGCGGCGGTCGTACCACGGGGGGATCATTCACACGGATGGTGGACGAGACGGAGGTACGGGGTGAGAGAAGAGAGAGGGCCGAAGCCAGGGGCGGTGGTCGACCGGACGCGAACGGGCCCCGGTCCGGGGACGTCTGCGGGGCCGCCCCTCAGCGTCTACCTCGTGACGCGGAACGAAGCGGCGCACATTGATCGGGTCCTTGAGGCCGTGCAGGGCGCCGACGAGATCGTGGTGGTGGACTCGGGATCCGACGACGGCACGGTGGAGCGGGCCCGGGCCCACGGGGCCCGGGTGATGCACCGCGACTGGTCGGGCTACGCGGAGCAGAAGGCGTTCGCCATGGAGCAGTGCACCCACGACTGGGTCCTGAACCTGGACGGCGACGAGGTCCTTCCCCCCGGCGGCCTCGAGACCATCCGGAGGCACATGGCCACGACCCGCGCCGACGGGCTCTACCTGGCCCACGACGACATCTTCATGGGCCGGACCCTGCGGGGGCACAAGCATCGCCGGTACTGCCGCGTCTACCGGAAGAGCCGGGCCCGGTGGAAGCCGTGGATCCGGGTCCATGAGCACATCGATGTGCAGGGACCCACCGAGGAGATCCCGCTGATCCTGACGCACCTGGGGTACGACACGGCCCACGGCTACATGGACAAGCTGAACCGGTACTCGGAGCTCAAGGCCCGGCAGCGGGAGGAGGCCGGGCGCGGGTTCAGCAACCTCCGGCTCTTCTTCATCTTCCCCATCATGTTCCTGAAGTTCTACCTCTTCCGGCGCATGGTTCTTTCCGGGCGCCGTGGCTTCATCAAGGCCTGGATCGACGCATCCCAGTATTTCCTCACCGAGGCCAAGCTCTACGAGCGCCACTACCGGCGGCGAACCTCGGGCCAGGGGGATCCGGAGGCCGGGATGCCCGCGGGGGGCGGGAAGGGTCCTCCCCCTACCTCGCCATCCACTCCAGGGCCATGATCTCGATCTGCTCCACGGCCTCCCGCCCCTCCCGAGCCATGCGGCGCTTGATGATGCTCGGCCCGATGACCGGAGGGACCCAGAAGCCCGGCGTCATTCGCGTCTGGAAGTCCACCCGGGTACCGCCCGAGGCGAGGGGGGTCAGTTCCCAGCGAGATCGGCCAAAGTGCACGTCGCTCCGCTCCGGCTCCACCTCGGCGACGATCTCGCGGAAGGGCGTCAGCTGGAGCTGCTCCACGCGGTTGACGCTTCGGCAGAAGAAGAGGAGGCATCCTTCCACCGTGGTGTGCACGCGCAGGTCGCCATTCTCCGCCGGCTCGTCGAGGACGCCGCTGTCCACGATGAGCCCGCTGATGCGGGTAACCTGGGTGTAGTCCGTGAGAACGGCGAAGATCGCCTCCGGCGTCGCCGAGAAATCCGCCACCGAGTGCAGATGGTAGCTGTTGGCCTCGGGGTCATGGCTCACTTCCACCAGGAGGAGCGTTGGGCCCGCCGTCTGGGGGAAGGAACGGGCGTCCGGTCCCACCAGCAGGAGGATCCCGAGGAGGCCGACAAGGGTCAGGGTGTTCACGGGAACTCCGGGGCGGGTCCCGGGGAGGGCTTCCGGGAGTGGACATCAGGGTCGGAACCACGTATAACCATCGGCGCTGACCCTGCACGTCAGGGCGTCAACCTTCGCCCCGCTTCCTTCCCCTTACCCCGGCGGCCCTCACCGTTCCCCCTCGTCTCCCCCCTTCTCGAGGCGGGTGGGATGCGTGGGCCTGGCGCGGGAGCTCCACCGCGGGAGTTCCGAACGCGCATGCGATCTCCGTACCTCACCTTCCTCCTGGTCGGAGGCCTGGCCCTTCTCCTGGCTCACGGACTGGATGCCTGGGCCCAGGTCCACCTGGTGGATCCCGAGATCTATGACGACGACCTGGGGCGTCTTCTTCGGGTCATGGGCTACTATCCGCTCTGGCTCCTGGTGGGGATCGCGCTCCTCCTGACGGACTGGGCCGGTGTCCGGGGCAAGCGGCCCCGGCTGGAGGCTTCGCGGAGGGCCGGGCTCATGATTCTCACCCCGGCGGTGGGCGGGCTCGTGGCGGAGGTGGGGAAGGTGATCTTCCGGCGCCTTCGTCCCGGGGAGGTCCCCGGGGAGTACATGTTCCGGGCGTGGTCCGAGCGGACCTTCTACAGCGGCGGGCTGGGTCTTCCCAGCAGCCACACCCTGGTGGCGTTCGCTGCGGCCGCCATGCTGGCCCGCCTCTTTCCGCGGGCCGCCCCCGTGGTGTACCTGCTGGCCGTCGGATGCGGGCTCTCCCGGGTCGCCGCCGGCGCCCACTTCCTGAGCGACGTGACGATGGCGGGTGTGCTCGGCTGGCTCACCGGATGGATGATGTGGAACTGGAACTTCGGGTCGGGGCGGGACGAGGGGCTGGCGGTGCCGCCGGGGGAGGCGAGCGGGAGTCGGAAGGTGAAGGCGGGGGCGGTCCCGGCTTCCTGAGCTCACCGGCGCCCTGCGGGTCAGCCCCCTGGGAGTCAGCCCCCTGGGAGTCAGCCCCCTCCCGGGCGTACGTCGGATGCCGGGGTGGGGAAGGGGGCCATCCGGCCTCCCTCGGGGCGCGTCACCGGGTCCGCTGCCAGGGCTCGGAGGAGCTCCTCGATGGCCCGTTCGAGCTGGGCGTCGTGCCCCCGGTAGGTGGCGTGGGGGAGGTTCTCCACGTGGATGTCGGGTTCCACCCCGAACCCCTCGAGGATCCACGTTCCGTCGGCATCGAACTGGGGCATCTGGGCGGCCCGCATGAGCCCCTGGTCCACCAGGCGGTTCGTGTCGCTGAGCCAGACCCCGGCCCCGGCGGTCTGCTGGCCCACCAGGGGACCCAGCCCCAGCGCCTTGACCCCGGCGGCAAACGTCTCGCCGTCGGAGTAGGTGAGGGGATCCATGAGGACCACCAGGTGGCCCCGGAACGCCTGCTGCATGTTCCAGTAGGGGTCGGAGCCCGGGGGCTGCCAGAAGGACCAGGCGCGCCGGAGGAGCCGTTCGATGACCCAGGCGTCAATGTTTCCGCCCCGGTTCCGGCGCACGTCGATAATCAGGCCGTCCCGGTCGAAGCTCGCAAAGAACTCGCGGACAAAGTCGCCCATGTCGCCGGCGCCCATGGCCCGGAGGTGGAGGTAGCCCACGCGACCGTCGGTGGCCGCCTCCACCGCCTCCCGGCGCCCCGTGACCCAGTCGGCGTAGCGCAGGAAGGCGTCGCGGCCGGCGTTTACGGGGTGCACCACCACGGCGAAGTCCTCGCCGCCGCGCTCCACGTCCAGGCGCACCTGCTCCCCGACCTGGTGTCCCAAAAACCGGGCCAGCTCCCCCTCGTGGGCCACGGGGCGGCCGTTCACCCGGGTGACCACGTCGCCCACCTGGAGTTCCACGCCGGGTCGGGCCAGGGGAGATCGCTCCGCCGGAAGCTCGGGGTCGGTTCGGTAGACATGGGTCAGCCGCAGCCCCCCGGGGGCAGCCTCGAAGGTCCCCCCCAGGAAGGCCGGCGATGCCGACTCGGGATCGGACGGGTACTCGCCCCCCCGCACCTGGGAGTGGAGCACCGCCACCTCTGCCACCATCTGCCGGAGCAGGTCGTCCAGCTCCCGCCGGTCTCCCACGCGCTCCACCAGCGGGGCGTAGCGGTCCCGCACCGCCGCCCAGTCCACCCCCCGGAACTCGGGGTCATAGAGGAAATCCCGCTGCATGCGCCACGCATCCAGGAACATCTGACGCCATTCCTCGGCGGGCTCGATGGCCACGCGCCAGCTCCCGGCCCGGACCCGGGCATCCGCCAGGTCGCCGGGCATCTGGCCCCCGGTGGGGACGATGAAGAGGTCGTTCCCCCGGCGGACCAGCATCCGGGACCGGTCGCTGGAGAGGGTGGCGCTCGTGATCCCCTCGCCGAAGGTGGCGAGCCGTGGCCGCTCGGCGCCGAGCTCCACCGTCCGGAGGGTCGGCCCCGAGCCCGGCGCCCGCTCCACCAGGTAGAGCCGGGTCCCCGTGACCTGAAGGCCGCCGTAGTTCCCCGCGGGGAGCGGAGCCTCGTGGAGGCGGAGGGAGAGCCCCGCGTAGGCGATGGCGGGGAGATCGGCCTCCGCGGTTGCTCCCGGTGTCGGCACCCGCGCCCGCGCGGCCGTCAACTCGGTTCGGGGGCCGAGGGGGAAGGCGTTCCCCTCCTGGAGGGCCAGGGCGTAGATGCGGGTCCGCTCATCGAAGACGGGCCCGGTGTTCCGGTCTCCCCAGGGGCTCCCGGGGGTGGGGTTGAAGGTGCGATCCGAGAGGAACCAGAGCCACTGGCCGTCGGGGCTGAACGCGGGGCTGTAGCTCTCGTAGCGGTCCGAGGTCAGGGTGTGGGCCTCCCGGGCGTCCAGGTTCAGGAGGATCACCTGTGGGCGCCGAACCGGCGAGTCGAAGCGGGCCAGCGCCAGGGCCCGGCCATCAGGGGACCAGACCACGTCCCGGTAGCCCCCGCCCCGGGATTCGTCGATCCGCTCGTTCGAGCCCGAGGCCAGGTCCAGGAGGAAGAGGTGCCCCCGGCGGTCCCAGTGGGCGATCCGGCTTCCGTCGGGCGACACCCGCATCCCCACCCGGTGCCCTGGAGCCCCGTCGGAGGTCAGCGCCTCTCCCTCGCCGAGGCCGTCGGCGGGAAGGCGCCAGATCTCCTGCTCCCCCCCGGCATCCACGAAGGCGTAGATCCACTGGCCGTCGGGGCTCGGCACGGCCTCCCTGGCGCGGCTGGCCGCAGGGAGGGGGAGCTCGATGCGCCGGAGCTCCCCGGTCCCCACCACCACCGGGCGCCCCCGGGCGGTGAGGGCCACCCGGTCCCCCCGGGGTCCGAAGCCCACCGAAGTGAGCCAGTTCATGGGGTCATCGATCCAGCGGGTGCGGGACCGGGAACGGTCCGATCCCAGGTCGATGCCGACGGCGCGGTCGTCTCCCGAGGCCAGGTCGTGGAGGCGGAGGTCGGCGCCGTGCTGGTAGATCACCCGGCCCCCGTCGGCGGCCAGCGTGGCCCCGCGGACCTCGAAGTCGGCGTGCCGGGTGAGCTGCGTGGCCCCGGCCCCGTCCGCATCCATGCGCCAGAGGTTCGCCACGCCGTCGGCGTCGCTCACCACGTAGAGCCCCCCGTTCCACCACATGGGGCGCGTGAGGTTCCCCGGATGGTCGGGGGCCAGGCGCACCGCCTCCTCGTCCACCCCCGGGCGGAAGCGCCAGAGCTGGGCCATGGCCCCCCCCCGGTAGGCCCGAACATTGTCGGCGGTCACCTCCAGCCCGAAGCGGGTGAAGTAGAGGGTGCCATTGGCATCGAAGGTCCCCTCCCGGGCATCGGCCAGGGGGAGGTCCTCCACCCGCCCGGTCATCGGGTCCACGGTCCGGAGCACCCAGGACCAGCTGGGCCCCACCCTCCCCTGGCTGGCGTAGAGGATGCGTCCGTCGGGGGTCCACCCCTGCACCCGGACCTCGTCGGGTTCGTGGGTCAGCCGTTCCACCGGCCCCCCGCTCGCCGGCATGCGGAACACGTCGGTGCCGCCATCATATCGCCCGGTGAAGGCCAGCCACGCCCCGTCGGGGGAGAGGCGGGGTTCGGACTCGGGCGCCGGATGGCTCGTGAGGCGCCGGGCGGTGCCCCCCGCGATGGGCACGCTCCACAGATCCGACTCCGACGAGAAGACCAGGGTCGCGCCGTGGAGTGCGGGGGACTGGTAGTAGCCCGTGAGGGGTTCGGCCGAGGCCGGAGCCTGGGCGACCAGGGGCGCTGCCGGGAGAAGAACCAGGCTCCCGGCCAGCAGGAGGGCGGGCATGATGGCGGGCATGATGGCGGGGAGACGGACGGTCTTCATGGCGGAGGAGGCGGGGGTGAAGGACAACGGAGGGACGCGGGAGGCGGTGCACTCTCTGGATCGCTCCCGATCTTAGGGCGCGGACCCGGGTGTGTCACGGAGTTCCCGAGGCCGATGTCATCCGGCCACCCTGGCCACCGTGAGTCGGTACCGGTTCTCCACCACGGCCGTCCCGTCGGTGGCGCGGTTGTGGCG
>Ga0114946_10000359_pt1 | contig 29703 bp, 30 predicted proteins | sample WalLakDeSediment_FD_88676 | JGI IMG/M metagenome (GOLD analysis project Ga0114946, IMG submission 88676) | Lake sediment microbial communities from Walker lake, Nevada to study Microbial Dark Matter (Phase II) - Walker Lake 11/02/13 Deep Sediment | ecosystem: Environmental > Aquatic >... | reverse complement strand
GGGCAAAGCAGAGCACGGGGAGCCGGCGGGTGGCCGGCGAGGATTTCAGAGCCGCCAACCAACTTTCCCAGGGAACGGCCTCGTTGACCAGATCGAAAATCAGTAGCGCCGGCTGCCACTGGGTTAGTTGATCGACGAGAACGGCCAGACGACCGTAGACCGGTTCGGCGGCCTGGTTGGGTGGTGTGACCGGATCGTCGGCAGCGATAACGTCGGCCCTCTCCATCAACTTGACCGTGTATCCCAGGTGACGGGCAACATTTTCAATTTTTGTCGTGAAAAACAGGTCGCCCACAAAGGCGACGATGATGGGTTCGGAATCGGCTTTCATAGTTTACAATTGTAACACAGATTACCAATTGGCAGAGAAGGCAGGTTGGCGGCTTTTAGACTGGCGCATTACACAAGACTGGAGCATTTTCCAAGAGTGGCGCACTGCCCAAGAGAGTTCTTGTCTGATTATCAGCGAAAATCGGAGCCCATCATTCGCTGTTGGTCTTTCCAGGAGCTATGCTATAATTGTGCTGGTTCAGATGATCCTAATTGTTATCATGGCAACTGCGGCGTTGTTGATCTTCATCAATGCCCTCTATGTGGCGGCAGAATTTTCGACCGTCTCCGTGCGACGCACGCGTATCAACCAATTGGCCGGTTCGGGCAACCGGTTGGCTAACGTTTTATGGCCAATCATGGAAGATACCCGGGCGCTCGACAACTATGTCGCTGCCTGTCAGGTGGGGATTACCATTTCCTCGCTGGCGTTGGGTGCCTTTGGGCAGGGCGTGGTTGCCAGCCGCTTAGTTGAGCCGATTAGCCAACTCTTATTGCTCCTCAATCTCGACAGTGCCACCCCGGCCCTGGCAACAACTGTGGCCCAGTCGATTGCCGCCACGGGTGTCCTGATCCTGTTTACCATGTTCCAGGTTGTACTGGGTGAGCTGTTCCCCAAATCGGTAGCTATTCAATATCCCGAACAGCTGGCCCTGGCCACGGCCGTACCGATGAAGTGGTCGCTGTGGGTGCTGCGGCCGCTCATCTGGATTTTCAACGGCAGCGGCGCCCTGGTGCTGCGCCTGTTTGGTTATGATCACGAGGCCAGCCACAGCCGGGTGCATTCCCCGGGCGAAATTGAAATTCTGGTTGGCGAAAGCTATGAAGGCGGCATTCTGGATGATGAAGAGCGGCAGCTGCTGCGCAATGCCTTCCGGCTGCGCGATCTGACGGCGCGTCAGGTTATGGTACACCGTACGCGAGTTCTGGCTGTGCCTGAAGATATAACCTCGACCGAGCTGCTGGCGAAATCTATGGACGCCGGCTTCACTCGTTTTCCTGTTTACCAGGGCACTATTGATAACATTGTCGGCTTTGTCCATATCAAAGATGTTTTTCGCTTGCACGTTGCCGGCGATCAGAGTTTAGCCGGGGCGCTGCGCGAGCCATTCTTTGTACCCGAAAGCATGCCCGTAGCCGATCTTTGGGAAAAACTGAACAAGCAGCGGCAGTATATGGCCGTGGTTTTTGATGAATATGGCGGCATGGCCGGCGTGATCACCTTTGAAGATCTCATCGAGGAGATTTTTGGCGAACTGCAGGATGAGTTTGATGATGAGATGGATCTGGTTTCGCAGGATAAGGAGGGCCGGATTTACCTGCGGGCCGATTTGCTGGTAAGTGATTTGAATGAATATCTTGGTTTGAGCCTGCCTGATGAGCCGGCCGATACGCTGGGTGGATTAGTGCTCAACGAGCTCGGCCGCCCGCCGCGGGCAGGTGACGAAGTAACGGTGGCCGGTATCACAATTCGCGTCCAGGCGATTGATGATCTGAGCATCGCTGAAGTGTCGCTGCAAATGCCCCTCTCAGACTCTCTATCACAGTTGGGGGAATGGGTAGTCGCTGATCATGAGTGACGAGAGTTTACCCGCAAGTTCGGAGCCTCCCAGTACGAGCTATCGAGCCAGTTCCTGGCGGATGCACCGGCATTTGCCGATCCTGGCACGCCCTATACGACGTCGCCCGCTCCTGCTGATGGGGCTGCCGGGGATTCTGTTGTTGACGGCCGTTGCCGCCAGCGCGGGACTGCCGCCGTTCAGCTCCTTGATCGTGCCTATCCTGGTCATCGTTTTGCTGGTGCTGCTCAACGGCTTCTTTGTCGCCGCTGAATTTGCCATCATTGGCGTGCGCCCCAGTCAGTTAGAGGAAATGGTAGCCGCCGGCAATCCGCTGGCGCAGCGCGTGTTGACTGTACTTGAATCACCACGGGCGCAAGATCGGTACATAGCTACCGCCCAATTGGGCATTACCCTGGCTTCATTAGGCCTGGGAATGTATGCCGAACCGCAGATTGCCCATTTTATCGAGCCGTATCTGGAGCGCATCCTTGGCGAAGGAGTGTCGCCGACGGTGGTTCACACGGTGGCCCTGGTGATTGGGCTGAGTCTCCTGACCTACCTGCACATCGTCCTGGGGGAGATGGTGCCTAAGTCGCTGGCCCTGGCGTCGGCCGATAAGATGGTTCTGGCCCTGGCGCGTCCCATGGCTCTGGTACAGAAACTGTTGATCTGGCCAGTCCGTTTCCTGAATGGTATTGGTATACTGCTCCTGCGTCTCTTTAAAATTCCACCGGCTGAAGGGCATGCTCGCCTTCACTCCATGGAAGAGTTGGAACTGCTAGTAGTCGAAAGCGCTGAGGGCGGCCAGCTTAGTGAAGAGGAAGAGGAACTGATCCGCAATATTTTTGACTTTGGTGACCGGACGGTTGGGCAGGTTATGACACCGCGCCCCAAGGTCCAGGCCATTCCCTATGACCTGCCCCATGATGAACTGTTGGCATTGGTTACCCAAAGCCGGCACAGTCGCTTTCCTGTCTGTGAGGGCGACTTGGATCATGTCATTGGTATCCTGCACCTCAAGGATCTGGTGCGCCAGCATTTGCGTATGAAGGGCAAGTTCGACCTACGGTTGGTTATTCGGCCCGCACCATCCGTGCCCGAAAATACACCGGTTGAGCAGTTGTTGACTTCCTTTAAGATGCAGCGGCTGCATATGGCTATCGTTCGCGATGAGTTTATGGGCGTGGCCGGCATTGTTACCCTGGAAGACCTGATTGAGGAAGTGATGGGTGAGGTGCGCGACGAATTTGATCTGGAGAAAGAGCCGTTTGTCAAGCTGGGGCCGGGTCTGCTGGAAATGGAAGGAGCCTATCTACTTGATGACCTGGTAGATCATGTCGATCTAGGCGACAAGGATAATCTGCCCGAGGTGGAAACTGTTGGTGGCCTGATTATTACCGGCCTTGGCCGGCCACCGCGTGTAGGCGACCGGCTGGTCTACCAGAATGACGTCATATTCACTGTGCTAGAAGTTGATGGTCTGGCAGTGGCTCGCGTTAAGGTTGAGTTTGCGGCGGCTGATGACGGCGAGCATGAGGATAGCAACGGCCGTTAATGGCCGGCCAGCATACTAAGCCAACGATTCGCGGCTTAATCGATGCCTAAACCAGCCGCTAACTTCTCGACTAAACAGCCGAATTAAGCTACTATTCTCGCTCATGAAGAGCTTACTTGTTCTCCGTCATGCCAAATCAAGCTGGGACAATGCGCGGCTAGGCGACCACGATCGGCCGCTGAATGCCCGTGGCCAGAAAGACGCGCCGCGAATGGGCCGTCTGCTGCGTGCTGAAGATTTGATTCCCGATCTCATCGTCAGCTCCTCGGCCGAACGGGCGCTGGCAACGGCCGAGGCCGTCGCTCTGGCCGCCGGTTATGAAGATGAGATCATCATCGCGCGGGCGCTTTACCATGCCGATGTTGACACTTGCCTGGAGGTGCTGGCTGACCTTTCTGATGAAGTGGACCGGGTAATGCTGGTTGGTCACAACCCTACCTGGGAAATGCTGGTGGAGAGCCTGACCGGTGAGATGGAGTTGATGCCCACGGCCGCGGTGGCACTCATTGAGCTGCCCCTGGCGAAGTGGCAAGATTTGTCCGAGTCAACGGTCGGAAAACTGGTTGACCTGTGGCGACCACGCGAGCTGTCTTAATCACCACCCCATCATCTTTCTTTTCAAGGAGCAACAATGAATCAGGAACGTTTTGGTGCCGTGACACGAAAAGGCAATCCGCTAACCGTGCTCGGCGCTCCTCTTACTGTAGGCGACAAGGCCCCAACTTTTGAGCTGGTGGCTAATGACTTGAGCAAAGTCAGCAGTGAGCAGTTTGCCGGCAAAGTTCGCCTTATCTCCGTGGTTCCGTCGCTGGAAACTGGTATCTGCGATCAGCAAACGCGCCGCTTCAATGAAGAGGCGGCTAACTTTGGTGACGACGTGGTCATTCTGGCTGTTAGCGCCGAGCATCCCTGGAATCAGCGCCGGTGGTGTGGCGCGTCCGGGGTTGAGCAGGTGCAGGTTTTGTCTGACCACCTGGAGATGAATTTCGGTACGGCTTTTGGTACTTACATCAAAGAACTGCGTTTGAACCAGCGCTCTGTTTTTGTGATTGATCGGGATGATACTGTCACTTACGTGGAGTATGTGCCTGAAATTGCCCAGTTCCCTGATTTTGACAGCGCCCTGGCTGCCCTCAGGGCGGCTGTGGCCTAAGCCCTGGTCCAGAAGCCTGGTCGATCCACACGGTTGACCAGGCTTTTTGTTTACGGTATCAAGGCTTCACTGACGGCCCACAAGCGGCCGGCCGTGGCCCCGTCAAAGGAAGCCCGGCTCGGCTTTACCTGCTGCTTGCGGACGAAGTAGCCGCCTGTAATCCCTTCCACGCCTGGAGACAGCGCCACGTGGAGCGGTGTGCTGGCCCCTTCGGCGGCCGTCAAGCCAAACAGTCCGACAATCTTCTTGAAAAGAAAGCCGCTCAAGCCACCATTGCTGACGCCGAAATTGGTACTGACCATGCCGGGGTGGACGGCGTTGACCGTCACTGTCTGGCCGTTCAGGCGGCGCGCCAGCTCATAGGTGAAGAGGATGTTGGCCAGCTTGGATTGGGCATAGACGGCGAACCCACGGTAGGATCGTTTGTTCTGCAGGTCGTCGAAATTTAGCCGGGCCATGCGATGGGCGTCAGAGGAGACATTGACAATCCGCGCCGGCCCACTCTGGTTCAGGATGGGTAGGAGCAGATTGGTTAGGGTGAAATAGCCCATGTGGTTCAAGGCAAAGGTCATTTCCAGGCCATCCACGCTTTCGTAGCGCCGATTCAAGTAAACGCCGGCGTTGTTGACCAGGATATCCAGCCGGTCATGCCGTTGACCATAGGCAGTGGCCAGATTGCCGATATCTGCTTGTGAGGATAAATCGGCTACCATCAGTTCTACCTTGTCGTTGCCGCTGCCAGCTATGACGTCGGCCTGTGCCTGCGCTCCCCGTTCGGCGCTGCGACAAACCATTACTACCCTGGCTCCCGCGCGCGCCAGGCCGAGCGCCGTATGTTTGCCGATGCCGCTATTTGCCCCGGTTACCAAACAAATCTTGTCTTCCATGTAATTCTCCCGTGAAAGTAGCTGGAGCAAGCGCGAGAGCAAGAATAGGCGCACCTTCTTCCCCTGGCTCTCGCCCTGACTCATGACTTACGTCAACGCTGTTGTCTCCAAACCACAGAAGACAGCCGAACGCTAACCGTCCTCGGTCGGCGATTAAGATTGTGCCCGCACCTTGCAGATTAAGCTGAACCATGTCGGTCTGGGATTGCCAGCTTAATTATGCCCACTTACACCCCAATTGTCCGGTCTGCCTCAGCCTTTTCTAACCCAAAATCACTGTTTCTAGTGGCGCCGTTTTCAGGCGAAAATCGTGACTACTGACTGGCTGCCGATTGGTTGACGAATGGTTCACCCTTTGCTACACTCCTCAAGTCACAACTTAATTTGCTTGAGCTGTTTAGCCTGGTCAGGCTGAACCAAAAGGCGAAACCGGTGCAAGTCCGGTACTGTCCCCGCAACTGTGAAATTGCAGATAGCTGTAACTGTCTAGCAACCAAGTCAGGTCGCCCACCTCAGGCAAGTTTCGGCCCGCGTGGGTAAGGGTTTGGACCAGTAAGCTGGCTAATTGGCCTGCTTTTCATTCTCAACCTGATGCGTGTCATCGGGTTTTTTTGTTTTAGGTGACTGTTCGGGCCGCTGCCTGAGCGTTCGACTGAGCTCATGCCGAAGTCTTGTCGAAGGCCACAGCTGAACTTCGACAAGCCTACGCAGCGGAAGACTTTGATGGAGGTTGATTATGTTGCACAAGCTGTATGCCTGGGGCCTGGCTGGTTTATGGCTTCTGGTGGCGCGAACGGCCGTTGCTGCGGCTGAAGAAGTTCCTTTTGGCGGCGATAGCCTTTTGCCCTGGGTTCTGGTCGTTTTGACCATCATCTCTGTGGCTGGTGCGGCCGTCTGGATGAAACGAGGCGGCCGCTTTTAGGCAGCTGCTTTTAGACGGCCGTTGCGGGCGTTTGACGATCGGACCTGGCATGCGACAGCGAGTGCTTACCCTCACGATTTACGGCCTGAGCGGGCTAATTGGCCTGGCAGCCTTTGCTTACCCATTTTTCCTGCCGATCACGCCAGTGGCGGCTATTAGTAGTGAGGTCACACCACCCAATACCCCTCTTTTGACTATGGTTTTGATTGTGCTCTGTCTGGTTGTCCTGTTGATTGAAGTGCAAGGACAGACCGTCAGCGCCAAAGTTGTGGCTGCCCTGGGTCTGCTGGTGGCTGCTACTTCAATTTTGCGTTTTGTGGAAACGGCCGTACCCGGACCTGCCGGTTTTTCACCTGTATTTGTGCCCATCCTGTTGGCCGGATACGTTTTTGGCGCTCGCTTTGGTTTCTTGATGGGGACATTGACCTTGCTGACCTCTGCCCTGGTCACCGGTGGTGTCGGCCCCTGGCTGCCTTACCAGATGTTTGCCGCCGGCTGGGTTGGTTTGACGGCTGGTTGGCTGCCCCACCCACAGCGGCCAGCGGCCGTTTTGACCCTGCTGCTTCTCTTTGGTTTTGTCTGGGGCATGGCTTATGGACTTGTCCTCAATCTTTATTTCTGGCCCTTTATCATTGGCGATCCGGCCATGAGCTGGGCGGCAGCGACCGGATGGCGGGAGAGCCTCTCTAGTTATGCCGCTTTTTACCTGGCCACCTCCCTTTATTGGGATTTAACCCGCGCGGCCGGCAACGTCTTGCTGCTGCTGGTGGTGGCATTGCCTACCATTCGGGCCCTGGCCCGCTTTCGCGATCGATTCCGGTTTGACGTGCAGGGGGTACATTGACCCAAAATGGTAATGGGCATGAATGATTATCTGGATGCGCGGGCCTGGACCGTCTGGGTGCTGGCGGCGGCCGGGCTGACCATGACCGCCCGCAATCCCCTCTATAGCCTGATCATTTTATTGGTTGCCCGGTTGGTAACGGCCGAATGGGGACGCGCCGCCAACCGCTTTCCTATTCCCTTCTGGCGCCTTGGCCTGATCATGCTCCTTTTTTCGCTCCTGTTCAACGGCTTATTTGTGCCTATCGGCAGCACCCTGTTGTTCCGGTTGCCTGATTGGCCCTTAATTGGCGGCCCCGTAACCCTGGAAGCGCTTGTTTTCGGATTAAGCAATGGCTTGCTCCTTTGGACCTTGCTGGCTGTGTTTCTGGCCCTGAATGGAATTGTGCCGGTTTACCAACTGGCGCGCCTTACGCCCCGCGCCTTTCACGATCTGGGTGTGGTGGTCCTAATTGCCCTGACCTATTTGCCGGAGACAGCTCGTCACTTGCGCCGGATTCGGGAGGCCCAGGCTGTCCGCGGTCTGCAGCTGCGCGGCTGGCGCGATTGGCGACCCATCTTTTTGCCCTTGCTGATTGGTGGCCTGGAGCGAGCCATGCAGCTTGCCGAGACGATGGTCGCCCGCGGCTACGGGGCCACGCTCGATGTGGAACAGCGGGGCCGAGTACGGCTGCTGTTGGCGTTGACGTTGGTGTCGGCATTTGGAGGCTGGTTAGCTATGCTCTGGCAGCGGCCGCTGCTCGGCGGCATGTTGGTAGGATCAGCCGCTCTCATGCTGGTAGGCCTGTTGTGGCGTTTGGGGCGCCGCGCCCCGACCAGCCGCTATCGACCTGCTGTCTGGCAGTGGGCGGACACGTTGGTGGTAGTTGCGGCCGCAATTCCCATGCTGCTTGTCTGGCTGCCCTGGCCCGGCCTTGATTATGCCAGCCTTTATTACTCTCCTTATCCGACCCTGTCCTGGCCAGCCTTTGATCCCGTTCTGGGGCTGGCTTTGGCTTTGTTGAGCCTGCCCGCTTTTCTGCGGCGCGCCGAGAGACCTACACCGGCGCCGGCATCGGCCTATCTCCCGGAAGGTTACCATGATTGACATTCGCCATCTCACTTACAGCTATCCTAACAAGAAACGGCCGTCCCTTGAAGACGTTACCTTACACATTGACGCCGGTGAATTTGTTCTGTTGGCCGGACCGTCGGGTGCGGGCAAGTCAACCTTGCTCCGTTGTTTCAATGGCCTGACCCCCCACTTTAGCGGCGGTACGATTGCCGGTCAGGTCACGGTTGCCGGTCATAATGTGCTGGCCGCCGGTCCGCAAACCTTAAGCCGTTATGTGGGCTTCGTCTTTCAAGATCCGGAGAGCCAGGCCGCCCTGGATCAGGTGGAACCGGAGATCGCCTTTGCCCTGGAGAATGCGGCCGTGCCGCCGGAGGAAATGCGGTTACGGGTTGAGGAGGCGCTGAACTTGCTTGATCTGTCCCGGCTGCGGGAACGGCCGTTGACCGATCTCTCGGGTGGTGAACGGCAGCGGGTGGCCATAGCCGCGGCGCTGGCTTTGCGCCCGCGCATTCTGGTTGTTGATGAGCCGACTAGCCAGCTTGATCCCCAGTCGGCTGAGGATGTCCTCCAGGCCCTGGTGCGCCTCAATGAGGATCTCGGTTTGACCATTGTCTTAGTGGAGCATCGGCTGGAGCGGGTGCTGCGCTACGTCGACCGCCTGATCTACATGGAGCAAGGCCGCATTCTGGTTGACAACCCGGCGGAGATGGCTCTGGCGGCCATGCCGCCGCAGCAAACACCACCTCTGGTGCGGCTTGGTTTGGCCCTCGATTGGCAGCCGCTGCCGCTGACGGTCAAGGAAGGACTTCGTTTTGTGCCTGACGATTGCCCGGTGGCTCGACCGGCTGCAGTTGCGGCGAAGCATTCTACTCCACTTTTGGCTGCCCGTGGCCTCCAATTCAGCTACGGCCGTACCCCCGTGCTGCGTGACGTGGACATCGAGGTCGCTGCCGGTGAAGCCGTGGCCCTCATGGGCCGCAACGGCTCGGGCAAAAGCACGCTGCTAAAATGCCTGGTTGGCCTGCTGCAGCCGGCTGAGGGGCGCATTGTGCTCAACGGTCAGGATATCAGCCGGTGTTCAGTGGCCGAGATTTGCCGGCAGGTCGCTTATCTGCCCCAAAACCCGGACGACCTGCTTTTTGCCGACACGGTGGCTGAGGAGTTAGCCGTTACCTTGCGTAATCATGGTCTGGCCCCAGGGCACAAGGTAGGCGGCTTTGATGAACCGTATCAGCCGCAAGTGCTGCTAACCCAGCTCGGTCTGGCCGACTTGGCTGACGCCTATCCGCGTGATTTGTCCGTGGGACAGCGGCAGCGGGTGGCTTTGGGCGCCGTTACCGTCACTGCGCCGCGTCTCTGGCTGCTGGATGAACCAACGCGGGGGCTGGATTATCAGGCTAAACAAGAGCTCATTGCCATTTGGCGACGTTGGCAGGCGCTGGGCGCCGGGCTGCTCCTGGTTACACATGATGTTGAGCTAGTGGCTCAGATCGCCGACCGAGTGGTCATCATCAGCGAGGGCGAAATCATCGCCAACGGCCGTACGGCCGATTTACTGCCTACCTCGCCACTTTTTGCCCCCCAGATTTCTCGGTTGTTTCCCCGGTCTGGTTGGTTGACAGCTGAGGAAGCCCTGGCCGGTTTGCGCAGCCAGATTTATTTGCAGGAGAACGATTGTGCCTAGATTGACGAAAATCTATACGCGGAAGGGAGATGAAGGAGTAACCGCCCTGGGGGGTGGGCAGCGTGTGGACAAAGATGCCCTACGGGTACAGGCTTATGGTACCGTGGATGAGCTGAATTCGGCCCTGGGTGTAGCTCTGGCCTGGGGCCTGTCACCCCGTCTACAAGAAGCGCTAACGGTGGTGCAAAACGAACTGTTTCACCTGGGGTCGGATCTCTGTTTTCTGGAAGAGGATAAAGAGCGGTTTGCTTTGCCGCAGATAGGTGAGCGGCATGTTAAGCAATTGGAAGCCTGGATTGATGAGTTTACGGCCGTGGTCGGCCCGCTGGAAAACTTCATCCTGCCCGGTGGTGCGACGGGCGCAGCGCAGCTGCATATGGCCCGAACCATTTGCCGCCGCGCCGAGCGTGAGCTGATTGCCTTGCGCCGGGCTGAGGCCACCGGTCCTCATGTGCTGCCCTATCTGAATCGTTTGTCGGATGCGCTGTTTGTCATGGCCCGCTACGAAAATCACCAGCGAGGCATTGTTGAGCCGCTCTGGGACTCTTTGGCCTAGAACCACGCCATCCATTTGCACCGCTGGATTCAACTGAGGCCAGTTTGGGCAGTGCAAGCAACGCCAGTTTTTGGTAAACTGGTCTAACCATATCAGATTGGTATTTTTGTAGGAGGAAGGATGTTTAGTAGTCTACTGCCGGTGGCAATCATTATCATTGTCCTTTGGGTGGGGCTGTTTGCGTACTATATCTATGTGGCACGCCAGCAGACAGCGCTGCGCGAAGAGCTGGAGTCGCTGCAGAAGCTGCTTGATGCAGAGCCCTCTGCAGAATGAACCGGCGCCTTCCCTTCCTTGCCTTGCTCTTGGCGGTTTTGGTGGTGGCGACCGCCTGCCTGCCTACCACCTGGCGCGGCCCTGATCCCTGTGACGGCGAAGGTACGCTGTTTCGTGATGATTTTAGCGGTGCCCAAGATTGCGGCTGGGCCTTTTACAGCCGCGGCGGGGCGGTTGTTGAGCTGCGGGACGACGCTATGCAGCTCCGCAGCAGCTCTCCGGGACAAATCTGGTGGACGAATCCCGGTCGCAATTTCAGCGACGTCATCATTAATGTACGTACCGAGCAGTTGGGTGGGCCAGATGACAACGCTTATGGGGTGATTTGCCGTTACCAGAGCCCAGAGAATTTCTATCTCTTTGTCATTAGCGGTGATGGCTATTACGCCATCGGCAAATATCAGTCGGGCAGCTCGCAGATTCAATATCTAACCGGTGATGGCCAATATCTGGCCTCTGAGACGATTAATCAGGGACAGTCGGTTAACCAGATTCGGGCAAGCTGCGTGGGTAATCAGCTCAGCCTGACAGTAAACGGCCTGCCCGTGGCTACGGTAACTGACCCAACTTTTGTGACCGGAGATATTGGCCTGGCTGTCAGTACCTTCCTCCCCGGTACGGCCGTTATTCAATTCAATGATTTGCGGGTGATCGCGCCGTGAGGTAGGTTGATGATGGGACAAAAACGGCGGTTGGTAACCTGCCTGATCGGACTGGTTTTCGGCCTTGTATTTACTGCCTGTGCCCCCCAAATTCCCCGTCAGAGCGCACCGGTAGGGCGGGATGTTCTCTATCGGGATAATTTCGATCCGATTCAGGCTGGTCCCTGGCTGACAGAGGGCGATAGTCAGGCCTATACGTCGCTGGCTGACGCCCGTTTGATCATTGACGTTGACGCTGCCAACCTGGTTCAGTTTGTTACCCTACGCGATCCCCAATTTGATGATTTCATACTCGAAGTCGATGTACGCCAGCTGGAGGGTACACCGGACAGCAGCCACGGCATCTTGTTTCGGATGCAGGATACGGACGCCTTTTACCGCTTTGCCATCACCGGTACCGGCTTCTTTATCGTTGAGCGGCGGGATGCCGACGGCAGCTGGCACCGCCTGATGCGCGATTGGGCCGAGTCGCCTGCCATCAACCAGGGCCTGAACGTCACCAATCAGATGCGGCTGGAAGCTGTTGGCTCGCGCCTTTCGGTCTATGTTAATGGCCAACTACTGCAGCAGTTGGTGGACAGTCAGTACAGCCGGGGCACGATTGCTTTGGAGGCAGGGACATTTGGTCCGGGTACGGCGCGGGTTGCTTTTGACAATCTTGTCGTGCGCCAACCATGAGCCAGGAGCTGGTCTTAGCCGAAGTTGAGCAGGCGCTGGGTGTACGACCGTTAGCTGTTGGCCCTCTCAGCGGCGGCTGTGTGGGGGAAGTCTACCGGGCCGACCTGCCCGGCGGCGAAAAGGTGGTGGTTAAGCGGGATCAACGGCCGTCGCCGAACCTCGATCTGGAAGGGTATATGCTGCGCTACCTGTCGGCTCACAGCCGGCTGCCCGTTCCAGCCGTATTGCATGACGACCCCCGTCTGCTGATCATCACCTTTCTGGCGGGCAGCGGTTCAGTGAATGCCGCCGCTGAGCAGGACGCCGCGGAACTACTGGCTGAACTTCACCAGGTCACCGCGCCCGCTTATGGGCTGGAACGGGATACGCTGATCGGCAGTTTGCCTCAGCCGAATCCCTGGACAGCGAACTGGCTCGACTTTTTTCGCGAGCAGCGCCTGCTCTATATGGCCGGTGAAGCCCGGCGCGCCGGCCAGCTGCCGGCCCATTTTTTGCCACGGATCGAGCAGTTGGCCGTGCGGCTGGGCGACTGGCTGCCAGCTGACGGCCGCCCGGCCCTCATTCACGGCGATATCTGGGGTGGCAATGTATTGGCTGCCGCCGGGCGAATCACCGGCTTTGTCGATCCCGCTATCTACTATGCCGCTCCTGAAATAGAGCTGGCTTTCATCACCCTGTTCAACACCTTTGGCGCCACTTTTTTTGACCGGTATGGGGAGATGCGGCCCTTAGACGCCACTTTCTGGCGCGAGCGGCGTCATCTATACAACCTGTACCCCTTGTTGGTCCATGTGCGCCTGTTTGGCGGCGGTTACGTGACCAGCGTGGATCGGACGCTCAGGCAGTTTGGCTGCTAGCAGCCATGTCAGGTTACACGATATGCCACAGCGATTGAGCGATCAATTTCAGATCAACGATCGGGTTGAAATCTATCTGGGCGCGCCAGCCCTGGCTAGCGCGCCAGCTCTGGCTGGTCTGCCGGATGAGGCTGGTTGGCAGGCCGGCACAGTTGTCGGTAGGCAGCATCCCGGTTTATGGGTTGCCGCGCTGGGGACGTTTTGGTTTGTGACCAACAACCGGCATATTCGCCCGGCGCCGGCCAGTACAGAAGCGCCGAAGTCGCGGCTGCAAAAGAGTTAGTAATGCAAGAAACTGTTATCCAGAAAATTCTAGATCTGAACCGCCAGTTTTACCGACAAATGGCGGAGCCGTTTGCCCGCAGCCGGGCTTTTATCCAGCCCGGGTTTTTGCAGCTGGCGACCCATTTGCCCGAGCCGTGCCCCGCCTTGCTGGATGTTGGCTGTGGCGACGGCCGTCTCGGCCGTTTTCTGTTGGCCAAGGAGCGCATTGGCCAATACCATGGCGTGGATTTTTCTGCGCCGCTGCTCGAGTTGGCCGCGGCGCAAACTGCTGGCGGGCAATTTACCCGGCGCGACATCAGCCGGTCTGATTGTCTGACCGATCTGGGCCAATTTGATGCCGTGACCTGCCTGGCCACCTTGCAGCATCTGCCCGGCAGGACCAACCGGGTACGGCTGCTGCGCGCCATGGCCGCCTGCTTGCGGCCCGGCGGGCGGCTTGTGCTGTCTAGCTGGCAGTTCTATGATAACGTCCGGCAGCAGCGCAAACTACTTGACTGGAGCAGCATCAACTTGCGGCTGTCCGACGTGGAGCCGGGTGATTATCTGCTTAGCTGGCGGCGGGGCGGTAGCGGCCGGCGCTACGTGGCCTACATTGATCAGGCTGAGACGGAGAAACTAGCTGCCGACGCCGACCTCCGCTGCTGGCACCATTTCCGGGCCGATGGCAAGGAAGGCAACCTGAATCTTTACACAGTGATGGCGCCGATCCATGATGAGCCAAGCGTATCAAGCAGCTCATAGTTCTTTGTGGTTTGCCTGGCTGGTGCTACAATCAGGTCAGCGGAGGATAATGTGATGACGTTGAAGCAACGGTTAAAGGAAGATATGGCCGCCGCTATGCGTCAGGGAGAGACGGAGCGGCGCAATACGTTGCGCCTGCTGTTGGCGGCCATTCAGCAGGTTGAGGTCGACGAGCGGCAAGAATTGGATGATGCCGCTACCATGGCCGTTCTGCAGAAACAGGCCAAGCAGCGGCGCGAAAGCGTAGCCGATGCCCAAAAAGCGGGCCGGCCGGATCTGGCCCACCAGGAAGAGAAGGAACTGGCGATTTTGGCCAACTATTTACCCCAGATGGCCAGCCGGGATGAAATTCAGCGGTTAGCCGCGGCCATCATTAGCGAACTTGGCGTAGCTGATGTCAAAGGGATGGGACAGGTTATGAGTCGCCTGATGCCCCAACTCAAAGATAGAGCTGACGGCCGTGTCGTTAATGAAGTTGTGCGCGAACTGCTGTCCAAATAGTTCATGAACCTACACGCTAGCCGGGGGGACGGCATTAGAAATTGGCCCACCTGGGTGCGCCAGAATTGGCGGCTGTTAGCCGTTACCCTGGGCCTATTTCTGGCTTTCACCTTGACGCTGACGCTGGATTTCTCACCCGGCTCACAGGTGGAAGTAACCCTTGGTGAACGCGCTGCCCAAGAGATATTCTCGCCGATTGAGCACTCCTATGTCAGCGCAGTGCTCACAAATCAACTACGCGAGCAGGCGGCCCTGGCTGTGCCGGATGTGTACACCGCCTCCGATCTGGCTGTGGGGCGGGCGCAAAACCTTAAGGCACAGGCAGTCTTTGCTTTTATTGAGGTAGTGCGTGCCGATCCCCTGGCCGATCGCAATACCAAGATTCGCTATTTTCAGGCCATTGAGCAGCTGGTTATCGAACAGCAAGTGGCCGACGATCTGCTTTCATTGAGCCAGGCGGATTACAACACAGCCAAGACGGCCGTTCTGGCCATTGTCGGTGAGATTATGCTGGAGCCGGTGCGGGAAGGGGAGGAGAGCGAGGCCCACCGGGCGGCACGCGGGCGGGTTAATTTTAACTGGACGGCCGCCCAGGAACGGATTGTTACCACGCTGTCGCCCCAATTTATCGTGGCCAATTCCTTCCTCAACGAAGAAGCGACTGATGTGTTGCGGGCTGAGGCCGCGGCGGCCGTGGCGCCGGTACAGCGCACCTTTACTCAAGGTGAATCGATTATCCGCGTTGGCCGGGTAATTGATGAAGCCGACATCGAAATGTTGGAGGAGCTGGGTCTGCTGCAGGCGGCGACAGATTGGTGGGCGATTGGCGCTACAGCGATTGCTTCACTGCTGGCCGTGCTGCTGATCGTGATTTACTGGTACCAATATCATAATTATACGCACGAGTCACCACGCCATTTGGTTATATTTGCCGGTTTGCTTGTTGTGGCCGTAATCGGCATGCGGCTAATGTTCTCGGCCGGTGGGCTGTTTGCCTATCTCTTTCCCATGGCCGCATTGTCCCTGCTGTTGGCGGCGCTGTTTGACGCCCGCCTGTCACTGTTTGTGACCATTGTTCTGGCAGCGCTGACCGGTCACATGATGGACAACTCGCTGGAATTCACGATGTATACGGCCGTGGGTGGTTTGGTAGCCGTTTTGACGCTGCGTGATACGCAGCGATTGAGTGCCATTTTCCGGGCTGGCTTGGCGGCTGCCACCGGTAACATAGCGGTTGTCCTCCTCTTTCATCTAAGCGGCGATCCGGTCTGGTTGGATTTCTTTGGTCTGCTGCTGATGGGGTTGGTGAACGGCCTTATTTCGGCCAGTTTGACCCTGGCCGGCTTTTTCTTGCTAGGCAGCCTTTTTGGCGTATTGACCAGCCTGCAATTACAGGATTTGGCCCGGCTGGATCACCCACTGCTGCAGGAACTGCTGCGGCGTGCTCCGGGGACTTACCACCACAGTATTATGGTGGCTAATTTGGCCGAGCAGGCAGCCGAACGGATCCAGGCGAACAGCGCTCTGGTCCGGGTGGGTGCTTTTTATCATGATGTGGGCAAGATGAACCGGCCGCCCTTCTTCATTGAAAATCAGGAGGGTGGCAACAGCCCGCATGATTCGCTAGATCCCTACAGCAGCGCCCGAATCATTATCAGCCATGTGAGCGATGGACTGCAGCTGGCCCGCCGCTATCGGTTACCCAACCGTCTGCACGACTTTATTGCCGAGCATCATGGCGATCGCGTGCTGAAAACGTTTTATCAAAAGGCGCGTGAGCAGGCTGTTGATGCGGATGAAGTGGATGTTAATCGTTTCCGTCACAAAGGTCCGCGGCCTCGGTCACGAGAGACGGGCATTGTGCAGTTGGCCGATGCTATTGAAGCTACCTCCAGCGCTCTGCGCCCCAATACGGAGGCGGCCATCGAGAAGCTGGTCACCGGATTGGTTGACGAGCATTTGAAAGAGGGGCAGCTCGATCAATCCGGCTTGACCTTAGGCGACATCCGTCGGCTGCGCGAGTCGTTTATTGAAACCTTGAAAGGCCGCTTCCACATGCGCGTGCTCTATCCCGGCAATGAGGAATTAATGGTTCAACCCACCGCGCCCGCCGCTGCTAGTTCAGGAGACGGCCGCGGAGCCGCAGCCAGCGAAACCGCGGATGGTCAAGAGGCAGCCCGTCAAGGCGTGGGTAGGCTTCAGGAAGCTGAAAGCGGCCGTTAGTCACGTTGCACAAAGATAGCCAGGTTGTGATGACAGATTATGAAATTGAAGTTCAGCCGGATATAGAGCTGCAGCCGGATGTTGCCGATACGGTGCCCGTAGCAGCCAAAATGACCTTGATGCATCAAGGTGTCTCCCCACCTGCCAGTCTGACCATTTTGTTAACCGGTGATGCCGCGCTTCAGCAGCTTAATCGGGATTTCATGGGCTACGATATCCCCACCGATGTGCTCAGCTTTCCTGCGGGTGAGACGATGCCCGGCATGGCTGAAGCTGGAATGGACACCTATTTGGGTGATCTGGCCATCTCGGTCGCCCGCGCCGAGGAACAGGCTGCTGCTGCTGGCCACAGTCTGGCCGATGAGCTGCAGCTGTTGACGGTACATGGTGTCCTTCACCTGTTAGGCCATGACCATGCCGGGGCCGAGGAAAAAGCGGCGATGTGGGCGGCGCAGGCGGCCGTGCTCCGGCAGCTTAATGTAGAGATAGTTATTGGGGAGTGATAGCGCTGCTACCTGATTGTCGCTTCCCGGTTACCAATTTCCCCCATGGCATTTATACGCAAGCGCCTCCACAGCTTTCGCTGTGCCTTTGCCGGCTGGTACTATGTTCTGCGCACCCAACCAAACGCCTGGATTCATGCGATATTCAGCGTTCTGGTAATTGGCCTGGCCTTTTGGCTGCGATTACCACCGCGCGATTGGGCGGTCCTTATTTTGACCATGCTGGCCGTATGGATGGGGGAGTTTCTTAATACCGCCCTGGAAGCGGTAGTGGATATGAGTATGCCGGATCCCCATCCTCTGGCTAAGGTGGCAAAAGATGTGGCGGCAGCGGCCGTGCTTCTCGGGGCAATTGCGGCCGTGTTAATCGGTTTTCTTATCCTGGGCCCGCCGCTTTGGGCCTGGCTGGTGCAGGGTAACCCACCGTTCTGAGCCCTGAGTTACGGCTGCGGCCAATCGCTCAGCGGAATGTCCGCCAGGAGGGGATTATTGGCGTCCCTGGGGGAGACGACAGGCGTGGTAACGCCCCAATCTAGCCCTAGCTCAGGATCGTTCCAGGCGATTCCCAACTCATCTGCGCCATCGTAATAATTGTCCACGATATAGGTCAGGGTTGCCGGCGTCAGGGCGACAAAACCATGAGCTACCCCACTGGGAATATAAAGCCCAACAGCCTGTTCTTCACCCATAAGCAGCGTATGTGCTGTGCGAAACGTGGGCGACCAGGGTCGCAGATCATACAGCCCGACCCGAATCAAGCCGTTAACGACATACCAGTAGTCAACCTGCTTGTGGTGATAATGAAGCCCGCGCAAGACATTTGCCTGGGAATCAGAGCGGTTGGTCTGTATAGTTTCCCAGGAACGCTGTGGAAACCACTCTTTGCGGAATGTCTCCGTGAAGCGGCCGCGGCTGTCGATAAATGACCGCAATTGGACAATGTATAGATCGGCAATAGTGCCGGGCATTTCGATGATGGCCACAAAAACCTCTTTGCTCAGACTGGACGGACAAGACGTCCATTCTACCATCTACTTGAAGAAATTACTTAAGAAGAACCACAGATTGGCCGGCCGTTCGGCTAACCGGCGCATAAAGTACGGGTACCAGGCCTGACCATAGGGCACGTAGATGCGCACCCGGTAACCGTGCGCGTGCAGGTCATCCTGCAGCTCGCGGCGGATGCCGTACAGCATTTGAAACTCAAACTCCTCCGGCGCAATCTCGTGCTGGTGTACATAGTCAATGGTGGCCTGAATCATGCGCTCATCATGCGTGGCGACGGCCGCATAGACGCCCTGTTCGCGGGCTTTGGCGCTGAGGAGATGCTGCATCAGGCGAACAAAACTGGCGTCCGTGTCTGCCTTACGAGGATAAGCCACTTCAGGCGGTTCGGCATAAGCCCCTTTACACAGCCGAACCCAGGCTCCTTCTTCTACCAAGTGGCGAATATCCTCCTCGCTGCGGTAGAGATAAGCCTGAATGACCACGCCGACATTCGTAAACCCTTCGTCGTCACGCAAGCGGCGATAGAGAGCCAGGGTTTTGTCCACCATAGGACTATCCTCCATATCAATGCGCACCCGGTTTTCGTGCTCGCGGGCGCGACTGAGTATCTGGCGCATATTATCGGCCGCCAGCTGGTCGTTTATATTTAGACCGAGCTGGCTCAACTTTACCGACACATTAGCATTTACGTTCCGATCAGCAATTTGATCCAGCAAATGCAAGATTTCATTGCGGGCAGCAATAGCCATGTCGGCATCAGTGACACTTTCACCCAGGTAATCCAGCGTAACGGTGAGACCCCGTTCATTCAACTCCTGAGCTACGGCCATGGCTTCGGCAACTGTTTCGCCGGCCACAAAGCGGCTGGACACCTGGCGCGCCAGCGGTAATTCGCTGACCAGTTGACGCGCCCAGGCAGCCCCGGTGAGATAAAGCAAAACCTGTCGCAGCCAGCGCTCGCCATTTTTGTACAGGAGTGTGGCCAGCGCGACCAGGAAGGCGATACGGATAAGAAAGCGGGAAAAGGAAGATTTGTGGGACATGGTGACCTGCTTTGCAAATTATCGGGCTAATAGAGATTGTCCCCCGTCCAGGATAATTGTCTGGCCGCAGATCATGCGGGCTGCGGGACCACAGAGAAAACAGACCAGTTCGGCCACATCGGCGGGGGTGCAGAGCCGACCAGCCGGCGTGCGGCTGATGGCCTCGGCAATCAAGTCGTCGCCCTCGGCTCGAAAAGAGGCAAAATGGGTGAGGGCATCGGTGAGGACAACACCGGGTGAGACGCCGTTGACGACGATGTTGAGCGGCGCCAGCTCAGCGCCGAGGTAGCGGATTAACGCCTCCAGAGCCGCTTTGGAACTGCCCACAACGACATATTCAGGCAGCACGCGTACCGAACCGAGGCTGGAAATGGCCACCATCGCTCCACCGCCGCGGCGCTGCATCAGGCGGGCAGCATGTTGGGCGCCAAAAAGAAAGGCGCGGGCGTTAATGTTCATGGTCCATTCCCAACCTCGGGGCTTTTGCTCCAAAGCTGGACGATTGTAGCCAGAGGCCGCATTGTGGATGAGATAATCGAGGCCGTCCCATTCCTTCTCAATGGTATTGTACAGCCGGGCCAAATCGTCCAGGTCGCCGACGTTGGCTTTGACGACCAGGGCCCGTTGACCGAGCGCTTCAATCGCCGCGGCTGTTTCTTCAGCCGCAGAGCGATTGCGGAAAAAGTTAACAACAACATCGGCGCCGCGACGGGCAAATTCGAGGGCGATTTCGCGCCCGATTCCCCGCCCTGAACCGGTTACAAGGGCGATCTTGTTCGCGAATTGGGACATGGCTTGATTTAAACCTGCCTTCTTTAACAGGCAAGCAGAAACAGCTTTTCAATTTGGAGGGGTTGTCGTATCATCGTGCCGGTGTCTGTGATAAGGATTGGGGTCAGGCATTGGAGGCGTAAATTATGAAGATAGATCACCGTTATGTAGCTACCAACGGTGTGCATTTACATGTAGTTGAAGCGGGTGACCAAAATGGACCATTGGTTATCTTGCTGCATGGTTTTCCCGAGTTCTGGTATGGTTGGCGCCGGCAAATTCCGTTCTTAGCCGAACGCGGATTCTGGGTTTGGGCGCCTGACCAACGGGGTTACAATCTGAGCGATAAGCCGCGGGAAGTGGCGGCCTACAATGTAGATGTGCTGGCGGCCGATGTGGCTGGCTTGATTCGGGCGAGCGGCCGCAGCCGGGCTGTCCTGGTGGGGCATGATTGGGGAGCTATGGTGGCCTGGTGGACGGCCATTTGTTATCCGGAACTGCTTTCCCATTTGATTGTGTCAAACGTGCCCCATTCAGCGGTGATGCGCCAGGCATTACGGGACAGCTGGCGTCAACGGCTAAAGAGCTGGTATATTGCCTTCTTTCAACTGCCCTATTTGCCTGAACTGCTGCTGCGTAGGGGTAACTGGCAGGCTATGGCTGGCGCGCTGCAGCGCAGCAGCCAGCCGGGCACTTTTAGCGCGACAGAGCTTGAGGAATACCGCCGTGCCTGGTCGCGTCCCTGGGCCTTAACCGGGATGATTAACTGGTACCGGGCCGTCGCCCGATACCGGCCTGCCCGACGCCCGTCGCTGCGCGTTACGCCACCTACCCTCATCATCTGGGGTGCGCAGGACGCATTTCTGGAAGTCGAGATGGCCAGCCGCAGCCTGGATTGGTGTGATAACGGCCGTCTGGCTCTGTTTGATGATGCCACCCACTGGGTGCAGCATGAAAAAGCGGCTGAAGTCAATGAGATGATTGCTCGATTTGCTGGTGTTAACCATGACTAACCCTTTGGATGCCGTGTCCACAGACGATAACCTGCAAGACTTCTTCGAAGGATTACCCATTGGATTGTATCGTACGGCGGTAGACGGCCGTCTGCTGCATGTCAACAACAGCCTGGTCGCCATGCTCGGTTATCCCACGATGGCGGCCTTGCTGGCCAAATATGTCCGCGATATCTGTCCCATGTTAGCTGAGCGGCAGCGCTGGTACCGGCAGATGGTGACCAAAGATCGGGTCGTTGATTTCAAACTGCGCCTGAAGCGGTATGATGGTCAGATTATCTGGGCTCGGGACAATGCCCGTGCGGTCTATCAGGAAAATGGGGAACTGGCCTATTACGAAGGCATTATTGAAGATATCACGACCCAGATTGCTGCTCAAGAAGCCCTGAAACAGGCCGAAGTGATTTGGGAAGTGGCCCAGATCGTCAATTCCAGCCTGGATCGGGATGAAGTCCTGCGGCGCAGCCTGAGCCAGCTGCGCCGCCTGATTACGTTTGATACCGGTTCAGTTTACATCTACACCGAGGGGATTCGGCCGGAAATGGTCATTAGCGCCGGCTTTGAGAACGAACTCCTCACTTCTGGGCACGGGACGAAGCTGTTGGAGCACAGCCCAATCTTGCAGAAGATGTCCCGTGATCACCGGCCGGTTTTGGGTGGTGACGTCCAAAACTTGCCCGGCTGGATCTGGGTTCCCGGTGCTGAACATGTTCGCTCATTTATTGCTGTGCCCTTGCTGGTGCGCGACAGGATGGTTGGGGCGCTAATGGTTGACAGCAGCGAGGTCAACTTCTATGATGAGACCGATCTGCAGATTGTGCTCAGATTATCGCAGAGTATTGCCATTGCTGTTGAAAATGCCCGCCTCTTTAGCGTTGTTCAGCGGAGTCTGGCTGACCAGTCAGCCTTGTTGGCAGCGACCACGGCCGTTTCTAGCAGTCTAGACCTCAAGACAGCTTTGACCCGTCTGGCAGAGCAGATGCGCCGGGCAATGCCGGTGGATCTGGTCAATATCTTTAGCTGGAATCACTTACAGCAGACCATTCACCACGTTACGGCTCATGGTGATACCGGCGCGGCGTTGAGGAGAACGGCCTTGGCGCCGGAGTTCCTCTTATCCCCCGAACTACTAGAATGGCTGCAAAACAACCAGCCGACCCAATTTGCTCTTGGGGATGCCTACCTGTCTCCCTTTTTGGTCAGGCGACTGCAGCAATCCGGTATGCAGTCTGTCTTGTATGTACCAATTGCGGTGCAGGGTTTGCCCGTTGGTTTTGCCGAACTGCTGCGAGCTGCGCCAGGACAGAGTTTCGGTGAGATGGAAATGGCCCTGGCTGCCGGCATGGCCCAGCAGGCAGCGATTTCGTTCGAGAATGCCCGCCTCTATCAGGCCGAGGAGCAGCGCCGGCGGGAGGCGGAGACATTGCACAAGCTGGCCAGTTACCTGACCGGTACACTTGATCTTGATGATGTCTTTGCCCGGGCGGTAGAAGCGGTGCAGCAAAATGTCGTTGATTTGCATGCCTGTTCCATCTCCTTGTTAGAAGAAGATGATGACTACCTTCAGGTGCGCGTGAACTGGGCCCGTGCGGAAGAATACGTCTATGCACCCACTGGCCAGCAGGTACCTTTGTCTGAGGCCTATGTCAGCGCCCTGGTGCTGGAAACGCGCCAGCCAGTGGTTATTGAAAACCTGCAGCGGGCGCTGAATGATGCTCCTCAACTGCGCCCCATGATAGATCGGGGAATTCGCGCCTTGCTTTACCTGCCCATACTGGCGCATGGCGTACCGATTGGCATCCTACATTTGAATGTTTTTCACACACCTCGCCGATTCCTTCCCGAAGAGATAACGCTTTGCCAGGGTGTGGCTAACCAGACCGCCATTGCGGTGGAAAATGCCCGTCTGTTTGAGGCAGAGCGCCGCCAGCTGCGGCTGTCTCAAACGTTGCAGCAAGTCGGCGCGTTGTTAACAACGCAGCTTACTTTGGATGAGCTGTTTGATCAGATCTTCACCTTGCTGGCTCAGGTTGTGTCTTATGATTCTGTGTCTATTCAGCTGATCGAGGGGGATGAGACTTACCTGGCAGCTGGTCGAGGTTTCCCGGATTTCGAGTTGGCGGCAGCTATCGTCAGCAAGATCGCCGTGCCTTCCTTGCCGGGGCGCTGGGGTGATGCTCAGCAGGGCTTTGCCGTGATCCCTGATACCCATCAAGATCAACGATGGGACCTTTCCTTTGGTAATGAGTATATTCGTTCCTGGATAGGAGCGGCTTTGGTCGTGAAAGATCGCATGTTAGGGACGCTGAATGTGGACAGTGCCATACCCCACAGCTATAACGCGGAGATCGGCAAAACGGTGGCCGCATTCGCCAATCAGGCGGCCGTGGCTATTGAGAATGCCCGTCTGTACAAGGAAACGCAACAGCGTGCTGATGAGCTGGCGGTGCTGCATCAGGTTGGTCTGGCGACAACGGCCGTGGCCAACGCTGATGATTTGCTGCGCCAGACTACGGAAATGATCGCCCGCTCCCTCTATTCCGATAGCTTTGGTTTCCTGCTGGTTGAGCCTGAAAGCGGGGTCTTATTGCCCCATCCCTCGTATCATGGCCTATCCCCTGATTGCTTGAAACATGCAGTTCCGCCCGATCGGGGCATTGTCGGTTATGTGGCCCGCACCGGCCAGCCACTTCTGGTGCGGGATGTAAGCGCAGAGCCGCGCTATTTTCAGATCGTCACGGAAACGCGCTCAGAGGTAACTGTCCCCCTGCTGCAACAGCAGCGCGTTATTGGGGTAATTAATGTTGAAAGCCCCAAACTGAATGCTTTTGGTGAGAGCGATCTCCATTTTCTGATGACCCTGGCCGGGCAAGTCTCGATTGCTCTGGAGCGGGCCGAACTGTATGAGTCGCTGCAGCAGTATACTGTCCACTTGATGCAGCAAGTGGAGCAGCGTACAGCCGAACTGCGCGCTGAGCGTGACCGAACGCAGGCTGTACTAGACAGCGCTGGCGAGGGTATCTTTTTCACCGATGCAGAGGGTGTGATTCTTTACGTTAATTCGGCCATGACCCGGTTAACCGGCTACACGTCCAGCGAGATGCTGGGCCAAACTGTGCATCTTTGGCAGCCCGTAGAGCCAGCACCCGCCGCCGCCTATGAACCTCTCTGGCAGGCCCTGGCCAGCGGACAGAGTTGGAGTGGCGAGTTGATCAGCCACCGCAAGGATGGCCTTCCATACGATGTCAGCCTGACAATTGCTCCCATATTTGACAATGACAGCCTTTCCGGCTTTGTCGGCATCCAGTCTGATATCAGCCGGCTTAAGGAAGTCGAGCGGCTGAAATCCCGTTTTGTCTCCAATGTATCCCATGAGCTGCGGACGCCGCTTACCAACATCAAGACCTATGTAACATTATTGCGGCGGGGCCGACTGGAGCGGCGAGATCACTATCTGACTGTTTTAGAGCATGAAACCGAGCGGCTCACCCAGTTGATTCAAGATGTCCTGGATCTGTCGCGGTTAGAATCGGATCTAGATCCAGTTAAGCTGCGACCCATATCCTTTAGCCGCATTATCCCGGAACTGTGCCAGAGTTTCACGACTAAGGCTGAGCTTAGTCACATCCAGCTGCGCCTGGAACTGCCGGATCACCTGCCGCAGGCGCTGGCACATCAGGCACAAATCGAGTCGGTTGTTAACAACCTGATTGCCAATGCCCTGGCCTACACGCCTGATGGCAGCGAAGTGGTTATCTCTGCCGGCAGCGATGAGCGGAACGGCCGGCAGATGGTTTGGTTCAAAGTGGCCGACAATGGTTATGGTATCCCTATGGCTGAACTTTCCCGCCTCTTTGAACGATTTTACCGGGGTCAGGTTAGCTTACAGCGCAACATCCCCGGCACTGGTCTGGGACTGGCGATTTGCAAGGAAATCGTTGATCGTCACCAGGGCGAAATCGCTGTGGACAGCCGTCCAGGCCAGGGGGTTGCCTTTACCGTCTGGCTGCACCAGGCTGCCTGATTTTTCAAATTGGCGGCGGTGTGGTATATACTATTCCATTCGTTATCGTGAGTCTCGGCACCCGACCCGGCAGGCACGCCAGAGCGGCATGCTTATTTGGCCTGTTCACAGTGGGTGTAGGTGATTGCGGTTGCGTTCCCAATCTGTAACTATGAGTAGGAAATAAGCATGACAACAAACCCGGCTATGGACCTGGCTCGGCTACAACCCATATTGGACCAGTACAACGGCCGTCACCGGGAGGCGCTCCTACCTCTTCTGCATGAGGCTCAGGTCCTCTACGGCTGGCTGCCGAGACCGGTGCTGCAAGCGATTAGCCATACGCTGCACGTGCCCCTGGCTGACATTCACGGCGTGGTCGAGTTTTACACCATGTTTTACAATGAACCAACGGCCAAACGGGTTATCCGCGTCTGCGAGGATCCGGCTTGCTATCTGGCTAATGGGGAAGCGGTGGCCGCAGCTATCGAGGCGCGGTTAGGGCTGCATCATGGGGAAACATCCGTAGACGGTTCGGTTACCTACGAGCATGTGCCCTGTCTGGGCATGTGTGAATTGGCGCCCGCGGCTTTGGATGGGGTGCGGCCGTCAGCCCACTTAACGCCGGAAAAGGTTGATGATTTTCTAAATACCGCCTTGCCTGAACCGAAGGCTCAGGTATACGGTGAACCGCTTTGGATGAGCAGTCGAATTGGTAAAGTGGATCCCGGCAGCCTGGCTGACTACAAGCGGCATGGTGGCTATCAAGGGCTGCCTAAAGCGCTGGCACTGTCACCGGAAGAGCTGATCAAGTTTGTCGAATCGGTGGATGTGGTCGGCCGAGGCGGCGCGATGTTCCCTACCGGTCGCAAATGGCGCATGACGCGTCAGGCCAGCGGCACACCGGCGCACAAGCATATTGTCGTTAACGCCGATGAAAGTGAGCCCGGCACGTTCAAGGACCGCTGCTTGCTGGAGGAAGATCCCTTTAGCTTGCTGGAGGCAATGACTATAGCTGCCTACGCCGTTGGCGCGCACAATGGCTGGATTTTCATTCGCGGCGAATACCCCCGTTCTTATGCCCGCCTTAGCGAAGCAATCCGGCAGACGCGGGAAGCTGGCTACCTGGGCCGCGACATTTTGGGTGTTGCGGGATTCGATTTTGACATTGAGCTGCGCCTTGGCGCCGGCGCCTACATTTGTGGTGAGGAAACGGCCTTGTTTGAAGCGATTGAGGGTAGGCGAGGTTTTCCGCGCATCAAGCCGCCCTTTCCGGTGACGCACGGGTTGTTTGGGCAGCCGACGGCCGTCAATAACGTGGAAACCTTAGCCGCCGTCCTGGCCGCGCTGAACGTGGGCAATGAGACGTGGAGCAGCGTGGGCACGGCCGATTCGCCGGGCACAAAATGGTTCTGCGTCAGCGGCCAGGTGACCCGACCCGGCTTATATGAACTGCCTTTTGGCTTGACCATCGGCGAGCTGCTCGAGAAGGCTGGCGGGGTAGCTAACGGCCGTTCCCTGCAAGCGATCTTGATGGGCGGCGCGGCCGGTAAATTCGTGGCGCCGGATCAGCTTGACCTGATCCTCACTTACGAAACGCTGCGCACGGCCGGCGTGCCCATGGGCTCTGGCGTGATCATGGTCTTTGACGACACGGCCGATCTGCGCCAGACGATGTTCCAACTCAGCCGCTTTTTTGCCCACGAAAGCTGTGGCAAATGCTTCCCCTGCCAGCTGGGGACGCAGCGGCAGATGGAGATTTTGCAGCGCGTGGCCAATGGGCGGACCAATTCTGAGGATAAACAGACGCTGCTAGATGTCGGTTTTGCCATGACCCAAACTTCACTTTGTGGTCTAGGACAGACAGCAGCCACGGCCGTTGTCAGCGCCATTGATTTGTGGCCGGAGTTGGTTGACTGAAGAGCGACCACCGACCAATGACCAGCGACCAATGACCAACGACGAACGGCGAAGGTCCAACACTGCGTTTGTCCTTTGACCGTTGTCATTCGTCGCTTGCGTAGGAGCGAATTGTGCACAAATTTGAGAATCTGGAGGTGTGGCAATTGGCTGTGGCATATTGCGATCTCTGCTATGCAATCGCTGAAAGGCTGCCAGCTGACGAAAGTCTTAATCCTGCTTCTCAACTTCGGCGAGCAGCTGTTTCAGTGGCGCTTAACATTGCTGAAGGCTCAACAGGCCAGTCTGATGCCGAACAAGCTCGCTTTTTGGGCATGGCAATACGTTCCCTTGTAGAAACGGTTGCCTGCCAACATTTGATTCATAGACGCCACTATTTAAGAGAAGGCAACTTATTGCCCGAAGCATATCGGGCCAGTGAGAAATTGATCGCCAAACTCCAGGCCATGCGTCGCACTGTTCAGGGCAAGAAACGATTACAAGAGGAATCCTCAGATTACAACATGATCTCAGTTACGCCATTTGACGACTAAGGCCCTATGTTGGTCGTTCGTCATTTGTCGTTGGTCAAATTATGAAAGGTACTAAGCCCCTAACCTTTATCTCCATAGGTGATGGCCAGCCGCCGCGGGCAGTTGACGGCGACATCGTTGAGGAACGACTCGTCTGCATTTCGGTTAATGGTACCGAGTTGGCGACGATTATGTGTTCGCCTAACAATCTTGATCTGCTCGCCCTCGGCTTCCTGGCCAATGAAGGTTTGATTAGCAGCATGGCTGAGGTGCGCCGGCTGCACATTTCAAAATCGGATAGCTGTGTCGAGGTCTGGCTGCACGACACGGCTGTGGAGCTGCCCCGGCGTTTTGTGATTACCGCCGGCTGTGGCGGCGGCGTCACCTTTGATGATATGTCCCAGCGGCACCCGCCGCTGCAGTCTGATTTGCGCGCTGACCCGGCTGCCCTGGCTGATCTAATGCGCCAGATGCATCTGGGCGCCGATCTCTACCAACAGGCGCGGGGTATCCATACCGCCGCTCTGGCCAGCGGCTCAGATATACTACTGCAGGTCGAAGATGTCGGCCGGCACAACTGTCTGGACAAACTGCGCGGCGCGGCTTTGAAGGAAGGTGTTGATACTCGGGACCGGGTCTTGTTGACCAGTGGTCGGATTAGCAGCGAGATGATTAACAAGGCGCGCCGCCTCGGTACGCCCATCATCTGTTCCCGTACCTCACCCACCCATTTATCGGTGTCGCTGGCCGATAGCTGGCAGATGACCATCATCGGTTACCTGCGCCAAAGCCGGATGCGCATCTATACCCACCCTGAGCGGGTTTTAGAGATCGAGCAAATCATCAGGGACCGGCCCTCAGCTGATGAAAGCCAGTATCTCTCCCGCGATGGCGAATATGTAACCGGCGCCGTTCCCTACGGAGAAGCACATGAGTGACACAGTTACCTTAACCATTGACGGCCGTGAAGTCACCGTCCCCAAAGGCACAACCATTCTCGATGCGGCCGCCCAGTTGGGTATCGAAATTCCCGTCATCTGTTACCATCCCCATCTGACGGCCAACGGACTGTGTCGTGTTTGTTCGGTCGATGCCGGCTGGCGGGTGCAAGCAGCTGCCTGCGTTACAGAAGCAGCTCAAGGGATGAACGTCGTCACCCGCAGTTCAGAGGTGGAACGCGGCCGTCGCACCATCCTGGAAATGCTCGCCGCTACCGTTGATCTCGACGAAGCACCCGAGATTCTGCAGCTCCTGGCTGACTACAACGCCAACCCGGAACGATTCGCTGACGGCAAGCGGCGTGAAAGCCCCATCTACGACGACAACCCCTTTTACCTGCGTGACTACAACCAGTGCATTAACTGCTGGCGCTGTGTCCAGGTCTGCGCCGATGATGCTCAGTTCACTTATGCGCTCAGCTTTAACGGCCGGGGCTTCGAGACCCGCATCGCCACCTTCTTTGATGATCCCATGCCCGACACTACCTGTGTCTTTTGTGGCCAATGCGTCGGCGTTTGCCCCACCGGCGCCCTCAAGCCGCAGCGTCAGGCAATGCTGGAGGACGGGCTGAATCCTGATGACATTTTCCAGAAGACGCGCGGCGGCCGTAGGCCCCAAAAATGAAGGTGATTGCATTCACCGGCTCTATCCGGCGACAGTGGCGCGAGTTAGCGCAGAAATATGGCGCGGCGTGGCGGGTGATAGAATGTGTTTGCAGCGATGAATCGGCGCATCGCGGCCGTTTAGCTGGACGAGTTCGCAGTATACCTGGCTGGCCTGAACTGATCTGGGCTGATGTGGAAAAGGTACGCGCCTATTATGCGCCCTGGATGGAAGAGCGGCTGATTTTGGACGCCGTGAATCCTGTGGAGCAGAATGTGGAAGCGGCCGTGAGATATATCTCGAATAAAATGTAGGCGATACGAGAAACCTTTCTTATGAATAGGAAAACAGCACCATTTTTGTTGGAGCATTGATTGATGGAAAATAAACCAGGCTGGGAAGACGCTGATTCCAGTATGATCAGCGCTTTTCGCTATCACCCAGAGACGCAGACATTAGAAGTGTTGTTTAGCCGGACCGGCCGTTATACCTATCACGCTGTCCCGGCTGAGGTTGTGGAGGGTTTGCGCAACGCTTCTTCCAACGGCAGCTACATGCG
>Ga0114946_10000358_pt1 | contig 29783 bp, 35 predicted proteins | sample WalLakDeSediment_FD_88676 | JGI IMG/M metagenome (GOLD analysis project Ga0114946, IMG submission 88676) | Lake sediment microbial communities from Walker lake, Nevada to study Microbial Dark Matter (Phase II) - Walker Lake 11/02/13 Deep Sediment | ecosystem: Environmental > Aquatic >... | reverse complement strand
CGAGATCGTCATCTGGCAAGTTCCACAACTGCCAAGTGATTTGTAGGTTGGGTTAGGCCGTAGGCCGTAACCCAACATCTTGATTATGTTGGGTTACGCGCTGCGCGCTAACCCAACCTACATTCACCACATCCACAATCGGTTTAGGATTGCCATATCATCTCGAGCGCGCCGCCCGCATGATGGAAGCCCTGGAGCGCGGCGAACGGCCGGAACCCTACCATGCCATTGGCTTTGTCGATCTGCGTCAGTGCAATGTTGAACGCCAGAGCGGAGTGTACTACACTATGTAATATTTTTTGGTGGAGAAGCGCCGCGCATGAGCACAAGAACCGTTCGGCTTGATGCTGAAGCCGAGAAAACCCTGCTACGGCTGCGGAACATGACAGCCTTGTCCATCTCCGAGATTCTGAAACGGGGCTTGAGCGCCTACGAGAAGCAGGCCATGGAACAGGCCCACCGCAAACCCTACGACATCTACCGGGAACTGGATTTAAGTGAAGGCGGTTATGCCATCGCGCCCGCACGGGAGGCCAAATCCGCGATTGCCGACGCCATCCGACGGAAGCACCCGCGATGATCCTGGCGGACACTGGACCGCTCGTTGCCCTGTTTGACCCCGCCGACAGCGATCACCAGCGCTGCGCGAGCCTGCTGGCGGGTATCGAAGAGCCGCTATGCACGACGGTTCCCGTACTGACCGAAGCGTTCCATCTGCTCGATCCCGGCAGCATGGGTTCGCAACGATTGATGGACTTCATAACGCGCCACGGACTTCATGTCTGGTTCCTGGATGACGCCGCCTTGGTCCGGGCTTTCGAATTGATGGTCCGTTACGCCGATCACCCGATGGATCTCGCCGACGCCTCGCTCGTCGTTCTCGCGGAGCGCCTGAAACTGCGCAAGATCTTTACCATCGACCGCAACGACTTCGCGAGCTATCGAATCAAGCAAGGACATCGAAACATCGCTTTTGAGGTGCTGTCCTGAGAGGCCGTACAAAAATGCTTCTAAAAGATCACGCTCGACCGGGGACGCCGCGCCCCGAGCGCCTACCAGGACGCCTGAGGCGATTTCCGAATCAGGGGATGCCCACCAAGAGGCCTTACTTCATCGCCGATGTCAGAGGATCCAGGCAATGAACGAACGCATTCTCCATGTCGAGGTTGGCAAACCGCCGGAATATCATCTCGAGCGCGCCGCCCGCATGATGGAAGCCCTGGAACGCGGCGAACAGCCAGAACCTTACCATGCCATTGGCTTCGCCGATCTGCGCCAGTTCCTGGCCATTTTCAACCCCTATCGTTGGGAAGCGTTGGCCGCCCTGCGCGAAGGCGGCCCCATGACCGTCGCCGAACTGGCGCGGCGCGTGCGGCGCGACGATAAGAACGTGCGTGGCGATGTGGAAAAGTTGATCGAATGGCAGGCCTTGGTCGAGGATGAGCAAGGCCGCCTGATCGCCCCCTACTCCGAGATCGTCGTTGATGTCTGCCTGCCGCAAAGGGAGGCGGCCTAGCCCATGTCCAATCCCCCCGAACCCTCCACTTCCAGCCTGATCTTCACCGGTTACCTGCCGCTGGCCTGGCGGGAATTGCCCGCGCTGCCGGACGAAACCGAACTCCAGCATCTGGAACAGGCCAACCTTAACGTCCTGCACACCCTGTTCGCCCTGGACATCCACGCCGGCGATCACGGCGACGATCCCATGGCGCTGACCAACGCCTCCGAACTCAAGCGGCTGGATTTCAAGGTCGGTCTGCTGCTCGGCCTGGTCGGTCAGTTACTGGCTCACCAGCAAGCGCTTCCTCCGGAGCAGTCGCTCGCCCTCACGGTCCACGACTTGAGCTGGCGCGTTGCGACTCCACCGCCGCTCGGCGCCCTGCTGCGGCTGGAACTGTATTGCAATCTCTGTTACCCCCGCCCCCTGATCCTGCACGCCGAGGTCGGCGAGATCGTCTCCTGCGAGGGCGATCACCAGCTTAAAGCGGTGTTTTCCCCAATCGGCGCGCCGATGCATGAGGCATTGGAACGCTACATTTTTCTCCAGCATCGCCGCAATATCGCCACGCGTCGGGGCAATCGTCCGCGTTAAAAATTTGACGCTTCGGCGGTCGGCGCTACAATTCCCCGCATATCATGCGTTGGAAGCCTTTGCGCGCCTCTGACAGCGGGCGGTAGTCGAGCCTTTCATCGATCCATTGAAAGGCCAATCAGCGGATTCCTGTTTCGCCGGCTACTCGCGGTCGCGGGGGCTTCATCCCCTCTTCAAGGATTTCCCAGACGATGAAAACCGCGCTGCTCGTGTTCGATGACGACCCCCGGCGGGCTGAAGAACTCTGTTTGCTGTTACGGTTCATGGAAGAGAGCCACGTCGCGCGCGCGGCGCTCTCCGATTGGCGGATTCACGTCGAAACCAATCCCGACCTGCGCGCGATTTTCCTGAATCCGGGCAGCGTCGACCCACAAGAGGCCGGCGAGATCCTGCAAGCCGTTCGGGCCGCCGCGCCTCAAGCCACCCTCGTTCTGATCGAAACAGCCGATCAACCCCTGCGCCTGCCAACAACCCTCGAAGCGATTTGCGGCGCCCGTCTGTCCCACCCCTTCCGCTACCCCCAGTTAAGCCAAGCGCTGGCCAGGCTGCAACAGCGCGCCAGTCGCGGCAACCGCGCCGGACAGGGCGCGCAGGACCCGCGCAACGCCGAACTGTTTCGCAGCCTGATCGGTCACAGCCCGGCCATCGCTCGAGTTCGCGAGTTGATTCAGCAGGTCGCGCCCTCCGAGGCCACGGTGCTGATTCTGGGGGAATCCGGCACCGGCAAGGAAGTGGTGGCCCGCAACATTCATTACTTCTCGGCCCGCCGCCAGGGTCCCTTCGTTCCGATCAACTGCGGGGCCATTCCCGATAACCTGCTGGAAAGCGAGTTGTTCGGCCACGAAAAAGGCGCGTTCACCGGCGCCATATCCGCCCGCCGCGGGCGCTTCGAACTGGCCCAGGGCGGGACCCTGTTCCTGGACGAGATCGGCGACATGCCCTTGAACATGCAGGTCAAGCTGCTGCGGGTGCTGCAGGAGCGCACCTTCGAGCGGGTCGGCAGCGATCGCAGTCTGAAAACCGACGTGCGGATCATCGCCGCCACCCACCGCCAGTTGGAAGAACTCATCAGCGCGGGCCAATTCCGCGAGGATCTCTATTATCGGCTGAATGTCTTTCCCATCGAAACGCCTCCACTACGGGAACGCAGCGAGGATCTGCCGCTGCTGATCCAGGATCTGGGCGAACGCATCGCCCACCAGCGGGGCGCGCGGTTGGCCCTCGGCTCGGCGGCGCTGCGCTGTCTCAGCTACTATCCCTGGCCGGGCAACGTGCGCGAATTGGCCAACCTGATGGAACGGCTGGCGATTATCAAACCCGATGGCGTGGTGGAACTGGACACCCTGCCGCCCAAGTTTCGCGCCTACTACCCCACCGAATTGACCATGGCGGAGGAGGCAACGGCCGCGGATAACCCGGTCCGGGTCGTTCCCACGGCTCCACCCACCTCCAGCGAGCCGGTCAGTCTGCCGCCGGACGGTCTGGATCTGCGGCAGCACATCATCGATATCGAATCCTCGTTGATCCATTCGGCGCTGGAGGGCGCGAACGGCGTGGTCGCCCACGCGGCGACGCTGCTGAAAATGCGCCGCACCACTCTGGTCGAGAAAATGCGCAAGTATCACATCAGGCGCGGCGAAGAGGACGAGTGACCCCAAACCGGCGCGACGGTACGCCAATAAATTGGCGTTTCTTTCCCACCCCATGGCGATCCGCGATGGTAGGTTGGGTTAGCGCGCAGCGCGTAACCCAACAAGATCAAAATGTTGGGTTACGGCCCGCGGCCTAACCCAACCTACAAATCTATAAATCACTACAAATCACTCATCTCTCCCTCCCTCCCCTGGGGGTTTAAGGGACGGCATGGTTTTTGCTGAAATCCGCGCAGTCTGCCGCTTTTTCGGCGGTTTAACCCCATCAGAGAACCAGAGCCGATGATTTCGACCAACCTCACCACCGCGCCGATCGCTGGGCTATCGGGCGCGCCCGACCCGACCCGCGCCATCGCCGCGACGACCGGCGCCGATCCGCAAAACCCGGCCGAAGAAGATTTCGCCGCGGTGTTCAAAGCGATGCTGGCGAACGTCAACCAGATCCAGCACCACGCCCGAACCCTGACCGAAGCCTTCGACCGGGGCGAGCACCAGGATTTGCTGGGGGCCATGATCGCTCAGCAGAAAGCCAAGCTGGCTTTCCATACCACCTTGCAAGTCCGCAACAAACTCACCGCCGCCTATCAAGACATCATGAACATGCCGGTTTGACCGCCGACGGTCCAGCAATCCATCGCCCGACAGTAAGGGGAACATATCGTGGCTGAGGCAAACACCGGACCGGCGCCCAACCTCCCGGTCCCGTTTGACTGGCGGGGCTGGTTGGCGGCGTTCCGGCATCCCGGCCCGACGCAGATCGGCGTCATGGCCGGGGGCGCGGCCCTGCTGGCCCTGCTGGTGACCGCGGTGCTGTGGTACAGCGCGCCCCGCTACGACGTCCTGTACCGGGGGCTGGCCGAGTCCGACGCCGGCCAGATCATGGACGCCCTGCAAAAATCGAACATTCCCTTCCGGGTCGACCCGCGCAGCGGCGCGCTGACCGTCCCCACCCATCAGGTTCATGAGGCGCGGTTGAAACTGGCCGCCCAGGGCCTGCCGCGCGGCGCGGTCAACGGCCTGGAGGCCCTGGAGCAGCAAACCGGCTTCGGCGTCAGCCAGTTCATGGAAACCGCCCGTTACCAGCACGCCCTGGAAGGCGAATTGGCCCGGTCGATCATGACCATCGGCGCGGTGGAGAACGCCCGCATCCATCTGGCGTTTCCCCGGGAAACCGTGTTCGCCCGCCAGCAGCAACCGCCCACCGCGTCGGTGTTGGTGCGGCTCCACGCCGGACGGACGCTGGACGAGGGTCAGGTAGCCGCCATCGTCCATCTGATCGCCGCCAGCGTCCCTCGACTCCAACCCGCGCAGGTGTCGGTGATCGATCAGGTCGGCAATCTGCTGACCCGCCCCGACCGCCAGGGTGACGCAAGCTCCACCAACCTGAGTCTGGATCAACTGGAATACACCCGGCGGCTGGAAGATCGCTACACCCGCCGCGTCGAGGATCTGCTGACGCCGGTGCTGGGAATGGGGCGGGTGCGCGCCCAGGTCACTCTCGATCTGGATTTCACCACCAGCGAGGAGACGGCGGAGCGCTACGAGCCCCGCGAGGAACCGCGCCCGGTACGCAGCGAGCAACTCCTGGAAGAATCCCGGGACGCGTCCTCGACGAACTTGCCTATACCTGGGGCGCTCACCAATCAGCCCCCCGGCTTGGCCATGGCGCCGGAAGTAGCCGCCCCGCCGGCTCCAGGAGTCGATCCGCAAAATCCCGCCGCCCCGCCTCAGGAAGCCGCGCTATCGCAGTTGACTCGCAAGGAAGTCACTCGTAATTACGAACTCGACAAACGGGTCAGCCACACCCGCAACACGCCGGGGCGGATCCTGCGGGTGTCCGCGGCGGTGGTGGTGGACGACCGTTTCGCCCTGGAGAACGGCCAACCGGTTCGCACGCCGCTGACCGAAGCGGAAATCGAACGCATCACCGCCTTGGTCCAACAAGCAGTGGGTTTCAACGCCGAGCGAGGCGATCGTGTCAACGTCATGAACGCCGCTTTCGCGCCCTCGCCGTTTGAGGAACCGCTGTTGCCGATGTGGCAGCAGTCCTGGTTTCTGGAACTGGTCAAGTGGGCGGTGGTGGCGGTGGTGGCGCTGGCGCTGTTGCTACTGGTGGTGCGGCCCATCCTGCGCCGCTTGCTGGCCGCGCCGGCCGCCGCCAAGAATGGCAACGGTCAGAAGGAATTGACTCCAGCGTTGCCCGCCGGCGAGGACAACGGCCTGGAAGGGCTGTTGGAGGACCAGGTTCAAATCAGCGGCGCCCTGGAAAACGGTCGGACCAAGAGCCTGGCTGAAACCAGCGCGGAACTGGAGCATGGCATGAGTCTGGCCCGCGCTCTGGTCGTCGAGGACCCGAAGCGGGCCGTGCAAGTAATCAAGAACTGGCTGACCAGCGAGGCCTGAGCGATGTCCGAACCGACCACGAATCCTCTTAAGGGCGTCGAGAAGGCGGCGGTGGTGCTGATGGCGCTCGGCGAGGATCACGCCGCCGAAATCCTCCGGCATCTGGACCCGCGCGAACTCCACAAGATCGGCGTCGCCATGACCACCCTGGCCCGGATCAATCGCGAACAGATCAGCGAGATCGTGCAAACCTTCAACGAGGAAGTCCACGAGCAGACTTCGCTGGTTCTGGACAGTGAAAATTTTATCCGCGGCGTGTTGACCCGCGCCCTGGGGCGCGAGAAGGCCAAGGGCATCCTGGAGCACATCTTCGACGGCGAAACCCGGTCCGGGGTGGATTCCCTGAAATGGGTGGACGCCCGCGCCATCGCCGGGGGCCTGCGCGACGAACACCCGCAAGTGGTGGCGCTGGTGCTGTCTTCCCTGCGCGTCGAACAGGCCGCCGAGATCGTCGGCCTCCTGCCGGCGCCGTTGCGCGATGAGGCCTTGTTGCGGGTGGCGACCCTGGGCGAAGTGCCGTCGGGGGCGCTGGAAGAATTGAACGAACTGATCGAGAAACAGGTGATGGGCAATATCAACGCCGCCGCCACCGCCCGAATCGGCGGTCCCAGACGGGCCGCGGAAATTCTCGGGCGGTTGGATGGCGGGGTCGAGGGTCAAATTCTCGACAGCATCAAGGAAACCGACGCCGATCTGGGCAACCGGATCGAGGAAATGCTGGTGGTGTTCGAGAATCTGCTCGGCGCCAGCGACCGCGATATCCAGACCCTGCTGCGCGAAGTGTCGTCCGAAGTGCTGCTGGTGGCGCTGCGCGGCGCCGAGGAAGCGGTCCGCGCCAAGATCATGGGCAACATGTCCAAGCGCGCCGCCGAGCTGCTGCGCGACGATCTGGAAGCCATGCCGCCGGTCAAGCTCAGCGACGTGGAGAACGCGCAGAAGGAAATCATGAGCGTCGCCAAACGCCTGGCGGAAGCCGGTGACATCACGCTGGGCAGCAAGGGGGATCAGCTTGTCTAGAATCATTTCAGGCGAACATCTGACGGCGTACCAGCGTTGGGAGCTGCCCGACGTGGACGCGCCGCCCGAACCGGAATCGCCGCCGGCCGCGTCCCTCGCTCCGGCGGACGACAATGCCCGCAAGGGGCCACGCGCACCGCGAACCTCCACGGCGCCGCCGACTCTGGACGAGATCGAAGCGATCCAGCGCGAGGCGCAGGAAGAGGGCTTCGCCGCCGGCTACCAGGAAGGCCGTCGGGAAGGGCGCGATCAGGGTTATAAAAAAGGCCAGGCCGAGGGGCACGCCGAGGGCTATCAACGGGGTTTCGCCGAGGGGCTGAGCGCGGGCCGCGACGAGGTGGCGCGGCGCGTCCAAACGCTCGACCAGATGCTGACCGTGATGAGCGTTCCGCTGGCGGCCCTGGACAAAGCCGTTGAGGAGGAACTGGCGGCGCTGGCCATCGACATCGCCCGGCAACTGGTGCGGCGGGAACTGCGCGCCTCGCCCGGCGAGATCGTGGCGGTGGTGCGCGAGGCGGTCGGCTTGCTGCCGGTGGCCAGCGCGGGAATCCAGGTTCGCTTGCATCCGGAGGATGCCCGCCTGATTCGGGAAGTCCTGTCGCTGGGTCCCGAAGACCAGCCGGTTTGGCAAATCATCGAGGATCAGGCCCTGAGCCGCGGCGGTTGCGCGGTCAATTCCGAACTGTCGCGGATCGACGCGACCGTCGAAAAGCGCTTGGGCGCGGTAATCGCCACCGTGCTGGGCGACGAGCGCGAGCACGGCGGCGGAGGCGGCGGACATGCCTGAATCGACCGAGTCGAGCGGCGCTCCTCGCTGGCGGGCGCGCCTGGCGCAACGCCGGGCGCGGATCGCCGAGACGCCGGTTCTGGTGGTGGAAGGACAGTTGACCCGGATGGTCGGTTTGACCCTGGAGGCCGCCGGATGCGTGGCGCCGGTCGGTTCCCGCTGCCTGGTGATGAATCCGGATGGCCACCAGGTCGAGGCCGAGGTGGTCGGCTTCGCCGGCGGCAAGCTGTTCCTGATGCCCAGCGGCGACATTCACGGACTGACGCCCCATTGCCGGGTCATCCCCACCGGCGGCGTCAGCCAGGTGCGGGTGGGCGAGAGCCTGCTCGGTCGGGTGCTGGATGGTTCGGGCCGGTTTCTGGACGGCCTGCCGCCGCCCAAGGGCACCGAGCCCGTATCGCTGGCCGGCAAGACCATCAATCCGCTGCTAAGGCGGCCGATCCGCGAACCGCTGGATGTGGGGGTGCGCGCCATCAACGCCCTGTTGGCGGTAGGGCGTGGCCAGCGCATGGGCCTGTTCGCCGGGTCCGGGGTCGGCAAGAGCGTGCTGCTGGGCATGATGACCCGCTTCACCGACGCCGAAGTGGTGGTGGTCGGGCTGATCGGCGAGCGCGGCCGCGAGGTTCAGGAGTTCATTCAGGAGATTCTCGGTCCAGAAGGCATGGCCCGGGCGGTGGTGGTGGCGGCGCCGGCCGACGATCCGCCGCTCCGGCGCTTGCAAGGCGCGGCGCTGGCGACCCGGATCGCCGAATACTTTCGCGATTCCGGACGACGGGTGTTGCTGCTCATGGATTCGTTGACCCGCTACGCGCAGGCCCAGCGCGAGATCGCCCTGGCCATCGGCGAGCCGCCGGCGACCAAGGGCTACCCACCGTCGGTATTTGCCCTGATCCCGCGGTTGGTGGAGCGGGCGGGCAACGATACCGCCGGGGGGTCGATCACGGCGTTTTACACGGTGCTGGTCGAGGGCGACGACCAAAGCGATCCGATCGCCGACGCCGCGCGCGCCATTCTCGACGGGCACGTGGTGTTGTCGCGGCGGCTGGCCGAGGCCGGGCACTATCCGGCGATCGATATCGAGGCGTCCATCAGTCGGGTGATGCCGAAGATCAGCAATCCGCAGCACCAGCAATTGGCGCGGCGCTTCAGACACTTGTACTCGACCTACGAGCAACATCGCGATTTGATCAACGTGGGCGCCTATGTATCCGGCAGCGACCCGGCGGTGGATGAGGCGCGGGACTACCACCCCCATCTCAAGAAATTTTTGACCCAAGGCATCGACGAGCGGGTCACCTTGGCGGAAAGCCTGCGCGAACTCGGCGCCGTGCTCCAGCCCAAGCCTCCGCTCAAAGGTAAGGAGAATAAGGGCTGATGGCCACCTCAACCCATCCCTTGCAGGCCGCGGTACAGGCCGCGCGATCTCACGAGCAGGAGGCCGCCAAGGCGCTGACGGAGTCCCAAAAACGCTTTGCCGAACAGCAAAACCGTTTGCAACAGTTGCTGGTGTTTCGCGGCGAGTACGCCACGCAGTTTCAGTCCGAGGGTCATGGGGGCATTTCGGCGCGCCGCTTTCAGGACTACTCGGCGTTTTTAAATAATCTGGATTTGGGCATCGCCCAGTCCCAGCAGCAGTTGGAGCGTTATCGGCAGGAGTTGTTGCGCAAGCAACAGCTTTGGGTGCAGACCCACGCCAAGTCCAAGGCGCTCGGGGAAGTGATCGAACGGGACCGGAAGGCGCAATTGCGCCAGGAGGATCGTCGCGAACAGCGGGACAGCGACGAGCGCAATCTGCGCGGTCCGGGTTCCCGGAAAGCCCTGACGAGTGGCGCGTAGGGGCTCCGTGGGGGTGACTACCTTGATCGGGAAGATAACATCATGATTCACTTGGATCTCAGCAAACAGCTTGCACCGGTCGACGGGTTGGCGGGCGTTGTTGTCGAAGGGAAACCCGGATTTGCAGCGGGCGATTCGGCCGAAAAGTCTTTATCGTCCTTCAAACAATTATTGCAAACCGGGGTCGGGCGATTGGCGATGGCCGAAGGACTAGCTGGCGACGGGGCTGAGAGCGCCGGGCGTGCGCTCCGCGCCAAATTTCCGGCGGGCGAACCGGCGGATCGTTCCACGATCGGCGCGGGTTCGGCGGGGGCGACCGCGGCGGCGGACGGAACGGCGTTACAGAGTGATGCGGCCGATTTGGAGAGCGGATTGAAGAGTGAGTTAGCGGGGGAGAAAGCCACCGCCGCCAGCCTCCAGGAGGAGGATGCCGAGCATACGGACGAGCAGATATTCGAGATGATCTGGCCTGGCTTATCCTTGCGTTTGGCGTCGCGGACGGCGCTGCGAAGCACCGATGCCGGGAAGGAAGAGCGGTCGGATGCCGGGAAGGAAGAGCGGTCGCCGCCAGCCGTTTTTATGGCGGACCCCAACGATGCGCCAGCCAGGCCGGTTTCGCTGGCGTTCGGACCCGCGACATTTTTGGTGGGCGCGGAAAGCGTTGATAGCGTCGATCGATCCCCGACGCCTGAAGGCGCCGTGGCGGCCCTGGAAACCCGAATCGATGGCGATTTCCGGGCTACGTTGACGGCGGGCGAGGAGCCGGTCGTCGCGGCGGAGACCGGGGAGCCAGACGACTTTTTGTGGCCGCAAGCCATCGGCAACCCGGCGATCGTCGGTCAAGCGAACGTTTCGCCCGATTCCGCGGTAGCCGCGCCTTCTCAATCGTCGCCTCTTGGATTCGAAATTCCCATACCCGAATCAACGAGGACTCTAACCTCCAGATCGGCCCCGACCGCCGCGCCGTCCATCGAAGTCGTTCCCGCGCGGTCGATCTCGGAAACACCCATAAACCCAGTCTCGCGGAGCGTTGAAGCGCCGCCGCTCGTCGAGGAAACGCCCGCTCCCGCAGGCGTCCCAAGCGCCGAGTCGCCGCTGCTTCCGAAAAAAACCGCCCTACCGACCGCGGACCGCGTCGTGCTCGAATCGCATTCAGTTGTCGCCAAAACGCCTATAGCGGAAGCTGCCGCGACTCGGTCGGTAATGGCTGAAACCCTGTTCAGACCCGCACCGGTCATCGAGCCGGCAGCCCGGCTGGCAAGCCAGTCACCGGAACGCGTCGTGCGACTGGATGCGCGCGGCAGCGGACAACCAACGACCGTGATATCGGTGAATTCAACGTTCGAGGAAGATACGGAATCCCCGATCGATGAAAACCGGATCACCGGCCGCGAGCGCGCCCCTTTCGTCGATGCGAGTCCGCCGCGGACGACGCACGAACGACCCAGCAGCCCGCCGCGCCTGGCCGAGCCTTTCAGCCAAACCGAGTCCTCGGGTCTCTCTTCCCGTCCAACCCCGCTCCTGGAACCTCGCCTCGCAACCGCGGAGCCGACCTTAACCGCCCACAGAGCGGTTGCCGCGTCGGATCGACCGGCCCCGCCCGCGAATCCGGATGCGGAACCGGATTCAACTCCGTTCGCGACCATCCAGTCGGGTCGCCAGCCACTGACCACCGAGGCGGTGGCGCTCGCCGAGGGGTCGCGACCCCAATCGCCCGCCAAAGATTCGGTGGACGCTCGCGCCGTGGGACCGAACGCCCCGACGGCAGGCTACCCCGCGGCCAGTCCAGCGGGTCCGGCGCCCGCCCCGTCCGCGCGCGCGGATGCGGGAATGCCCCCAGCGCTTTTGCCGACCGCGCCGGAGGTCTTGAGCCTGCTACAGAAAAACTGGGGTTGGATGCTGGGCCGACAACTGCAATGGATGGTCGACAATCGGTTGCACGAGGCGAAGATCAATGTAAATCCCGCCCAGTTAGGGCCTATCGAAGTCCGCGTATCGCTCCATCAGCATCAGACCAACGTGATGTTTTTCTCGCATGAGGCCGCGGTGCGGGAAGCCTTGGAAAGCGCCCTGCCGCGATTGCGGGAACTGCTGGACAGTCAGGGGCTGCACCTGAATCAGGCCCAGGTATCGGATCAGTCGCTGGCTCGCCAGCAATCAGGTTGGGGAGACCAGACCGCGAAGCAGCGCGATGGTGGTTCCGCCCCGGATAAGGGGAATCGGGAATCATCCGCCGACGATGCGGATGAACCCCGGTCGCCCAGCCGTCGGCCCCAAGGCATGGTGGACCATTACGTTTAGAAGCCCTGGTCCCGCACTGAGAAGGCGGGCCAACGCTCCCCACGTCTTTTGGGGGAGCTAGGTGGTTGGCGAGAGCGGGTTCAGGCTGGATGAGATTCGACCCGATCCGGATCGAGATCGCTGTTGGCGCCGCTGAAATCGATGACGCGGGGAGAGCGCCCGCTTGATGGTTCCCGCAAGCCGTTCACTTTCATCTGATTGTTGGCGTGCAGCATGCGGATCAGTTCCGCCTCGCCCCGGGCCAACCCGCAAAGTTCGACGATTTCCTCCACGTCGGCGCCCTGCAAGGCCAGCTTGGTGGCAATCTTGAAGGTTTTCTGGTCCGAATCCCGGTTGGGCAACCCGTCTTGCTCCATATTCTCCCGGAATTGGCCGAGCAGGATTTCCAGTTTCGCCAGTCGTTCGCTGACCGCCGCCAGGGACAGGGTGATGCCCTTCAAATCCTGGCGTAAACCGGAGACACCCTCCGTTTCGGCCGCGCCGTTCGCCGAGGCGGAATACGACCGGGCCGCCAGAAATCCCAGCGCCACCAGCAGCCCGTTGCCGATCAACAGGGCGATGATCGCAATACCTTGAAATACAACCTCACTCATGATTCAGCCTCGGCGCTTTAATGGAATAATTACCTTATACCCGATTCCGGTCGAGGCGAAAGCGCCCCCAAAGCGTTTTCAGGGCATCAATTCTCCCTGCTCAACAGATTCCCGGTGGCTGGGGGCGACGCCGTCGTCAGCTTGGGCCCGGCGCCCGGAGTTGGGGGGACGACGCCACCGTCGCGGGGCGGTGTTGGAAACCGGGGATCGACGTTGCCCATGATCACCAACACGACCCGGCGGTTTTGATTGCGACCCTGCTCGGTGCCGTTGTCGGCGATCGGTTGATACTCGCCATAGCCGATCGCCGACATCCGATCCGGGCGTACTCCATTGTTCATCAGGACATGCACCACATTGGCCGCGCGTCCGGCCGACAACTCCCAGTTTGATGGGTAGGCCGGCGTGTTGATCGGCACATTGTCGGTGAAGCCTTCAACCTGCACCCGGTTGGGCACCTCGCGCAGGATCTCGGCGATCCGCGCCAGCGTCTCCAGCGCTCCCGTGCTGACTTGGGCGCTGCCGCTGGCGAACAGAATACTGTTTTTGATCTCCACCTCGAGCCAGAACGGGTTGTGCCGGATATTCACCATGTCGCCGCGAATCAGATCCGCCAGCGAAGCTTGCAGCTTGGCCATCACCTGACCCAGCTTCGAATCGCCGCCGAGTTCCTGGCCCGCGCCGTCGGCGGCGGGGAGCATCGAGCTGGACGGACTGACCGGGTTGCGCGGATCGGGCTCTCGCGGCAGATAAACCCGCTGGACGCGCTGGACGACCGCCGCGGGTAAAGGCCGTAAATCGGGCGCGACGCCTGGACTCATGCTTGCCTGCCCGACGGTTTGCGTCGTCGCGCTTCCAACCATGCCGCCGACCTGGAGCGGGGCCATGCTGTCCGGACTGGCGGAACGAAACGCAATGAGCATCGACTGGGACAATACCCGGTATTTGCCCTCGTTGACCGAGGATACCGAGTACATCACCACGAAAAACGCGAACAACAGCGTGATGAAGTCGGCGTAGGACACCAGCCAGCGTTCGTGATTCTCATGGGCTTCGCTATGTTTCTTGCGGCTCACGGCGGTGCTCTCAGTTCTGGGTAAAGCCCTGCAAGCGGGACTCGATGTTGCGCGGGTTCTCGCCGTGGGCGATGGCGATGACGCCCTCGACGAGCAATTCACTGAGGCGGATTTGCTTTTTGATGATGCTCTTGAGTTTGTTGGCCATCGGCAGGCAGATCACATTGGCCAGCATCAAGCCATAGATGGTGGCGACGAAGGCCGCGGCGATACCGCCCCCCAGCGCGCTGGGATCGGCCAGATTGCCCATGACGTGGATCAGGGCCAGCACCGCGCCGATGATGCCGATGGTGGGCGCGTAGCCGCCCATGCCTTCGTAAACGCTGACGGCCTGCATGCTGGTCTCCTCGAGGATGGTCATGTCCATTTCCAGAATGTGGCGGATTTCCTCCGGCTCTTTGCCGTCCACCAATAATTGCAACGCCTTGGAGGCGAAGGGGTCGGGCTCCTGCTGGATCTGATCTTCCAGCCGCAGCAGTCCTTCCTTGCGGGCGATATTGCTCCAGCCGACGATTTTTTCGATGGTTTCCTCCATGGCGGCCGGCGGTGGCACGAAGACCCATTTGGCCAGGCCGAGCGAGCGTTTGAAGACGTCCATGGGCGCCTGAATCAGGATGGCGCCGATGGTGCCGCCGAACACGATGAAGAAGGCCGGGGCGTTGACCAGCGAGATCAGATGGCCGCCCTCCAGCAACATGCCGCCGATGATGCCGCCGAAGCCGACGATCAGGCCGGTCAAAGTTAAAATATCCATGAGGTCCGTTCCAGGTAGATCGATGTCTTAGTCCGCGCTATCCGCGAACCGGGCCCGCAGCCGGGCCAGCGCCTGGCCGTGCAACTGGCTGACTCGGGATTCGCTGACGCCGAGCACCGCGCCGATTTCCTTCAAATGCAGTTCTTCATCGTAGTAGAGCGACAGCACCAGCCGTTCCCGTTCGGGCAACCGGTCGATGGCTCCCGCCAATTGCGCGAGCAAGTGCGACCGATCGACCAGATCGGCGGGGTCGCCATCGGGGGCGGGGACCGATTCGGCGACGGACTCGTCATCCGGTCCGGCCTCGTCCAGCGACAGCAGTTTCTGGCCGCGCAAGTCGCCCAGCATCTCGTGATACTCGGGCAGGGTCACGCCCAGTTGTTCGGCGATATCCCGGTCCCGCGCTTCTCGACCAGTGGCGGCCTCGACCGCCTGGATGGCCGCGGAGACTTGGCGCCCCTTGCGATGCACGGAGCGGGGCGTCCAGTCGCCCTTGCGGATTTCGTCGAGCATGGCGCCCCGGATGCGAGGTTCGGCGAAGGTGGCGAACGTTACGCACTGGGCCGGATCGTAGCGGCGGGCCGCGTCCAGCAGCCCCAACATGCCGGACTGAATCAGATCGTCCACCTGCACCGAGGCCGGCAGGCGCGCCAGCAGGTGATAGGCGATGCGCTTCACCAGGGGCGCGCCCCGTGCGAGCAAGTCCTCCGCGGTTTCGCCGCCGGCGCTGGCGCCGACCCGCGCGTACAGGGCCAGGCCTTTCATTCAGCCTGATCCTCCAGCGCCGGCTCCAGTTGCGCCCGCTCTTCTTCCTCTGGCGCAAAACCGGTGGGATTGATCAGCCGCTCGATGAAAAATTGCAGATAGCCGCTGGCGGTGCGCGGCATGGGCCAACGGCCGATCATCTGGGCGGCGAGCCGGTGAAACGACTCGGCCGAGCGGCTGCCGGGAAAGACCTCGACCACGGCGCGCTGCGCCTGCACCGCCTTGCGCAGTTGCGGATCCTCGGGGATGGCCCCGAAAAAATGCAGAGTGACGTCCAGGAACCGGTCGGCGACCTTGACCAGCTTGTTGAAGAGTTCGCGCCCTTCCTGGACGGTGGCGATCCGGTTGGCCAGAATCTGAAAGCGGTCCACGCCGTATTCCTGGCTCAGCAGCTTGATCATGGCGTAGGCGTCGGTGATCGAGGCGGGTTCGTCGCAAACCACCACCACCACCTCATGGGAAGCTCGGCTGAAGGTGATGACGCTGTCGGCGATGCCGGCGGCCGAGTCGATCAACAAAATGTCCAGCGAATCGTTTAGTTCGCTGAAAGCGCTGACGATGCCCGCGTTCACGTCGGGACTCAGTTCGGCCATGCGCTTGATTCCCGAACTGGCCGGAATGACGCGGATGCCGTTGGGTCCGGTGACGATGACTTCCTCCAGAGTCCGTTCCTGGTCGATGACGTGCGACAGGTTGTACAGGGGGTGCAGGCCGAGGATCACATCCACGTTGGCCAACCCCAGATCGGCGTCCAGCACCATGACGCTCTGGTTTTGCAGGCTCAGGGCCAAAGCCAGATTGACCGTGATGTTGGTTTTGCCGACGCCGCCCTTGCCGCTGGTCACGCAGACCACCCGCACCGGGCGACGGTGTTGCAGGCCGGCGGCCTGGTTGACAATGGCGTCAGATGGCGGCATGGGCGGCCAACCTCCGACCGAAGGTCAGGGCGAACGCCTCGTTGGAGGCGACCTCACCATGACGCCCCCCCGCGAACGCCTCGGCCATGCGGATCAGGGCATCGACCCGCGCTACCTGGAGATCCTCGGGCACCCGTTGGCCGTTGCCGAGGTAGGCGACCGGCAGGTTCTGGTCGTGAATGACCGACAGCACCGCCCCCAACCGGGTGGTTTCATCGACCTTGGTGAGAATGGCGCCGCTCAGCGGAGTCTGGGAAAACGCCGCGACCGTTTCGCCGAGCACCGCGTGCTGGGTGTTGGCGGCCAGCACCAGATAGCTACGAATGTTCGGGGTTTCATTGAGCAGGGAGAATTGCTGAGACAGGCGGATATCGCGCTGGCTCATGCCGGCGGTGTCGATCAGAATCAGGGATTTGTCGGCGAACGCCGCGATCGCGTTTTTCAACTCCCCGGCGGTATTGACCAACCGCGTCGGCGTATCCATGATCATGCCGAAGGTGCGGAGTTGCTCGAAGGCGCCGATCCGGTAACTGTCGGTGGTGATCAGCGCCACCCGGCCCGGACCGTGCCGCAGTTTATAGCGCGCCGCCAGCTTGGCGATGGTGGTGGTCTTGCCGACCCCGGTCGGACCGATCAGGGCCGCGATCCCGCCCCGACTCAGAATGTCGTCCTGGGTGACCGTCAGGCCGCGGCCCAGGGTCTGCAGCGCCAGACTCCAGCCCTGCTCGAGATCCGCCTCTCCGGCGGCGATGTCGGCCAGTCGGAGGCACAGGTCGGGGCCGAAGCCAAAATCCAGCAACTGTCCCAGCAATTCGGCGCGGCGGGGCTGGCGGCGCGCCAGTTCGCCCCAGGCGAAACCAGCCAGTTGCTGCTCCAGCAGGCCGCGCAGCCCGCGAATCTCGTTTTGCATCTCGACCAGCAGAGGATCCTGCGACCAGACGACGCGCGGTTTGCCACCGCGCGCGGCTTCGCCGGGCGCGATGGGTTCGGGAGCGGCGGGAGTCTCCGGCGCGGTCGCGGTCGCGGCTTCGCCGGCCATCGATTCGGCCTCCAGCGATTCGCCGGTCGGCTCGGAAGCGGGCGCGCGTTGCCGCGCGCCCGCCTCGGTCGTCACCGCCTGCTGCTGCACGCCGTGCAGCAGTTGTTCGTCGTAGTCCACCGCCGCGACGATTTCGAAGCCGGAGGCCGTGCGCTGATTGGACAGGATCACCGCTTCGGACCCCAGTTCGTCACGAACCTTACGCATCGCCTCCCGGATGTTGGAGGCACACAGTCGTTTGATCTTCATCGCTTTTGTTACCGCTGTTGTCGCGACCGTCGCCGCTGGAACGGCGCATCGCGTTGATTTATCGGCCCACTGTGGCGATCACCTTCAGCTTCCGGTCATCGGGGATTTCGCCATACGCGAGAACGTGCAGGTTGGGTATCCCTTGCCTGACAAAGCGCGCCAGCATGACCCGGAGCGCATCCGGGACCAGGAGCACCGCCGTCTGCCCGACCAATTCCTGCTTCTGGGCCGTTTCCTGGAGGGCCTTATGCAGGCGTTCGGCGATGCCCGGCTCCAGGGGCGCCTGCTCGTCCTTGCCCATCTGCTGGGTACGCAGCAAAATCTGTTCCAGTTCGGCGGCCAGGGTGATAACCGTAAGTTCCTCTTCCAAGCCATTGATCTGTTGGACGATCATTCGGCCCAGCGCGATGCGGACCGCGGCGGTCAGAGCGTCGGGGTCCTGACTCCGGGAGCCATGCTCCGCCAAAGTTTCGGCGATGGTTCGCAGGTCCCGGATCGGCGCCTGTTCGGCCAACAGGTTTTGCAGCACCCGCGCCACGACTCGCAGCGGCAGGGTCTTGGGCACCAGGTCCTGCGTCAGACGCGGAGCGGTGGTCGCCAGCCGGTCCAGCAGTTGCTGGGTTTCCTCATGGCCCAATAATTGGTGGGCGTGCGCCAGCAGGAGCTGGTTGAGATGGGTGGCGATGACGGTGCTGGCGTCCACCACCGTATAACCGAGGGTCTGAGCCTGCTCGCGCAGGTTCGGCTCGATCCACACCGCCGGCAGCTTGAACGCCGGGTCCTCGGTGGCGATGCCGGGTAGCTGGCCTTGCGCCTGTCCCGGATTGATCGCCAGTTGTCGGTCGGGAAACGCCTCGGCGGTGGCCACCGTCACGCCCAGCAAGGTAAATCGGTAACCGGTCGGGGCCAGGTCAAGATTGTCGCGGATATGCACGGGCGAGATCAGAAAGCCCAGTTCTTGGGACAGCTTCTTGCGGACGCCCTTGATGCGAGCCAGCAGTTGGCCATTCTGGCGCTGATCCACCAGCGCGATCAGCCGGTAGCCGACTTCCATGCCGATGGTGTCCAACGGTGGGACATCATCCCAACTGACCTCCCGGGTTTCGAGGCTGTCGGGACTCTCCGGCTCGGCGGACCCTGCACCGGCGGTGACTGGCGCGATGGCCGGTTTTCGGCTCTGGCGCCAGGCCAGATAGCCGGCGCCGGCCGCCAGGCTCAGGAAGACCAGGTTGGGCATTCCCGGAATCACGCCCAGCAGGCCGATGACGCCCGCCGTGACCGCCAGGGTGCGCGGACTGCCGAACAACTGTGAGGTGATCTGCTGGCCGATGTCCTGAGCGCCCGAGACGCGGGTCACGATGATCGCGGTGGCGGTGGACAGCAGCAGGGAGGGAATTTGCGCCACCAGACCGTCGCCGATGGTCAGCAGGGCGTAGTATTCGGCGGCTTCGGCCATCGGCAACCGGTGCTGCATGGTGCCGATGGCGATGCCGCCCAACAGGTTGATGAACAGAATCAGCAATCCGGCGATGGCGTCGCCGCGCACGAACTTGCTGGCGCCGTCCATGGAGCCGTAGAAATCCGCTTCCTGCACGACTTCGGCCCGGCGGTGCTTGGCCTCGGCCTGATCGATGACCCCGGCGTTGAGATCGGCGTCGATCGACATCTGCTTGCCGGGCATGGCGTCGAGGGTGAAGCGCGCGCTGACCTCGGACACGCGCCCCGCGCCCTTGGTCACCACCACGAAATTGATGATGGTCAGGATGGCGAACACCACCAGTCCGACCGCGTAGTTGCCGCCCATCACGAACTCGCCGAAAGCCTCGATCACCTTGCCGGCGGCGTCCGGCCCGGTGTGCCCGTGCAACAACACCACCCGGGTCGAGGCCACGTTGAGCGCCAGCCGCAACAGGGTGGCGATCAGCAACACGGTGGGGAACACCGCGAAATCCAACGGGCGAGCGCTGTAGACCGACGCCAGCAGCACCACCAGCGACAGGGCGATATTGAAGGTAAAAAACAGATCCAGGGCGAACGGCGGCAGCGGGATCACCAGCATCATCAGCAAGGCGATCAACAAGACCGGGGCCCCGAGTCCGGAGCGGACGATCCCACCGAGGGTGGCGGCGATATTCATGATGGACGGTCGCTAGCGAGTTCGCAGTTGAGGAGGCACGGGCACATCGTTCATCGGGATCGGCCGCTCGTCGAGTTCGCCATCCCGGCGCAGGCGGTAGAGATAGGCCAGCACTTGGGCGACCGCCGCGTACAGACTCCCCGGAATCGGTTTATCCAGCGCGCTGTTGTAGTACAGGGCGCGGGCCAGCAGCGGCGCCGTCACCTGGGGGATCCGGTGCTGGGCGGCCCGTTCGCGGATGCGCAGCGCCACCTGGTCGAGGCCGAGGGCGACGACGACCGGAGCCGCCATCGATTCCTGTTGATAGCGCAGCGCCACGGCGTAGTGGCTGGGGTTGGTGATGACGACGTCGGCGGTGGGGACTTTTTCCATCATCCGGCGCTGGGCGAACTCCTGTTGCAGGCGGCGGATGCGGCCCTTGACCTCGGGTTTGCCTTCGACATCCTTGTTCTCGTCGCGAACTTCCTGCCGGGTCATGCGCAGTTGGCGGAGGTGGTTGAAGATCTGAAAAGGCACGTCCACCCCGGCGACCAGCAGCATCGGCAGGCTCAGAATCAAAAAAACCCAGCCCAGGAGCCAGCCGGCGTGGGCCAGCGCCGGCAGCAGCGGTTCCTCGCCCAGATGCAGGAGCTGGGGCTGGAGCGTTCGGAGGACGACGACCGCCACCGCCGCCACGACCGCGAACTTGGCCAGGGCCTTGCCCAACTCCATCAGCGAATTCCAGGAAAACAGCCGAGCCAGTCCCTTGAGCGGATGAATCCCCTTGAATTTCAAGGCGAAGGTCCAGCCGCCCAAGGCCAGCGGCGCGAACAGGGCGACCACGACCCACAGGGTCAGGAACGGCGCCAGCAGCAAGACCCAGTCCACGAACAGTTCGCCGAGCACGACGGGGATCTGCTGGGGATCGGCGATGTGTTTCGGGTCGAGCGCCAGGCCGTCATGCATGCGGGCCGCGAGCCGCGCGACCAGGTTCGGACCCAGAGCCAACAGGCTGGCGGCGGCGACCAGCAACATCATGAGCGTGGTCAATTCGCGGGAGCGGGCGACCTGGCCTTTTTCAACCGCTTGCTGCTTGCGGCGGGGGGTCGCCTCTTCGGTGCGTTCCTGACCGTCGTTCGCTTCGGCCATCAGCCGCCCCCTCCCAACATGCGGCCGACGTCGCGCAACGCCAAGTCGAACAGCCGAGTCAGTTGGCCCAGCAGAGTGGGCAAGCTATGGAGAATGATCACCAGCCCCAGGACGAGTCCGATCGGAAATCCGACCGAGAGGATATTGAGCTGTGGCGCGGCGCGGGTCATGACCCCGAACGCGAGATTGACCACCAGCAGCGAAGCGACGGCCGGCAGGGCGATCAGGACGGCGCCGGCGAACATTTGGCTACCCCAGGCCACCAGAATCCAGAATAGATCCCGGTCGACGCCGACCGGCGCCACCGGCAGAATCGTAAAGCTGTCCACCAGCAGGCGGATCAGCAGCAGGTGACCGTTCAGACTCAGGAAGATCAAGCTGCCAATTAAAGTATAGAGTTGCCCCAGCAGCGGGCTCTGCGCGCCGCTTTGCGGGTCCACCAGACTGGCGAAGCCCAGCCCCATCTGAGTGGCGATCATTTGGCCGCCCAGATCCAGCACCCCGAACGCCAGACGCAGCAGAAACCCCATGCTCAGGCCAATCAGTACTTGCTGGAACGCCACCAGCACCCCGGACGGACTGAGGGGTTCGAGCGCTGGTGCAGCGGGCGTCAGGGGCAGGATCGCCCAAGTCAGCGCCAGCGCCAGCATCAGCCGAACCCGGCGCGGCAGGGTCCGCGAACCGAAAATCGGCGCCACGCTGAGCAACGCGGCGACCCGAGTGAGCGGCCACAGGAAGCTTCCGACCCAGGCGGCGATTTCGGCGCTGGTGAAGTGCATGGCGCTAGCCGATCAGATTGGGGATGTCCTGCAGCAGGCGCTGGGTGTAGTCGACGAGCAGTCCCAGCATCCACGATCCACCCAGCAGGAGGACCACCACCAGCGCCAGCAGCTTGGGCACGAAGGTGAGCGTCATTTCGTTGATCTGGGTCGCGGCCTGAAACAGGCTCACCAGCACGCCGACCGCCAAAGCGGTCAACAGCAGCGGCGCCGCCAGCAGGGTGGCTGTTTCCAGGGCGCGCTGACCGATGGTGATGATGGTTTCCGGGGTCATGAGGGTCTCCGGGATGGGGGAATTTGGGGCGTTTTTGAGGAACTCAGGGAATGTAGAAGCTGGCGGCCAGCGTGTTCATGATCAGGCCCCAACCATCCACCAGCACGAACAGCATCAGCTTGAATGGAAAGGAAATCATCATCGGCGACAGCATCATCATACCCATCGCCATCAGGGTGCTGGCCACCACCAGATCGATGATCAGAAACGGCATGAACAGCATGAAACCGATTTGGAAGGCGGTCTTGAGTTCGCTGGTGATAAAGGCCGGAGCCAGCAGCGAAAACGGCACCTGATCCGCCGATTCCAGCGCTTCCCGGCCGGACAGTTGCACGAACAGGGCCAGATCGCTTTCCCGGGTCTGGGCCAGCATGAATTCTTGCAGCGGTTGTTTGCCTTCCCGCAATGCTTCCTCAAACGTCAGCGTTTCGTTCAAGTACGGGACGAGCGCCCGCTCGTTGATCCGTTCGAAGACCGGGGCCATGATAAAGAAGGTCAGGAATAGCGCCAGGCCGACCAGAATCTGGTTGGAAGGCGTTTGCATGGTGCCCAGGGCCTGCCGCAGAAACGCCAGGACGATGAGGATCCGGGTAAAGGCGGTCATCATCATCAGCATCGCCGGCAACAGGGTCAGCGCCGTCATCAGCGCCAGGATCTGCAGGCTCAGCGACCAGGTTTCGCCGCCATCCGCCGCCGGCGTGACCGTGAGGGCCGGCAAGCCGGCGGGCGCGGCCAAGGCCGGCGCCAACCACCCGCACAGCAACCCCAGCAACAGCCCGCCGCCGATCGTCAGGAGACGGCGCTTCGCGCGTTCAGGGTTTCGGACGTTCATGGGGCGACTCCGCGGGTAAGGCATCCAGCGTGCTCTTGAAGGAAACCGGCGAGGACGAGGAGGCCGGGAAAACGTGCAAAGCCTGAATCTGGGTGGCGGTGACGCCGATCAGCAGGCGAACCTGCTCTACTTCGACGAGCAGCAGGCGTTCCCGCGTTCCCAGCGGCAAACCGCCCAGCACCTGGATCGCGCCGCCGCGCGGCAGGGCGTGGCGCCGCAGCAGCCAGCTCAAACCGATCACCGCCGCCAGCACCACCGCCAGGCCCAGGGTCATTTGCAACCCCAAACCATCGGCGAGCGCGAACGCCCCGGCTCGCGCGGGCTCGGCGCCGGCCGCCAGCGCCAAGCCGGGCGACGCCAGCAACGCCATGCCCATGGCGCGTCCGGCGTTCATCGGAGCCGCCGGATCCGCTCTTCCGGGCTGACGATGTCGGTGATCCGCACGCCGAAGCGTTCGTTGATCACCACCACCTCGCCGCGGGCCACCAGACAGCCGTTCACCAGGATGTCGAGCGGGTCGCCGCCAGGCCGGTCCAGCTTGACCACCGAGCCCTGCGTCAGCCGCAGCAGCTCGCGAATGCTCATGCGCGTGTGGCCCAGTTCCAGGGAAAGATTGATGGGAATGTCCAGCACCCGATCCAGGTTGGGTTCGGAGTGGGCGCTCGGCGCGGCCTTGACGTCGTCGGGGATGGTGACGGGGTTTTCCAGGGTTTCGGCGGCAGAACTCATGGCGCGGGGTTCTCTTGCAGGCGGATTGATGATCGGTGGCTGGCGATGGCGAGGCGGGCGGCGGGTCGGTCAAACCGTGGCCGCGAACGGCGCGAAATCCAGCGGAGGCGCCGCCGAGGGTTCGGGCCATCCCCCAGGCAGACCGAGGGTTTGTTCGATCTTGAGCGCGCGCCAGCCTTGGGCGACGCCGTAGTGACCGCGGTAGACCGGGACGTCCTCGACCTGCAGGGTCGCCTCGTCCGGGATATTGACCGAAATGACGTCGCCGATCTTGAGCGCCAACAACTCGCTGAACAGCAGTTCGAATCCGGCCAGAAAACAGCGCACGTCCACTTCGCTGTCCCGAATGCCGGCGTACAACCGCTCGGCAAGCTCGGGACTGGGGTTCGGGTGTTCCTTGCAGAGGCTGTCGAGCAGGGCCGCCCGAATCGGCTCCAGAATGGAATAGGGCAAGGCCAGATGCAGCATCCCCGATAAATTGTCGCGGCTGATGTGGACGCTGCTGACCGCCAGGGTCTCGGTCGGATTGAGCGCGGTGATGAATTGCGGTTTGTTTTCGGAGTTCAGGTGCGCGCACTGGATTCGAGTGAACGGTTCCCAGGCTTCTTCCAGGCACGTGAAGGACACATTCAACAGGCGCTGGATAAAGCGGGTCTCGGTGGTGGTGAACTCCCGGACGCTGGGGGATTTGTACAGGCGTCCGGTCCCACCAAAAAAAGTGTCCACGATCATGAAGATCAATTCCTGATCGAAGACCAGCAGAGCCGGACCGCTGAGCGGATTCATGCTCACCACATTGACGCTGCACGGCGTGCTCAGGGAGGTGGTTAAATCGGTGTAACTGCATCGTTCGATGGCGCCGACGGTCACGATTAAATCCCGACGCACCAGATCGAACAGGCCGATCCGCAAGCGGTGGGCAAAGCGTTCGTGGATGGTGTCCAGGACTGGCAGCAGGCTGTTGATGGCGTAATCCTGACTGGCCAGATCGTAGGGCAGGGCGCCTTCCATGAAAGCTCCCGGGGTCACGCCGCCGCGAACCTTCTTGGAAACGACTTCCATGAGCGCGGCGCGCTCGTCCGGGGTGAGCAGTTCTTCGGTGGACATGGCGCTATTGCATGACAAAGGTGGTGAAGTACAGGGTCTCGATGCCCGGATGGCCGATTTCCCGGTTCAAAACCGCCTGAATCAGCTCCAGGGCCTGGAGGCGCAACTCTTCCTTGCCTTGCCGGCTCGCCAGCACTTCCTGCCGCTGATCGGCGAACAGCATGATCAGGTCGTTGCGGATTTGCGGCATGCTGTTGAGGGTGGCGTCGATCACCATCTGTTCCCGGGCCATGACCGTGATGCCGACCTGCAGGTAGCGCAACAGACCCTGGTCTTCGTAATTCACCAGGAACGGCGGATCGAGCGGTTGGTAAAGCGCGGGTTGTCTGGACATCCGCGGCGGGGGCTGGCCCGCGCTCGCGTACTGAGGTTGAGTATCCTCCGCCGCGGCGTTCTGATGCAGCGCGCCGGTGAGAAACAGGGTCGCGCCGATGGAGCCGCCAACCAGGACTAAAACCCCTATTACAAGAAAAAGCATTTTTTTTGCGCCAGAACCTTTTGCCGGTGGCTTGGCGTCGTCTTTCTGGGCCATGTGCGCTCCCGAAGTTGGAAATAATGGGCTGCGGCGCTCTCAAGCAACTAGCGCGCCACAAGCCGAGGGGTCAGCGGGGCCTTATGGTTTTTTTAATTTTTTTCAATGCGATAAATGGAAAATGCGCGAACGTGGAGGCGGGTTGAATGAGTCGGCGGCGGACTGACCGCCAAAAACTGGTCGCGCTGACGGTGATGGGGGCGGTGGGGTCAGATCGGGGGGCAATCATCCGCGCCGTGGAGGGCGTCAACGATTTGACGAACCGTCGGCGCTCTCGTCCGATGCGGGCGAAGTCAAAATTTTGACCTTCGCTGTTTCACCGTGATTTTCGCACGGCCCCACCCATCAGCGCGCCAGAACTGAAAAAATAACCTATTATTTTCAAATATATAATTATTTTTTTACACAATAACAATAGTTGGCGCTTATTTTGCTCAGCACTAGACGCCGCCTTGGTTCATCATAATGAAGCCGCTGGCGGACCCTGGAAGCATCAGCAAACGGTAAATAACCATGAAAACCCCCCATCTCATTCACTTTCTCGAACGCTCGTGCCAGGTTTTCGCTCTGGCCTGCGTCTGGCGTGGCGCTTCGGCCATGGTCGTGGGCGGGGGTTCGACGGAATGGTTGGGGCTGTCGCAGCACCCCGAACCTTGGGTGATTTCGGCGACCGCTTTGGTGGCCATCGGTTCGATCGCCGTCTCTCATCTCGGTTGGCGCGGATGGCGAAATCGCCAAAGAACCTTGCAGAGGAATCCGTCGCCACTGTCCAGCGCGCCGCGGATGGATGCCGACGGACAGGATCGGCTCATCGAGAACCTGCAACGACAGGTGTTGGAACTCCATAAGGAAAAGGAACGACTGAGCCGGATTCTCAAGGAAAAAAACGCGACGCTGCTACGGGATCCGCTGACCGGGGTCGGTAATCGGCTGGCGTATCAGGAGCGACTGCAACAGGAGTTTCTGCGCTGGCGCCGGTTTGGCGAGCCGTTGAGCTTGCTCGTCTGGGATATCGATCACTTCAAGCGGATCAATGATGATCATGGCCATGCCGTGGGCGACGCCGTGTTACGGTGCGTCGCGGGACAGCTCGCCGACCGCGTGCGGAGCACCGACTTTGTCGGGCGCTACGGTGGCGAGGAATTCGTCATGCTGTTGCCGGGCGCCGATCCGCAGGCGGCCTGGAGGGTCGCTGATGAGATCCGTTCGAGAATTGCCCAAGTCGGCTACGACCACGCCGGCGTTCATTTGCCGATCACGATTTCCTGTGGGGTAGCCGGTTTTACGGCGGACGATTCGCCACAGACCGTTTTCCAGCGCGCCGACCAGGCTCTGTACCAGGCCAAGCGGAACGGTCGGAACCAGTGCGTGGCGTCGTCAATGGCAGGGTAGGGGCGAGACTGAGAGGCCGGGCAAAATCGCCACTCAGCGTTTCCTTCCCAGGCTGGCGTCGCCCATCATTCCGGCCTTTGGCCACGGGAAAACACGGGAGAGCATTTCCTTTTTCAGGGTGTTTCGTGTCCTTCCATGGCTGAAATCCCCGCGAGCGTGGCCGGAACGATGATCGAGCCCCCCCGAGCGGGCTCTCAGGCCGTGGCGATGGGGGCGGCGTCGCCGCCGAACACCTTGCGAGTGTCTTGATCGTAGAGGAAATCCAGCGGATCGCGGCCGCTGAGAATGGCCAGCGCTCGCTCGACATGGCTACGGCTGGCGGCGATGATGGCGCCGTTTATATCGTTTTGGCTACGGGCCTGCTGGGTGGCGCGTTCCAGCTCGACCACCAGATCGGTTAGAACCCCGCCTTCGCCGGACGCGGCGGCGAGAACCGCCGCCCAACCCGGCGATTCGGTGGCCAGCCCGCGTTCGCGCAAGAATTCCAGCCGGCGGGTTTCCAAACCGCGCAAGCCATCGGCGCAGACCTGTTTTTCGCCGGCGAGGCGCTCCAGGCTCGACGCGTCGCGACTCCGCAAGGCTTCGTATTCCCTCCGGAGCAATTCCCGCAGCGCTTCGATGGCGGTTAGTTCCTCGTGCAACAGAGCTTCCAGCATCGTCGATCCCACCTACGCAAACAGCCGGCTTTCGAAATCGAGCATCTTGCTGGCGATCCGGGCCGAATCCGTGGAGTACTGGCCGCTAGCGATCGCGGCGCGGAGGGCGGCGACCCGTTCCTGGTCGATTGGTGGTTCGGGGTTCTGGATCTCCATCTGGCGCAAATTGAGCGAGTTGGTCGTTAAATCCACCTTGTCGACCTCGGCCACTGGCTGATCGGGCAAGGCGCCGACCTGATCCGGCCGCGCCGGGGCGACCCGGTCGACCTGGCCGCCGCTGGAGCGAACAGGTGGAGCGTACATTCCGTTGATAAGATTGATGGCCATGATGGTCTCCATCGGGTTAATGGCAAGTTCATCTTTGTTATCGGCCGCACCGGCTGGAACTTTAGCGGAAATTCAACCTACCGGCCCATCTCAATGCGTCGTCCCTCGGCAACCACGCCTTCGACCACGCGTTCGGAGCTGGGGTTGCGCACTTGCAGGCGCTCGCCCAGGTAGCCGTCGTCGAGTGCGGCGCCGCTGGAGCTGACTTTCATGCCCTGGCTTTGGACGACGATCGTGACGGTTTCCCCGCGGCGGACGACCGGCACTCGACGCACGGCGTTCGGTGGAACGACCGCGCCGGCGGTCAAGGCGCGTTGCAAGCGTTTGCCGACCAGTCGTTCGGGCGCGGTTTCATAGCCGCCGCTCAGCGCGGACAACTCGCGGCGTTCGGAGCGCAGGTCAGCGGCGCGCAGAATCGCGCCCCGGTTCAGGACCCGACCGGCCACCATCACGCGATCGAAAACCTGGACGTTGGCGTTCTGATAGAGGGTCCAGGGTTGAGGGCCGGGACAGCGCACGCCGACTGTGGCGTTGCCGACGGTTCTGGCGCCGCCGGGCAGGAAGGCTTCGAGAGGGTTGCCGCAGGGGGCCAGCCGCAACCGGGAGTCTGGCGGTTGCAGCCGGATTATTGGCGGTTCGGCGCGGTCGCGGTGCTGTTCCAGGAGGAAGGCATGCACCGTCCGCTGGATGGCGTCCAGGTCCTGAATGGTCCCGTCCGCCAGCGCGAACGCGGGCGCCGCCAGTCCGCAGCTACTCATTAGTAACAGGTGCGGGAACCACGAGCGGGTTCGCATGGGTTCGCCTCCTTCAGTCATTAAAAATCGGTCGCGAGATGCATCGCATGGGGCTAGCAGTTTTCGCGCCAAGTTTCGAGCGATTATTTGGGTCAAGCCGAATATTGCAAACCCGGCATGTCCTTTGCTTCCTACCCTCCCAACATTGAATCCGTCATTTTTCCGGCAACCCTCCCGGAACTGGCCGAAACCGGAGTCCCCAAGCATGGGTATCAACTTTGATCGGGCGTTGAGCGTCCACGCCCAAACCCTGGAATTGCGTTCCCGCCGCGCCGAAATCCTGGCGGCCAACCTGGCCAACGCCGACACCCCCAACTATCAGGCGCGCGATTTGGATTTCGCGGCGACGCTGGCTCGGGCGCGAGGGGGAGAGGGAACCCTCAAGGGGACCCACGCCGCTCATTTACAGCCCGCGGGCCAGAATTCTGGCGAATTGCTGTACCGGACGCCCATGCAGATGAGCCTCGATGGCAATACCGTGGAGCCGGAGCAGGAGAAGGCGGCGTTCGCCGATAACGCGCTGCGCTATCAGGCCAGCCTGCGGTTCATGAGCAGCCGGGTCCAGGGCTTGTTGAGCGCCATTAGAGGAGAGTAGGCATGTCATTATTCCAGATTTTCGATATTTCGGGTTCGGCGCTGCACGCGCAGACCGTGCGCTTGAACACCACGGCCAGCAACATGGCCAATATCGATAGCATCAGCAGCAGCACCGGGACCACGTATCGCGCCCGGCAACCCGTTTTCGCCGCGAAACTCGATGCCGCCAGGGACGAGGTGGCGGGCGTACAGGTGTTGGGGATCGTGGAGAGTCAAACCCCGCTGCGGCGCGAACATCGTCCGGATCATCCGTTGGCCGACCCGGACGGGTATGTGAACCTGCCGAATGTGAATCCGGTGGAGGAGATGGCCAACATGATTTCCGCGTCGCGCTCGTATCAGAGCAACGTGGAGGTTCTAAATACTTCCAAACAGATGATGATGCGCACGTTGGCGCTGGGTGAATGAGGACGACAGCAATGAATACGATTGATTCCGGCAATTCCCTCGCTAATCCAAGCGCCAGTCAGAACACTGCCTCGCCGCCAGCACAGACTCTAGGGCAGCAAGATTTCTTTACGCTGATGATCGCGCAGATGCGCAACCAGGATCCAACCAAGCCACTAGATGGCCAAGAATATCTGGCGCAACTGGCGCAGTTCAGCACTCTCAACAGCATGCAGCAAATGCAGCAGTCGTTTGAGACCTTGTCGCAATCATTGCAGTCCTTGCAAATGTTCCAGTCGTTCAATCTGGTTGGTCGGTCAGTGCTGGTAGATGGCAATCAAGGCTATGTTGCTCCCGAACAGCCTTTGGAGGGGAGTGTGGCCTTGCCTGGCAACGTCGATAATTTGACTGTACGAATTTACAACGGCAATGGTCAGGAGGTGCGCTCGCTCGACTTGGGTTCTCGCTCGCCGGGACAGGCGAACTTTTCCTGGGATGGCCTGAGCAATCAAGGGACGGCAGTGGCGCCAGGTACTTATCGAGTGGCTGTTGAAGGAAGCATAAATGGCCAGACGCAGTCACTCACGCCCCAGATCTGGGGTGTGGTGCAAAGTATCGCCGTGGGTCAGGG
>Ga0114946_10000357_pt1 | contig 29810 bp, 27 predicted proteins | sample WalLakDeSediment_FD_88676 | JGI IMG/M metagenome (GOLD analysis project Ga0114946, IMG submission 88676) | Lake sediment microbial communities from Walker lake, Nevada to study Microbial Dark Matter (Phase II) - Walker Lake 11/02/13 Deep Sediment | ecosystem: Environmental > Aquatic >... | reverse complement strand
CAATCACCTTAAGAACACGAAAAATTCAAGTAAAATCATGGGGTTGAGGATCGAAGATGCCGACAGGATATCTTGTTTATAATCCAGCCGCAGGGAAATTCCCCTCCGGGCTTATGGCTGATCGGGCTGTAAAAATCTTTCAACGCCATGGCTGGGAGCTTGAGCTGATCCAATCCCAGAACCCCGAACACGTTACTCAATTAGCCAATGAGGCCGGGGAAAAGGGATTGGATGGGTTCTTTGTGCTTGGCGGTGATGGCTCGGTAAATTTAGCTGTGAACGGTTTGGTTGGCTCGCAGACTGCCTTGGGTGTTTTGCCAGGCGGTACTGCGAATGTTTGGTCTCAAGAGTTGGGCTTATCTGGGTTAACCTGGAGTCGTTGGACGGCTATCGAAGAGAGCGCGCAGGCTCTTGCGCAGGGAGAAGCGCGTTTGGCGGATGTTGGTCATTGTGATGGAAACAAGTTTTTATTATGGGCTGGTGTTGGTCTGGATGCCTTTGTGGTTCACCGGATCGAACCGCGTGACCGGTGGGAAAAGCAATTTGCCCTTGTCCAGTACACAGCATCGGCTGTTTGGAATGCTGGTTTCTGGCATGGTATGAATCTGCAGGTCGAAGTTGATGGTAAACGGTTAAGTGGTCATTTCCTCCTGGCAGTTGTGAGTAATATTCACTTATATGCTGGGGGATTGGCTGAGCTTTCTCCTGATGCGCGCTTGGATGATGGATTGATGGACTTATGGCTTTTCATGGGAGAAACATTAGGTGACACAGTTCAAATCGCCTGGGACTTGCTGGCAGGAAGACACCACCAATCCGAAAGAGTCTTACGTTATCCTTTTCAATCGTTGCTGCTGTCTGCGGAATCGAAAATGTATGTTCAAATTGATGGCGAGCCTCTCCAGGTTGAAAGTCCAGTAAGGATTGAGGTATTGCCACAGGCCCTGCGGGTCCTTGTGCCTGCCAATACCCCACACCGGCTTTTTGAGCGTTGAAACCAGCAAATCATTTTCGCGGAGGAGAAATGCGCGTTCGTAATTCAGGGAGAGCTTTGATCAACCCAGGCGTCATCCTGGGAGCCATATTATTCGGCCTGGCCCTGTTCGGTTTGGCTGTGGGAATATTATGGGTATTTCGTCCTGATCCTGTTCCAGTGGCTGCCTCAACCGCGATACTAAATGTCATATCAGCTCCCACTGCAACCTCCGTGCCTCCAACAGCCACTCCTACTTCCATTCCAACGCCCACTTCAGATATCCCCCCATCCCCTGAAGAGGGCATCCTATCGGTTGGTGCTTATGTGGAAATCTCTGGTACCGGAGGAGACGGGTTGCGTATCCGCTCGGACGCAAGTTTAGAAGGCGCGGTTCAGGCATTAGGGATCGAATCCGAGGTCTTTCAAATTACAGATGGCCCTCGCGAAGCAGATGGCTATACCTGGTGGTTTCTGACAGCGCCATATGAAGGAGGTCCCAGCGGCTGGGCAGTGGCCAATTTTTTGCAAGTCATTCAAAACCCTTAATACCGTGAATTTGGGTGTAGAGAGAGCGTATGCTTGCTCTAAACCCCAGTTCCCGAACCTTTTTCTACGTGGTGAGTAAGCTCTAAATGAATAAAACGCAATCACCAACTCATTTGCCTAATTTCAACAATCAGTATATATTAATGTTAACCGTTTTGTAATTTGTAAACTTGCTCGCCTGGCAGAACTGTAAAGGCAAGACGGCCAAAATCAGATCATAATATAAGAAGGAACTGCTCAGACCTAAGTCCTTGCAGAGGGGATATTGCCCCTCTCGGTAAATTAGCTTGACAGTGTCACATTAACCAATATCCTCAAATGGGGAATCCTGTTGAATGTGACCCTGTCAAAGAAAAACAAAGGAATAGAGTTTTGGTTATCTCACCAAGCGGAATTACTGCAGATCGTAATATTGGGGTGTTGATCATCAATTGGGATGATGGACATGTGAGCACGTACTCATTTTCTCTCTTACGTCAAGCCTGTCCTTGTGCTGAATGCCGCGGTGGACATGAGAATATGAGCTCAGAGCCCGACCCACAGGTTTTCACCCTTCCTGAAGAACAATCCCAGTCAACCCGCATGCGGAATTTGGAAGCCGTAGGTACTTATGCCATTACCATCGAATGGGAAGATGGTCACCATTACGGTATTTATAACTGGCATTACCTGCGGGCACTATGTCCTTGCAATATTTGCCGGGGGACTGTAGATGGGTGAAGATCCGATTGATGCGGTATATTCCTATGTAGAACGGGCCTACGTGCGTCTTCAGGCGGGGGATATCTTAATCCGGTGCATAGAAGAAGGGAATGCTTCTCCAGTGCAGCAAATGGTGGAAGAATTAGTCCTTGCCGGACCTCAAAGCCTGGCTGTGCTCAGAGAAATGCGGGTAGAAGCTGCCCTGCGGAAGTCACAGGTGTTGGATGACTTAAGCCAGATCTTTTCTGAGCTAGAAGGTAGTCTGCGCAGTTTCGGCGTCCGGCTGACCGGTGGGATTAACCCAATTACCGTCAAATACGTAGGATCCGCTCGATTTCTGGGAATGCTTCAGGAACAGGGCGTGGTGGAACAAGATGTCCAGTCCACTTGTTTGCAGATGTTCAAAGACACGCGTGAGATCATCATCAGCTTGCTACAGCATGCGAATTTATTGGAAGAGATCGAAGTATATCTACAAGATTGGCTGTGGGGGCTAGCTTACCAGATGGCTCGCGATGGTTTCGGCGATTCAAATTTTTCCAACGGCAGGCTCGCGCTTTAACCAGCGACCGATCTCCCCGAGATATAATTAAATTTTACAGATAATCCCTTAAATTGTGCTCAACTGCATAAGCAGCAGCTTCAGCTCGGTTGCTTACTCCAAGTTTAGACAGAATACTGCTGACATAGTTGCGCACAGTGCCCTCTCCCAAAAACAGTGCTTTGGCAATCTCGCGGTTCGTTTTCCCTTCTGAAACCAATAAGAGAACGTGTTTTTCCTGTTGGGTCAAGGCGGAAAACGCAGATGCCTCTTCTTCCCGGGCGGCCTTGCGGACCTCTTGGAAGATGCGTTGGGTTACAGCCGGATCGAGCAATGCTTCCCCTCGCCCAACTGCTTCGATGGCCCGGACCAAATCATCTCCTCCGATTTGCTTAAGGACATACCCTGCTGCCCCAGCCCTGATAGCTGAGAAAAGCATCTCGTCCTCGGCATAGGATGTGAGCATAATGACACGCGTGTTGGGGTATTTTTCGGCGATCTCCTGGCAGGCCTCGATGCCTGAGCCGCCAGGAAGACGAATATCCATTACCACAACATCAGGGGTGAGCGTGGCAACTCGTTCTACTGCTTCCCTGGCTGTGCCGGCCTCTGCAATAACCTCGAAATTTGGGTGTCGTTCTAGCAAAGCTTTTAAACCGAGTCTGACAACTTCATGATCGTCCACCAGAAGAATTCGTTGTTTTTGTGTCATTTTACTCTCCATAAGCATGGAGTATAGCCTAGAGCATCAGACCTGGCAAGGATATATTTCCAACCTATTTAGTCCTGTTGCTCTTTTTCTTTCTTCCGCTGAAAGTCCACGAAGCGATAGCCAATTCCCCGTTCTGTCAGAATGTACTTTGGATTAGATGGATCTTTTTCGATTTTCTTCCTCAAATAGTTGATGTACAGGCGAACGTAATGGGGTTCGTCTCTATACTCATACCCCCACACATTTGCCAGCAACTGATCGTGAGAAATCACCCAGCCTGCATTTTGGACCAGGTGATACAGCAAACGATACTCGGTGGGGCGCAAATTGACCAGCTTTCCTTCCACCCATACCTCATGCCGGTCGAAATCCAGCTTTAGGCGGTCATCCACCTCAATCAGCCCATGCGATGCTCCACTGGCAATTTCATCTCGCCTGAGCACTGCTCGCACCCGGCTGACTAGCTCGCGTGGGCTGAATGGCTTGGTCACATAATCATCTGCGCCTAACTCTAAACCTTTTACCCGGTCATCTTCTTCACCTTTGGCAGTCAGCATGATCACCGGAACTGTACTGACTTCTCTGATCATCCGTAGCACTTCAAATCCATCAATGTCTGGAAGCATTACGTCCAGCAAGACCAGGTCAGGCAGCGTACTCCGTAGTTTGTCCAGGGCTTCGGTTCCTTTGAATGCCTCTGAAACACGAAAGCCATCGTGTTCCAGATTTAACCGGATGAAGCGCACCATTCGTTCTTCATCATCCACAACGAGAATACGGCGGTTCTTAAAAGCCATATCTGTCATATCTTATTCCCTCACAAATCCAAAAATTTCTTCATCTTCCTTCGATGACATGACCTCGATAAACGTCACCCGGTGAATAGGCCAAACCACGGTAACAACATTTTCGGATAGGTAATGCAAATCTTTGCCATCAATCCGCCTGGGATTGATGACTGTAACCATGTTGTCAGTAGCAGCGGGCAATTCTTCAATTTCACCGACAACTGCTTCTTCATTTTGGATATGCAAGATAATGGTGATTGCCATAATTATTTTCCCTGCCTCTACCAGGGGATCAAGATTTGAACTTTCAAATCGCCCAAAGAGATAACGTCGCCATTGTTAAGCGCTTGAGGTTCATGAACAGGAATCGGTTTGTCATTGAGGTAGGTGCCATTGACAGATCCCAGGTCGATGATGCTCACAAACTGCCCATCTAACTTAATGGATGCATGCAGACGAGAGGTGCCTTTTTCATATGCATCATACGGCGCCAGATCAATGTCTGGGAGCACTGATTGGCTTCCCGACACCCTGCCCAGGGTGAATTCTTGCCTGCCTGTCAAAGATATAATATGTCCATGATCCACAATATGTAAAGATACTACAGATTTTGACGGTAATTGGTCATTCGGAGTGTCCCCATCATTTTGCTTGGATGGGTCTGGGGCGGGTGGTTGGTTCTGGTTCTCAATGATATTAATCAATGGAGCGCCGCATTCAGAACAGTATAATGAACCTGTTACTAAAGTCCTCCGGCAGGTATTACAACTGATCATCATCGACCTCCCTTTGTTCCAGGGTCATCATTAATTCATGCATAGATTTAACCCGGTGAAGGTTTGACCAGGGATCTTGTCCCATACTTTATTCGTTTAATCCCTTCCTCGCTCAGGCTGCTGGTGCTCTTCAGATTATCCACCTCTTTTAAAACTGCCAGAGCAAGGTCACTTTCTCCCAGTGAGAGCAAATGGGTTGCCATATGTTGCAGTCGACGCGTAGCCTCTTTTACTTGTCCCACTGCCAGTTCCTTCTGTGCCTGTTCCTGCATTCTGTATAATGTTAGTCTGGACATGGCTTTCATGATCGCTGGTGGGGGTGTCTCGAAGGTCGCGCCGCTACTGATTTCTCGGGATAAGTCCAGGCGAACCTCGATCTGACTATCGGGCAGGTTGGGCACATCTGCGGATACGCGTCCCTTGGTCAGGTTCAAATAATTCACGTCTTCTGGGAGTTCATGAATTAAGAATTCCAAAATCAAGCTGCAGTCCCCATTTTTCGGAATATGACCAAATTTAAGGGGCGATTCGATCTCCAGGGGTGTTACCTCTGGCTGGAGCCGAAACACATATTTCAAGTCAACATTTGGGCCAGTATCAAAATTATAGGTGAGGTTATCTGCAAAGCTCTTACTGATCCCGTTAAATGCTTCACTTAACAACGTGCGGATTTGCTCTGGATCTCTGATATATGCACTGGCGCCGCCTGTCCGAGATGCTAGGGTGTCAAGAAACACGTCATTCCAGCGGGTGCCAATTCCAAGTGTGGTGATGCCGATCCCTTGAGATGCAGCCTGGTTGGCTAGCTCCAGGCAATTTGCTTCATCTCCATAGGTATGACCGTCTGTTAATAAGATGACATGGTTGACATAACCTTTCCGGCGATAGGTGTTAACCAAGTTGACGCCTGTCTGTAACCCTTGGAAGATTTCAGTCCCACCACGCGTCAGGAGCATGCGGATGCTGGATGAAAATTTTTGATAATCCTCGCTTGTGCCTCCCGATACCAAAACCTCTGCCCGATCGTTAAATGAAACCAGGGACAGGATGTCATTTGGTCCCATCTGCCGGGCTAACTCTATGCCGGTGGATTTGACCATGTCCATCCAAATTCCTTGCATAGAGGTTGAAGAATCAATCACCAGGCATAGATTGGTAGGGGGCGCCGCGCTTGTATCGTCTACTTCATCGGGAGAGAGTGTAATGGTGACATAAATGAGTTGAGGTTCTTTTATTCGTGGTAATTTTGTTCGACTGTACAGGGTGTTTACGTTGATCGGCTGATGGTTTCCAGTTCTCTTGTGTAGCTCAGAATCATAAGCAGAGCGTCTCTCCGGGTCTGATAGGATTTCGTACGCTTCTTGTATGCCCAAGAATAGTTGTGTATCGCCTGCCTCTGCGTTGATGTCAGGGTGCAGGCGGCGGGCAGCCTCTCTATATGCGCGGCGTACTTCCTCAGGCGTTGCATCCAGTGGAAGATTAAGCCGGGTGTAATGGTTGGGTTTCTGGGCCATACTTAGTCAATGCAAATAATTGTAATTGCTCAGTCTATTGCGTAGATGGCTGAAATACAGGCGCTTGTTTTCCTGATTTCCTTAAAGCTCCTATGGCATGCGTACCAAGATAACCGAGATGTTATCTGGACCTCCGGCAGTATTCGCTGCTTGAATGAGTTTTTGACAAGCTTGCTCCGGAGTGGGGGCTGAAAAGATGATGTCTAAGATTTCCTTCTGCTCGACTACTCCCCACAACCCATCAGAACACAATAAAAGGTAGCCTCGATCAGGGAGTGGTGCAGTGATAATGTCGGGGACAAAAGGTTCTCCTTGGCCAAGTGCACGGTAAAGAACATTTCGTTGGGGATGGACAGCTGCCTCATCCAGCGTGATCTGCCCAAGCTCTACCAACCGGCTTACAAAGGAGTGATCACGGGTAAGCACCTCGATATTGCGCTCCATATCAATCAGGTAAGCTCTGCTGTCGCCTACATGGGCAATTGTCATGCGCTCACCCAAAATCAAAGCTGCCGTGAGGGTTGTGCCACCTCCCAAATCCTTTTTTAGCACGGCTTCATTTGCTTCATCAACCCCTGCCTCCATTGTTTCTTGCAATGAATGCCGGGGAGGCCGGTCGATTAAGTTGAACAGGGGTAGATAGAGCTCGCGGATCACATGCCCGGCCATGGCGCGGATGGCTACTGCACTGGCGACTTCACCATGTTGGTGCCCTCCCATACCATCTGCGATGATATATAAGCCAAATGGGATCAGGCGGGTATCGCTTGCCAGGGTGGTGGTGAGGGTAAAAAGGGCATCTTCGTTATGATCGCGCTGCTTACCGATGGACTGAGCAAAGCTCGTTATCATTTGATTATGTTCAGGCTCAATCCTCTCCATTTCAAGTGTCTCAGACATCCCAGATTGATCGCTTCGGTTATCGTTTTGGGGCGCATCATGGATTGGCTTATTCTTTTTGAAGAGTCGTTGGAAAAGTGTGGTCACGAAGGGTCTCCCGGGTTGCATCAAGTATCAAGCTGCAATAGCATACAACCTGTGATCTGTAGAGCCAATGTAAATGGTTTCATCAACTGCGATCGGTGTGCTGGTAATTGGACCTTCCGTGCGGAACTTCCAGCGCAGACGGCCGGTGCGGTATTCTAAACTATACAGGTGCCCATCCACAGACCCACAATATAATGAGTCCTTATAAACGATGGGGGAGCCGGTTACCTGGTTTTCTGTGGAATAATGCCAGACTTCTTTCGCAGTTCTAACATCGATGCAGGTGATGTCGCCGCTGGATGCACCGGTAAAGATAAGATTTTCCACGATAAATGGCGTTGAAATGGATGGCCTTCCCAAACGGTAGCGCCAGATGACCCAGCCGGTTTTTGCGTCCAGGGCATAGAGGGTCGAGTCCATCGAGCCGAAAAAGACAATACCCTGCGATATTGCAGCAGAAGATGTAATGGCTCGTTTTGCTTTAAAGCGCCATTTTATCGTCCCAGACAAGTCTATGCAAAAGAACTCACCCCCTTCAGCTCCAAAGTAGATTAAGTCGTTATGAACAAGCGGCGTCGAGCGGACCGGCGCCCCAATATTGATTTCCCATGCTTTCCGCCCGATCAAAGCATTGATAGCGTAGAGATGACCGTCATCTGAGCCAATAAACAGGTGTCCAGCAGCAATATTCGCAGATGAGCGCACCTCTCCATTTGTATAGTATGTCCAGATCATTTTACCGGACTTCGCATACACGACATGGACACGCTTATCTTCCGATCCAAAATAAATATTGTCCTCATATACGAGTGGTCTGCTGACAACACCCCCATCGGTTGGATATTTCCAAGTAAAATCACCTGTAACTGCATCCACTGCATACAGGTTATTGTCATAAGATCCAAAATAAACCCTTTGGTTAAGATAAGTGGGGATACCACGTACCTCATCTTCGCTCTCAAAACTCCACAGCAATTTCGTACTCCCTTGCATAGATGGTTTGGCAAAAGGAGTATGTTGGGATGGGCTGGGAGCCAGCTCAGGCGCAACAGCAAGGATGGCCTCTTTCATGGCCAATGCGCTTTGGAAGCGATTTTCTGGGTTATAGTGTATGGCAGTGTTGATGACTGTTTCGAGTTCTACCGACACTTCCGGGTTGAGCTCTCGGATGGGGCGCTCGTTAAACGAAAACGGCGCTTCCAAGCGGGGGTCTCGACGGGTGAGCAAATGATGCATCGTCGCCCCCATGGCATAGATATCTGCCAGATGCGTGGCCTCTCCCCGGTATTGCTCTGGGGGAGAGTAGCCTTCAGTTCCAATCATGGTTCCTTTGGGACCCATTTCAAATGGTTTGGCAATACCAAAGTCAACCAACACAACATGGTTATGCTGGTTAATCATCACATTTGACGGCTTCATATCCCGGAAAATGATTTGTTCGGGCTTGTGCGTGTGCAAGTAATGCAGAACGTCGCACAATTCTACTGCCCAGCTAACTACCTGGGATTCTGGGAAGAAACCTTTTGTTTCCTCCATCAGTGCTTCCAAATCCTTCCCATCAATGAATTCTAAGATTAGGTAAGAGCGCTCGTTTTGTGTGAAGTAATCGTAGATTCTGGGAATGCTTGGATGGTTTAAGGTAGCCAGGATATTTGCTTCTCGCTCAAAATTTCGCACGATGGTGTCCCGGATGGCGGGATCGCGACCCTGGTTGATCATTTCCTTAACTGCCACGATCTTCTGCACGTTGGGGAAGTGCAAGTCTCGAGCGCGATAAACTGCGCCCATACCACCAACGCCAATAACACCTTGGATCAAGTACCGATTACCAAGCGTGCTATCTGGACGGAGATGCTCTTGTGGCTGCTCCGGCTCATAATCTTTGCTAATGCGTTGAGTTTCCAGACTAGCCCTCCTTACCGATACCAATTAATAATCACAATATCCTAAAAAATTTATTATACTTAGCAAACAGATTTGTTGGCTCAAATTCCAGCTTAATATTTACAGGACCTAAGCACTTCAACAAGGAAGGTTCGGGAATTACCCCAATGCCTGCCCAATCCAGGTTGAACTGCGTTACCCCTAACTTAATTGCAAGATGGTTGCCAAGTTGGAGCAAGATGGATTCCAAGTATTGCCGGTTTAGATAGTAAAAATGCATTATATAATCAAGTGGTTGACCGTAAAGATCTAACTACAAACGGCCAATCACTGGAGCAAACCGACGGATTTACCTACGAGATTGTTTAATAACTCAGGGCGGTTTGCATGGTAACTTGATTTAAGATGGTTAATTATAGCCATCTTTGGGTAAAATTGTAAATAGAGTATTGGGATATATTATCCCTTTGCCGTTCTGGCGCTCAATTGTTGTTTTCACTTTGGTTTCCTGCTTAAAAAAATCTTTCTATGCCTGATTACAAGACCTATTTATCCCCCTTCACCTGGCGCTATGGTTCACCAGAAATGCGCAGTATTTGGAGCGAGGTCAACAAGCGCGGCCTGTGGCGGCGTATTTGGCTGACTTTGGCGCAGGTGCAATCTGAATATGGCCTGATCAAACCTGAGCAGCTTGATGAATTACGTGCTCGGGTGAATGATGTGGATGTTGAGCGTTCTTTAGAGATCGAATCTCAAATTCATCACGATCTCATGGCTGAGCTAAAGGCCTATGCAGAGACGTGCCCCCTGGCAGGCGGCGGCCTGCACCTGGGTGCAACCTCGATGGACATTGAGGATAATGCAGATGTTCTGCGCATGCGTCAATCACTTGATTTGATCCTGGAGAAGTTGGGTTTATTATTGGCAGTTCTGTCCGACAAGATCGTTGATTGGGCAGATCTTCCCATCATTGCCTTCACCCACCTCCAGCCGGCTGAGCCATCAACCTTAGGGTACCGGCTGAGCCAATACGCTCAGGATCTGTTGGAAGACCACCGCTGGATTGCTGCGGTGCGATCAGGCTTACGCGGGAAGGGGTTCAAAGGCGCAGTTGGGACAGGAGCTTCTTATGGGGAATTGGTCGGGAATGAGAACCTATCTGACTTTGAAGCTCGCCTGAGCGCCCAGTTAGACCTTCCTTTTTACCCGATTGCCACCCAAACATATCCGCGCAAGCAAGATTACCAGGTGATATCAGCGCTGGCGAGCATGGGCGGGGCACTATATAAATTTGCTTTTGATTTACGCATTTTGCAATCCCCTGTAATTGGGGAGATTGCTGAACCATTTGGGACAAAGCAAGTTGGATCATCGGCGATGCCGTTCAAACGCAATCCAATTAATGCTGAAAAGCTTGATTCGCTGGCCCGGGCGCTAGCGCAATATCCCCGCCTGGCATGGGATAACGCAGCCCATTCCCTGTTAGAGCGAACACTGGACGACAGCGCCAACCGGCGGACGATGCTCCCAGAGACTTTTTTAATCTCAGATGAGCTGCTCTCCACAGCAATAAAAATTATAAATGGTCTGCGTGTTAATGAAGAATCAATATCTCGAAACTTGAAGACCTACGGGCCATTTGCTGCTTTGGAAAGGGTATTAATGGCACTGGGAAAGGCCGGCGCAGACCGCCAGATCATGCACGAACGTTTGCGCGAGCATGCTATGGAGGCCTGGAAGGCTGTTCAGCATGGTCTTGAAAACCCCATGACCGAACGGTTGGTTGCAGATCCAGACATTTTACAATACTTGGATCTGGACCATTTGAAAGAGCTCATGGAGGTTGGGCAGTATCTTGGTGATGCTGCGCAAAGAGCGCACCAGTTGGCGACGACAATCAATTCATACTTGAAGGAAAAAAGTTGATAATCGGATCTACAGGAGGGATCATGAACGAAGAGTTATTTAACCGTTTCGAAGCCCTTACTTTTGATGATGTTCTGGTGGAACCTGGATTCGCACAAGTTCTACCTGACCAAACTGATTTACACGCCCGCTTGAGTGAGAAGATCCTTCTCAACATCCCAATCCTCTCTGCTGCAATGGACACGGTCACTGATGCTCGTCTGGCGATAGCGCTGTCCCGTGAAGGAGGCCTGGGGATTATCCACCGGAATATGTCGCCGGAGGCTCAGGCGGCTGAGGTGGATAAAGTGAAGCGCTCTCAGTCAGGTATGATTGTTGAACCCATTACCCTGACGCCAAACGCCCACCTGCGTGAAGCCGAGGCGATCATGTCGAACTACCATATCAGTGGCGTGCCAATTACGGAGGATGGTGGTCGTCTGGTGGGAATTCTCACCAACCGGGATATCCGCTTTGTAGAAGCAGAAGATTACGAACGGACAGTCAGCGAGTTTATGACCTCATCTCCATTGGTGACAGCCCAAGTGGGAATTGACCTGGAGGCTGCCAAGAAGCTTTTGCAGAAACATCGCATTGAAAAACTTCCTCTGGTAGATGAAAATGGCATCCTTAAAGGGTTGATTACGGTAAAAGATATTCAAAAAATTCGAGACTTCCCGAATGCCGCTCGAGACGCTCAGGGGCGATTGTTGGTAGGGGCAGCGGTTGGGGTGGGGGGAGATGCTGAAGAGAGGGTGCAGCTCATGGTAGAAGTTGGTCTGGATTTGATCGTAGTCGATACTGCTCATGGTCATTCCGCAGGAGTTATCGACACGGTCAAGCGAATTCGTAACAACTGGCCTGAATTGCCGGTTATTGCTGGTAATGTGGTAACTGCAGAAGGTACGCAGGCATTAATTGAAGCAGGCGCCAGCGCCATCAAGGTAGGTGTAGGAGCGGGTTCAATTTGCACGACCCGGGTGATCTCTGGAGCAGGCATGCCTCAGGTTAGCGCGATTCACCAATGTGCTAAAGCAGCACGGCCTCATGCTGTCCCAATCATTGCAGATGGGGGTATCAAATATAGTGGGGATATCGTCAAAGCCATCGCTGCGGGTGCAGATATGGTTATGTTAGGAAGCTTGTTAGCAGGATTAGAGGAAGCGCCTGGAGAGGTGGTTTTGTTTGAAGGACGCCGTTTCAAGGAATATCGCGGCATGGGTAGCCTCGGCGCAATGCAGGGTTTTGGGCGTGACCGCTATGCCTCCGGGCAAAATCGGAGTGGCAAGCTTGTTCCGGAAGGCATTGAAGGGAGAGTGCCCTACAAAGGCTCGCTGCAAGATTACGTTTTTCAATTGGTCGGGGGTTTACGGTCTGGCATGGGTTATGCTGGCGCTAAAAATCTATCTGACCTTCGGGATTGTACCCGCTTGGTGAGGATTACCAATGCGGGCTTGATCGAAAGCCACCCACACGATGTGATCATCACCAAGGAAGCGCCGAACTACCAGGTGAATCAAGAATAGATCTCTGGTGAAAAATTGGGTATTGAGCAGGCATAAACCGCTCAATACCCAATTTTTTGAATTTCACAAACTTTAACGATCTGACACCCAAGGGTTTTAGCGGAAATCCGGAATCGGGCTGGGCTTATTCTTCAGGATTTCCTCAACTTCTTTCATCACCCCTTCATCCAATTTGTCCAAGTATTCCAAGGATTTCATGTTTTCAACAACCTGCGCAGGTCTGGATGCGCCCGTAATGACGGTGCTAACATTTGGATTCTTCAGGCACCAGGCAATGGCAAGTTGTGCCATGGTGCAGCCTAGTTTTCCGGCAACCTTGGTAAGCTCCCGTACCTGAGCAACCTGTTTTTGAGTTTCTTCGTCCTCAAATCGCTCGCGTAGCCATTCATAACCAGAAAGCGACACGCGTGTTCCTTCCGGAATACCGTTATTATACTTGCCTGTCAGCAGGCCGCTTGACAACGGGCTCCAGATGGTAGTCCCCAAGCCAATTTCTTTGTACAGGCGCGCATATTCCTTTTCTACCCGCTCACGATGCATCATATTGTATTGTGGCTGTTCCATCAATGGCGGAATGAGGTGTTCCCTGCGGGCAATACCGTAAGCCTGCATGATTTGCTCTGCGCTCCACTCGCTGGTGCCCCAATAGAAAGCCAGGCCCTGGTCGATGATGAAATTCATGGCTCGCACGGTTTCCTCAATCGGAGTGTAAATATCAGGGCGATGACAGAATATCAGATCGACGTAATCCATTTGTAATCGAGCCAGTGATGCGCGCACGCCTTCAACGATATGTTTGCGTGAGAGACCGGTATCATTTGGCCCGTCTCCGCCCCAAAATATTTTTGTTGATATGACCAGGTCTGACCGTTTCCAACCAGCCTTCCTGATCACATTCCCCATAACGGTTTCTGCTTTTCCACTGGCGTATACTTCTGCGTTATCAAAGAAGTTTACGCCAGCCTGGTAAGCGGCCTCCATGCTCTCGTAAGCGGCATCTTCTCCTACCTGTTGCCCGAAGGTGACCCATGCTCCAAACGATAAAGCCGAAACCTGTAGTCCGGACTTGCCTAAAAAGCGGTATTCCATATCATTTCTCCTTCAACCCTGTCAGAGAAGGGTTATCTCATATCTTAGGTTATAACCTGAGCGGTCACTATTTTGGTAGCTATACACTCAACCGTGGTTGGTCCTAACGGTTCGATGGCGAGCTACTACTTTTCATCTTGGCTTGATATTTTTCCGCCCCTTGAGGATGTACTCTTGCGTCGGAGCTGCCAGGGTAGGGAAACTCATCCCGGCATAATCCAGCCCAGGGACAGGTGGGAATGGCTGTGAATCATCCAACGACTCGATGACTGCGCCTGCCTCTCGTGCAACCAACCAGGCCGCTGAAAGGTCCCAAAGTTTGGGCACAGCCTCGAAAGATAGCACTGCCATCCCTCGGGCAACGCAGCATAAATTGAAAGCAGCCGAACCCAGGATGCGCGGCTTGTAGGGTATCTGAACATCGTAGCGTTGGTGGGTGCGAGAGCAACAGGCAAAAAATGTGGTGGTGTTTATTTTTTGAGCTGGGTTGATGTGCAGCCGCTCCCCATTGAAGTATGCTCCTTGCCCTTTTTGAGCCAGGTATACTTCGTTCAAAGGCGGGAAGTAAAGAGCAGCAGTTTCAGGCCAGCCATCTACCAGGCGGGCGATAGATACGCCCCAAATTGGAAGCCCCAAGCTGAAATTCGTGGTACCGTCGAGCGGATCAACGACCCAAACTGCCCTTCTGCCAGCCGGGTAGATCGTTTCCAGTTCTTCGGTTACCACGCCATCTCCAGGATATTTTTCCAGGATGGCTGTGCGGATCAACCTGTCTGCTTCCAGGTCAGCTTCGGTGACCACCGAACGATCCTTTTTTGTGGAGGTAGGGCTGCCTGAATGTGAGAAACACCCCAACAAAAGCTGGCTCGCAGAGCGGGCCAGCTCTTCTGCGAATTCCAGTTCATCTGTCATGGAAAGAGTTTCATCCGGGCTTATTTAGCTTTTCCTTGTTTTGCTACTGCTTCAGCCGCTTTACGTACTGTTTCTTCATCTCCCAAATAATAGCTTCTGACCGGCTTCAACTCTTGGTCCAGTTCGTATACCAGGGGGATACCGGTAGGGATATTCAGCTCGGTGATATCCTGGTCGGAAACATTGTCCAGATGCTTTACCAGGGCGCGTAGGCTATTACCATGTGCGGCGATCAGCACTCGCTGTCCGCTCTTGACTACCGGGGCAATGGTCTCGTGCCAATACGGTAACATGCGGGCAACGGTATCTTTCAGGGATTCGCAATTTGGCAGCTCTTCTGGCTTCAAGTTTGCATAGCGCCGGTCATGACTGGGATGTCGCTCGTCATCCAGCTCAAGGGCAGGAGGTGGGGTATCGTAACTACGGCGCCAGATCTTCACCTGCGCCTCTCCAAACTTTTCCGCCATCTCAGCCTTATTCAACCCCTGCAATGCTCCATAATGTCTTTCGTTGAGCTGCCAGGCTCGGTGTACGGGGATCCACTCCAGATCCATTTCCTCCAGGATAATCCATAAGGTTTTTATTGCTCGCTTGAGAACTGAGGTATAGGCAATGTCAAAAGTGTAGTTTTCTTTTTTCATTACCTGGGCGCCTTCAAGGGCCTCACGAGCGCCCAGCTCGGTAAGCCCAACATCAGTCCACCCTGTGAAACGGTTCTCCAGGTTCCAGGTGCTCTGTCCGTGGCGGACGAGCACCATTTTATAAGTTTCAGTCATGATATCCTCCTTGCTTGAAATTAACCTGGGTATAAAACTACTCAGGACAGGTTTTTACCAATATAAGACAAATGTTTCCCCGTGGTATCTCTTCCAGACGAGACCTTCACGGGGAAACATTCAAATATCTAAACGAACATATTCGATAACTACCGGATAGCTTGCTCAGTATCTATATCGAACAGGTGCATATTGTTCATGTTGAAAGCGATCTCGGTCTGATCGCCCATTTGAGCCCGTGTGCGCGGGTCAACCCTGGCGACAAAGCTGTGTTCTCCGGTTGTCAGGTACAGGAAGATTTCATTGCCCATCAACTCGGTTATATCCACTTTCGTCTGTACTTGCTGCGGGAAGATGCCTGGCGGCAAGAAGTGAGGATCCTTGATGTCTTCAGGCCGGATGCCAAAAATTACCGATTTATCGATATATTTGGCATACAAATCGTGCCGGTCTTCTGGCACTTCTACGCTGAAGGATCCGCCATCCACAATCATCTTTCCATCGGACTTCGTTAGTTTCGATTTAAAGAAGTTCATCGCCGGAGAGCCGATGAAGCCGGCTACGAACAGGTTGTTGGGCTTGTCGTACAGGTTTTGGGGGGAGTCGATCTGTTGCAGGATACCTTTTGCCATCACTGCAATGCGGGAGGCCATGGTCATGGCCTCAATCTGGTCATGGGTCACATAGATAAAGGTAGTCTGCAGCTGTTGGTGAAGCTTGCTGATGTTCGCGCGGGTTTCAACGCGCAGCTTCGCATCCAGGTTAGAGAGCGGCTCGTCAAAGAGAAAAACCTTTGGCTCGCGCACGATCGCACGCCCAACCGCAACTCTCTGGCGTTGACCACCCGAAAGCTGGCGGGGTCTGCGGTCGAGAAGCTGATCCAGCCCTAGAATATCTGCAGCTTGTTGGACGCGTCGCTTGATTTCTTCTTTGGGCGTCTTGCGTAATTTCAGGCCAAACGCCATGTTGTCATATACACTCATATGGGGATAGAGCGCATAGGATTGAAAGACCATGGCAATATCGCGATCTTTTGGGGCCACGTCGTTGACCACCTGGTCTGCGATCATGATCTTGCCTTCGCTGATCTCCTCCAAGCCAGCCAGAAGACGCAGTGCTGTTGTCTTCCCGCAGCCGGATGGGCCTACCAGGACCAAAAATTCCTTGTCCTCGATCTTGATGTCCAGGTCGTTTACGGCAACAACATCGCCATAACGCTTAAAGACATGGTCGTACGTTACACTAGCCATTCGATTTTCTCCTTTCTGAGCGGGTATAGTGACTCAATTATATTCTTAATTGATCTTAAATGGGAGATGAATTTATGGTGATTTTTGTCATTATCATTTAGAATGGTGGCATGAGTGGAAAAGATGATATCAGTCCAATTCGCAAGCAGTATCTCCAAATAAAGCGCCAATACCCAGATGCAATATTATTTTTCCGCTTGGGTGATTTTTACGAAACCTTTGACCAGGACGCAGAAATCACTGCACGCGAGCTGGATATTGTGCTGACTTCCCGGAATGTTGCCAAAGGGACGCGCATACCGATGGCGGGTATTCCCCATCATGCTGCAGAAAACTACCTCTCGCGCTTGATCGAGCGTGGCTATCATGTGGCAATCTGTGAACAGGTGGGTGATGAGCCGGTCAAGGGCATATTTGCTCGCCAGGTCGTGCGGGTGGTTACACCGGGGACTGTCGTGGAACCCGGCTTGCTTCCTGGGGATGCAAACAACTATCTGGTTTGTGTCGTTTTACAAGACCAACGCGCCGGGGTGGCCTATGTCGATATTACCACCGGAGAGTTTGCGGCTACAGAGCTGGAAAGCGATGACATTCAAACGACTTTGAAGGCCGAGCTTAGCCGCTTGAAGCCGGCCGAAATTTTGTATCCCGACAGCATTACATTGCATGACCAACTTCCAGGACATACCACCCCTTGGCCGGACTGGCGCTTTGAGCCAGCCCGCTGTCAGGAGGAGCTTTTACAGCATTTCGAAGCTGCTTCCCTGGATGGTTTTGGGTTGCGAACGCTAACCCAGGCGACTCGGGCGGCGGGGGCGATATTGCAATATCTCAAAGAAACCCAACCCGCTGCGGTTAAGTTATTGGATAACCTGAGCACTTACAGCACTGCTGATTTCATGATCTTAGACGCAGCAACCCGCCGAAACCTGGAACTGACTGAGACCTTGCGTGCCGGCAACGTTCAAGGTTCCTTGTTAGGCGTGTTGGATCTGACCAATTCCCCCATGGGGCGCCGTTTAATCCGCCAATGGGTGAGTAAACCACTATTAAACGTATCCCATATCCATCTCCGTCAGCAAGCAGTAGCTCACTTCTTTGATGACGGCATGCTGCGAGCAGAGTTGCGAACCGCGCTCAAGCCACTGGGAGAGCTGGAGCGTTTGACCAACCGGGTGGTCGGTGGTTTGGCCCAACCGCGCGATCTGGTTGCGATCCGGTCTACCTTGTTGCTCCTGCCATCTCTGTGCTCTTTGTTGCCTGAGGATGAACCCGCCTTGGCTGCGGTTTTAGACGCTTTGGATGTTTGCGCAGATGAATTGCGTCTGCTGGAGACAGCCCTTTCGGATGATCCTCCGGCTACCTTGCAAAATATCGGGGTGATTCGCGCTGGGTATTCTGCGGAATTAGACGGTGTTATTGAGCGATCACGGCACGCGCGTGAGTGGATTGCCAACCTTGAATCAGTCGAGCGGGAGCGAACGGGGATCAAATCATTGAAGGTCGGTTATAACAAGGTCTTTGGATATTACATAGAGGTGACCCGTTCGAATACCGATCTTGTTCCAACGGAGTATATTCGCAAACAGACCCTGGTCAATGCTGAACGCTATATCACCCCTGAGATGAAAGAATATGAAGCGCTCGTTTTGAATGCTGAAGAGCGCATCCATGAAATCGAAGCCCGCCTCTTTCGGGAGCTTTGCCAGCAATTGGCGACCAGCTCGGCGCGCTTGCTGTCGACCGCACGCGCCCTGGCAGAGTTAGACGTAATGGCTTCTTTGGCTGAGGCAGCCACCCGCAGAGGCTATGTCCGTCCGGAGGTAATCGAGGAAGATGCCCTGGATATCAAAGATGGCCGTCATCCGGTGGTTGAAGGGAGCTTGAGCGGGGAGAGATTTGTACCCAATGACCTGTCCTTTATGAAAAACGAACGCATTCATATCCTCACCGGGCCGAACATGAGTGGAAAAAGCACATTCTTACGCCAGGCAGCTCTGATTGTACTGATGGCTCAGGTGGGGAGTTTTGTTCCGGCAGCTTCTGCTCGCATTGGCTTGGTAGATCGGATCTTTACCCGTATTGGCGCCCAGGACGAGATCACGGCGGGCCAGTCCACCTTTATGGTTGAAATGGTAGAGACAGCCAATATCTTGCATCATTCCACCGCTCGCAGCTTGCTTATCCTGGACGAGATCGGTCGGGGCACCAGCACCTATGATGGAGTCTCAATTGCCTGGGCTGTGGTCGAATACATTCACAATCACCCCCAGCTACGCGCTAAAACCCTCTTTGCCACCCATTATCATGAACTGACCCAGTTGGCTGAGGTGTTACCTGGTGTAAGTAACTACAATGTCGCTGTAAGTGAAGCTGACGGCAATGTCGTTTTTCTGCACAAAATTATCCCCGGCGGCGCTGATCGCTCTTATGGTATCCACGTAGGCCAGCTGGCTGGCTTGCCCCGGCCTGTGGTCCAGCGCGCGGGAGAGATCCTGCGCCAGTTGGAAGCATCCTCAGGAAAAGCAGTCCGACTGGAAGCGCAGGTCCCGCGCCAAATGGCGTTGTTCCCAGAAACTAATCCTTTGATCGATGAATTAAAGACTTTGGACGTGAATACGCTCTCACCAATCGAAGCGTTGAATAAACTCTACGAATGGCGGCGCAGGTTTATTGGGGGAGATGATTAGGTCTGGGCGATCAGCGTGAAGAAGCACCCGGCATGAAGATTTCGTTGCGCAACTTCGAGCCGGAAATTTCCAGCCTTTGAGAGAAGTGCGGCCTGATTCCAGTGGCGCGCAAGTCACCCAAAATCTGTCCGGACTTACTCGTCCCGGTTTGCTCAAAGCGGAAGATGTCCTGGGTGGTAACAATCTCGCCTTCCATACCCACTATCTCGGTGATATTGGTGATGCGCCGCGAGCCATCTTGCAAGCGGGCCATATGTACAATCAAGTTAATGGATGATGCAATTTGGCGACGAATGGCGAAAACCGGTAATTCCAGGCCAGCCATCATAACCATTGTTTCCAGGCGGGAGATCGCATCTCGAGGTGTGTTAGCGTGTAAGGTGGTCAGTGATCCATCGTGACCGGTGTTCATGGCCTGGAGCATGTCGAGTGCTTCACCACCGCGCACCTCACCTACGATGATCCGGTCAGGGCGCATACGCAGGGAGTTTTTGACCAGGTCGCGCTGGTTTACCATACCGGTTCCGTCCGGATTTGGGTTTTTGGTTTCCAGCCGGACGACATACTTCTGGTTTAGCTTCAATTCACCTGCATCTTCGATGGTGAGAATTCGCTCGTGTCCAGGGATATAACCCGTCAGGATATTCAAAAGGGTTGTTTTACCGGAGCTGGTGTTCCCACTGATCAACACGTTTAAACGTGCAACAATGCAGGCACTAAGGAAATCTACCATATTGGGAGTGATCGACCCGAGCTCAATGAACTGGTCCATGGTCAGCCTGGTCTTTAAGAACTTGCGGATGGTAATGCAGGGCCCGTCAATTGCAACGGGTGGCACAACCACGTTGACGCGCGAGCCATCTGGCAGCCGGGCATCAACCGTTGGGTTGTCAATATCCACGCGCCTGCCAAGTGGGTTAACGATGCGGTTGATCAGTCGGTAAACCTGGTCATCGTTTTGAAAGGTGATGCCGGTATCAAGTAGCTCACCATTTCTTTCGATATAGACCTGTTTGGGTCCAGTGACCATCACTTCACTGATCTCAGGGTCCTCTAGCAAAGGCTGGATCGGTCCAAAACCCACCAATTCGTCAAATACTTCTCGGATGATGCCCTCCCGAACTTCATTGGGGAGGGTCAGCTTCAGGTTATCGTAAGCCTGATCCAATTTTTCTCGAACAACGCTGCGGTATTGGTAAGCATGGGTTGGGTGAATCTCCAACTCGTGCATGACCGTCTTGGTAAGAAAGGCCTTGATCTTTTCAACATCCGGGGTAGACAGCCGTGGGCCGGTAATGGGTGCAGGAGTGGTCATGATTATCTCTCCATTTACATCATCAACAATACTACGTGTTGGTAGAAATCATTTCAGACTTTCCATAAATCAAATTGAAAATTCGTTGATTCATTCACGATCAGATAAATTATTGTACACCAATCTGTGTTTTCGTAACAACCGATGTGGCTGAGTAAAATTTTTAGGACTTCCTTAATTCCCGGCCATCTCCAACTGAACTGCGTTGCTTTTATCTTAAACAAACTGGAGCATGCATTTGTGTCAGTAATCTCAAGCAGACTTTTTCAGCCTCCATTCGCGAATTAGCTCCATATGTTCCTTTTCATGATCAAAGCTGTAGGTAGCTATTTTATCAGCCAAAGATTTTCCTTTCAGCCAGGGATAGCGATTAGGTTTTATCAAGACATCTTCCGGGAGAGCTTCCACTCGCCGGATTGTTTGTTTCCTGACACCTCGAAAATCAGCCATGACTCTCTCCAACGATCGTTCCAAGCCCTCCAAATACCACTGCTGGTTTAACTTTTCGATTTCTCCGGTTGAGTGGGATGTGATAGAGGGTTTCTGGCCTTGCTCTACTTGCCATAGCAATGTTACCAGCTCTGCTTCCCAATGACTGAGATGGTTCAAGATGTCTTTGACAGACCAGTCTCCGCTAACACCAGGTTGGAGCTTGGCATCTTCTGATAGGCTTTCAATGAATTCCAGTGTCTGTTGGCGCCCGTTACTCAATTTTTCCAAGAGCGTGGTTTTGTTCATAATATCCTTTATAAGGCCTGGATGAAATTACGAACGGCTTTGTTGAAAAGATCTGGTTGCTCAATATTTAAGAGATGCCCTGCTGCTGGGATGATCTGCAATTTTACGTTTTTTATCCCGTTTTTCATTAAATCGACTTCGCTCTTGGGGATGATCTGATCTTCTGCGCCGTGCAAAATGAGCACAGGAATATCGATCTCTTTGAGCAGAGAAGTGGAATCCTCGCGATTTAGCATGCCTCTTAGATCTCCAACAATTGCCTGCGTGGATGTATTCACCATGATATTGCGGACGCGCTCCACCAATGCAGGCTTTTGTGCATAAGTTGCAGTCGCCAACATTTTGGGTAACATCATGTTGGCAATGGCGAGCGGGCCTTTCTCCAAGGCAATGGCAACCGCTTCCTCGCGGTTGACTTTTACCTCGATGCTATCAGCCGTTGCCCGTGTCGCTGCAAGTATCATGCCTTTCACCATGTTCGAGTAATTGCGCATAAATTCAAAGCAGATATACCCGCCCATAGATAAGCCGCACAGGACCACCGGCTGTTCAATGTTAAGGTTTTCAATCAGTTCTTTAATGTCTTTTGCCATGGAACGCATGGTGTAGGTCTCCTGGACAGGCTCTGAACCCCCATGACCGCGCAGGTCTGGTGTAATAACCCGGGCTACAGTCGATAATGCTTGCAGCTGTGCTTCCCACATAGTCTTGTTTAGGGGGTAACCGTGAATGAAGATCAGCGGTATTCCATTGCCTTTATCTTCATATTCCATTTCGTAATCACGTAGATTGGTGCGCATTTCAACCTCCTATGGTTATACCGTTGTTGTAGCTAGGATAACCCCATCACATGGGCAAATTCTTTGATAGCCGCGATATGTTCGTTGGGAGTTTTGAAACCTAAATTCATGGTATTCAGGGACAAATGGGTTGCTCCGGCTGCATTCCACTCAGCTGCCTCTCTGGATATCAAGCTGGCATTTCCATGGCCGAAAGACAACCGGCCTTCCAACCCAAAGGTGCTGGGGTCTCGGCCAGACTTCTCCAGATAATATTTAAGCCGGTCTAAAGCCGGCCGGCAGTCTGCATAGCTGCTCGAGGAGGGCACCCAACCATCTCCCATCTGAGCTGTCCGGCGTAAGACACGCTCAGAATGGCCTCCGAACCAGATTGGGATGGGGCGCTGGATCGGCAGTGGATTGATCCCGGCATCCGGGATGTTATGCCACCGGCCGGTGAAGGTGACCAAATCCTGAGTCCAAAGCTGCCGCAGTAGACTTACTTGTTCTTCGATTCGTTGTCCGCGCGTGTGGAAATCTTCATTTAGACCGATGTATTCGACCTCATTCCAACCAACGCCCACACCCAGGCGTAAACGACCGGCGCAGAGGATATCCAAAGTGGCAGCCTGTTTTGCTACCAGAGCTGTCTGACGCTGTGGAAGGATCAGGATGCCCGTAAAAAAGCTCAATTTAGAGGTCAAACTAGCCATGTAGGCAAACAACATGAAGGGTTCCATAAACGGCGAATGGTAGGTGTAGGGACCTTGCCAACCGGGTCGTTCAGGATTAGCGCCAAGAACATGATCGTAAGCAACAATATGCGAGAAGCCAAGTCCTTCCGCAGTCTGTGCGTAATCACGGATCGCGATCAGATCCATACCATATTCAGTTTGTGGGTAGATAAGGCCGATTTGCATCATAGATTTATCCAATCTGCTCAGCTGTATGGAGCATCTGCGTCATTCAGTTTCCCATGCCTAATTATGGCACAAATATCTTGAATTTTGCCAACAAATTTCCATGCGTCATTGAGAGTCGCCTAGGAGTCACCCCTGGATTTGGGGTGTGAGTTTGTGCTTGTCTGAACAGGACAATTATGCTATGACAAAAGTACTCTTGCTTATTGCGATTCCTTCAGCTAAAATTTGCGCTCTCATACAGCCTGCGGGTCTAAAACCATGCTCTGGCATGGTCAGGATGGCTGGGCCACCGATGAAGACATAACCATCACGGTTTCACAGCGGGCCTGGTTTTACCGGGCCCTTATTAATTGGAGGTGGTATTGTTATGAAATCAATAAGTTTGCCCAAAATCGGTTTGATCCTGGTGATCGGTATTTCATTCATCTTGTTGCCACTGGTGCTGGTTAGTGGCTATTTGCTGCCCGCCGGTCAGGATCAACCAACAACAACTGATACCACTCAATCGATTCCAGACACCTTTTCCACGATTATCACCCAGGCAGATAGGTTGCCTGATCAAGTTTATTTGCCATTGCAGGGATCATATTCAGGAGGCGGTGACAATAGCGCAGATACGAATGATGACCCATCTCCCCGAATTATTGGGGGCGCGGTTGCAGAGCTATCGGATACCGACACACTCGATCTGGTTGGCGATGCTGAGTTTGACCAGTTTCTTCATCAGGTCTTCAACGGAGATGGAAAAACCATTACAGGTGTGTATGTAGAAGGGGTATTTAGCCTGAGGGTCTTACAACAACCGCCCCAAGATGTCGCCTATGTTTCAGATGAATTTGGTACGGCTACCCAATTTCAATCGCCCGCATTTTATGGAGTGGTTGGCTTGTTGGCGCATAACTATCTCTCCGGAAGGCATTTTCTAAGCCTAACGCCTGGTCTTGAAATTCGCCTGGTATATGGAGATGGCGCCTACCGGCGCTATCGAGTCGTCGGATTTGCTGATTTTGAGCGGCTGACTCGTTTTGACGTTCGCAGCGATTTTCGCGATCTACATACACAAACGATTTTAACCAGCAGGGAGTTGTTCGATCGCTTTTATCGCGGAGAGAATTTTTTAACCTTACAGACTTGTCTAGAGGGAGAGGGGATTTCTAATTGGGGTATCCGCATGGTATCAGCAATGCCCATAGATGATGAAAGTTGAGCCGGCACTGGTAAAGCGCTCCTAAAAAGAGGTGCGTGAGCAGCGATCGCTGCTCACGCACCTCTTTTTGGAGGATAAATAACCGGCGCCAGTCCCCAGGTCTATTATTGTCCCTAATCAGGCGCGGTTTTGCTGGCGTTCTAGGATGCTTCAGGGTTGCTGGCTTTATGCTCTCTGACCAACTCTCGCCGGAGGATTTTGCCAACGGTTGTCTTGGGAAGCTCCTGGCGGAATTCCACCTGGGTCGGGACCTTGAATTTAGCCATCCGCTCGGTGCACCATTGTTTGACCTCATCTTCAGTCATGCTCTGCCCCGGTTTGACGACCACCCAGGCTTTGACGGTCTCTCCCCGGTATGGGTCTGGCACTCCTGCAACGCCTACCTCGAGGACTTTCTCATTTTCCATGATCACTTCCTCAACCTCGCGTGGCCAAACCTGGTATCCACCTGGCTTGATTAGCTCTTTCTTGCGGTCGACGATGTAAAAGTAGCCGTCTTCATCCATGCGGGCGATGTCACCGGTATACAGCCAGCCTTCCCGCAAGGCGTTGGCTGTTTCCGTAGTCATGTTATGATAACCTTTGAATACTTGCGGAGCCTTTATGACCAACTCCCCGATTTCACCTGGCGGGAGGACCGTTACCCCATCATCCAGATCGACAATGCGGGCGTCTACATCTGGCAAGGGCAACCCAATCGAACCGGTGCGATTCTCGCCGAAGAGCGGGTTGCAGTGTGTAGCAGTAGGCGCTTCAGATAGGCCGTATCCCTCAAATAGCTTGCCCCCCGTGAGCGCTTCAAATTTTTCTTTTGTCTCCCGCATCAAAGGAGCAGAGCCGGACACGCAGGCTTTGATTGTGTCTAGCTTATACTTACCTGCCAGCACATCCGGATGGTTGTTGATGGCGTTATACAGGGTGGGTACTCCAGGAAAGATGGTTGTCTTATATTTTTGAATATTAGTCAAAACGTCTTTCAGATCGCGCGGGTTGGGGACCATTACCATGCCGGCCCCAGTACGCATCGCAAATAACATGCCCGCCACCATCCCATATACATGAAAGAGAGGGATACCCATTAAAACGGTTTCTTTGCCATCCTCCGCATTTGGCATCCAGGCTCGTATTTGCAGGGCATTGGCAACCAGATTACGGTGCAGGGCAATGGCTCCTTTTGATATTCCGGTTGTCCCGCCGCTGTACTGGAAGAGAGCCGGGTCGTCAGGGCCAACATCTACCTTCGGCCTATCTTCAGGTTTGTGCCTTTCGATCAGGTCCTTCATCCATACATCGCCCGGCTCCAGCTCTACCCGAAAACCGCCTTTCTTTTCTTTGGTGAGGGAGAATAAGACCGCCAGTACCGGAGGTAACCCTTCCTTGATATTGGTGACAATGACCTTGCGGATCTTGGTCTTCGGTTGGGTCTTCTTGACCAACTTGTAGAAGTTGCTCATTACCAGCATGGTTTCTATGCCGGCGTCATTCACTTGATGTTCGATTTCGCGCTCTGTGTACAATGGGTTGATCGCCACAACGATCCCACCAAGCTTCAGGATCGCGAAATAGGCCGTTACAAATTGGGGGGTATTTGGCATAAAGATACCAACCCGATCTCCCTTTTTAACGCCTAATTCCGCCAACCCGGCTGCCAAGCGGTCGGTAAGCGCACTCATCTCCTGATAGGTGATGGTCGCACCCTTAAAAATGGTGCAGGCGCTTTCAGGATTTTTCTTGGCGGATTCCTCCAGCAGTGCAAATAAGGGGATTTCAGGGTAATCAATATGCAGCGGTACACCCTGATCGTAACGCTTGTGCCAAGGCCTACTGTCCATTCCTCCTCCTTTAGCTATGGTTGAATTAATTGAAATGGCCCAGGTCTAGTGACAAGCTACCGGTAAAAAATATTCAGTTGTGACTGATCGGTCAAAATTAATTTTCTCAGGATCCGGCTTGGACCGACCGATCAGTAAAGCGCACCGCCTGAAACTATAACGCCTCTTCAATACCCTTTTGGCGGCTTGCTTGTTACTAATAATAGTATAGATTTTTAAACAACTGTTGTCAATAAAGTGACAGGCGGAACAATTTAATACTTTAGATGTGATTCAGCTCGTCCGAGCATGACCGGGAATTGGGATTAATCTTTCCCCAGTTTGGCTAGCCAGGCTTTAGTTTCCACTTCCATTGCAGCGGCAGTTTCCGGCCCAGCCAAGAACCAATGGATATGCGGATCTTGTTCTTTGAACCAGTTCGCCTGGCGCCTGACCAGGATGCGGGTGGCGCGCTTGATTTGGAGGATGGCTTCCTCCAGGCTGGTTTCCCTTGCCAGATATGGGACAATCTCCCGGTAGCCAATGGCTGATAGGGTTGGTAGATCTGCTGGGTAACCCTTATCTAATAAGCTCTGCACCTCTGCCACCAGGCCTGCTTTGAGCATTGAATCCACTCTTTCATCTATCCGCGCATATAGTTCTGAGCGAGGACGGTTCAGTCCGAGCTGCAGGGTATGGTATGCTGCGCAGCCGCGTTGCCTCTGAGTGGAGAATTTCTGACCCGTTAGCAGGATCACCTCCAAGGCCCGGATTGTACGGCGTAGGTTGCGGTAATCGATCTTTTCGGCAGCCTGGGGATCCAAAACGGCCAGACGCTGGTGTAACCCTGCTGGACCGATTTGCCCAGACCAGCTTTCTAATACGGCTCGCATAACCGGGCTGGGTTTTACCCGCGGAACCAACCAATCTTCAATCACTGCGCGGATATATTGCCCTGTGCCGCCGACCAGGAATGGTAGGCGGTCTCGACCGGTGATTTCAGCAATAGCCTGCCGCGCCGCGCTTTGAAATCTGGCCAGGCTGATCACATCATCAGGCTCGGTGATATCCACCAGATGGTGTGGAACCCGCGCAAGCTCTCTCTTAGAAGGTTTTGCGGTGCCGATATCCATCCCCCGGTAAAATAGGCGCGAATCGGCTGAAACGATCTCGCCACCCAGGCGTTCTGCCAATTGCAGGGCAATTTCGGTTTTCCCCACTGCGGTGGGACCAAGGATGACCACCAGCGGGATTGGCGCTCCTTGCTCCGGAGCGGTTTCAGGATTGGACTGCATTTTCAAAATGGGTGATCAAAGGCGGGCGGTTGCCGCTGAAACGTTGAATGGCAATTACATCGATCCGCCAGGCGCCTTCCACTTGCGGGTGTTCCTGGATGTAATGTTGGGCAGAGCTCAAAATATGGGCTTGCTTGCGTTGGTTGATCGACTCTTCCGGCAATCCAAACTTTGTGGAAGTGCGCGTCTTTACCTCAATAAAAACGATCACCCCATCCTTACTGGCGATTAAATCTATCTCCCCATAGGGGGTGCGTGTGTTCATCTCAAGGATGGTGTAATTATTTTTGGTAAGATGATTGGCTGCCAGGTTCTCACCCCAGCGCCCAAGAGATTGTTTGGAGTTCTTCATGTAAGCAGATCTTCCAGAAACTGAGAGATCCTTCTGCTCAATGGCCGCTTGCGGTGGCGAGCTCTTTCGATGGTTTCTTCGTAAAGGTCAAGCATGGTCCGGGTTGTTTTTTCAATGGCATACTGTTCGGAGGCTTTTTGAGCATTACGACCCATTTCCAGGCGCCGGTCATGCTCAGAGATCAAGCGTACCATTTTCGCAGTGAAGGCGGCCAGGTCTTCTGTCGCCAGGTAGCCGGTTGCGCCATCCTCTACAGTATCGCCAACCCCCGGAGACTGGATTCCCAAAACAGGCAATCCGGCAGCCATCGCTTCGATGACTGAAAGCGGATGCACCTCTGTAACGGAGGCGGTCAGAAAGGCATCCGACATATGCAGGTAACCCGGCAGCTTATCATAGGTCACCATACCGGTAAAAATCACCTTTTCCTGAATGCCCATCGCCTGGACACGGTCTTCAAAATTATCCCGTTCAGGTCCATCGCCGACGATCAGCAAGCGAGCTTTGTCGTAAGCCTGGGAGATACCGGCGAACGAACGCAACATGAAGGGTATGTTCTTTTCTGGACCCAACCGGCCAACGTAGATCATGACAATATCATCCGAATTGAATCCAAACTGCGTCCGGTCCTGGATAGCATCGCAGTTCAGAAATGGCTTGATATCGACTCCGTTTGGGACAACTTGAATTGATACATCCACCCCAAACTTAACCAGGATTTCGCGCATTCCAGCTGAAGGCGCGATGATCTGGTCGCATGCCCTACAAAAGGCCGGCATATATGCATGCAGCATCGTTTCCCCAATCACGTCAGGAAGGATGGGCAGGTAAGCGTGCGCGTATAAATCATAGCGAGTATGGTTCGTGAAAACGAGTGGAATCCCCCTTGGGCGGCATATTCTTAAACCAATTGACCCGCTTAGAAAGGGGTGATGCACATGGACGAGATCCATGGTTTGCAGGAGCTTGCGGGCTTCTCGCTTATACCGGTAGTTTAGATAATATCCGGTGTCAACAATGGGTACACCCCCACTGCGGATAATGTTGGGTTCCTCATCTTTGTAATCCTCATCTCCGAAAGTGAAGACATACACCTCGTGACCGGCATTCTCCATTTCGTGTTTGTTCAAAGCGATATAGGTGGTAATCCCGCTGATATGTGGTTTATAGGCATCTGCCATCATACCGATGCGCATAGATTATATCTCCTCTGTTGGCTCTCTGTTGCCCTTCCCACCTGAAAGGATAGCCGCGCATTTTTCCGTATTCGATCCGCTAATTTGTTGCCAAACTTCCGGTTTCTTCACGGTTCCATGGTGGTCTACCCAAGTTATTTCCAATCCATTTAATTGTTTATTATCCTACGCTTAAGATCGGAAAACGTCAAGTAGCCATTCCTTGGCAGTTGCCCAAATGGCGGGTAAAATCCATTTGTGGTTGAGAGTATGGAAAGCCGTTATTTACCGAGCGCCGACAGGTTGAGCATGCTGGCTGCAGTGATCCTGTTGGCTTATTCTCTGACGCCCTTTGTTGATCTGCCCGGGCGTGATATTTCAATCGAATTGCCCGGTTTTTTCCTGTCTGTTGAGATCAATATTCGCACAGCGGTGGCTTTCCTGGTCGCATGCCTTACTGCCAGCGGTGTAGATTGGTTGTTGCGCGATCATCCAGCCATCGCAGAAGGATCTACGGTCCAACACTGGTTCCTGCCATCTCTAACGGCTTGGGTACTGGGGCTGTCCCTTTTCCAGCTTCCATTTGGAATGGTGTGGTTGGCCGTTTTTGCCACCGGTGGCATCCTATTAATGCTGGTAAT
>Ga0114946_10000356_pt1 | contig 29843 bp, 27 predicted proteins | sample WalLakDeSediment_FD_88676 | JGI IMG/M metagenome (GOLD analysis project Ga0114946, IMG submission 88676) | Lake sediment microbial communities from Walker lake, Nevada to study Microbial Dark Matter (Phase II) - Walker Lake 11/02/13 Deep Sediment | ecosystem: Environmental > Aquatic >... | reverse complement strand
GAGGGCTTGGCGAGGTGGAAGGCCCCGGAGGCGATGAAGAGGATGTGGTCGGTGCGGACCGTGCCGTACTTGGTCGATACGGTGCTGCCCTCGACGATCGGCAGGAGATCGCGCTGCACGCCCTCGCGGGAGACGTCGGGGCCGCTCCCGCCGTGCTCGGAGCGCTTGGTGATCTTGTCGAGCTCGTCCAGGAAGACGATGCCGTTCTGCTCGGCAGTGGACACGGCGCGGAGCTTGAGCTCCTCCTCGTTGACGCGCTTGGCGGCCTCCTCGTCCTTGAGTACCTTGAGCGCGTCGCGCACCTTGAGCTTGCGCCGCTTGGTGCGGTTCTGTCCGAGGTTGGCGAACAGGCCCTGGAGCTGGCTCGTCATCTCCTCCATGCCGGGCGGGGCCATGATCTCCACGCCCATGGGGGCGAGGCTGACCTGCACCTCGATCTCGCGCTCGTCGAGCTCGCCGCGGCGGAGCTTGTCGCGAAACTTCCCGCGGGTGGCGGAGGACGCGCCGGCGCCGCGGCTGTCGTCCTCGAAGCTCGCCGGGGGCGGGAGCAGGATGTCGAGCACGCGCTCCTCGGCGGCCGCCTCGGCCTGGCCGGCGTTCTTCGCCATCTCCTGCTCGCGGGCCATCTTGACCGACACGTCGACCAGGTCGCGGATGATCGACTCCACATCGCGGCCGACGTAGCCGACCTCGGTGAACTTGGTCGCCTCGACCTTGAGGAAGGGGGCGTTGGCGAGCCTGGCCAGGCGCCGGGCGATCTCGGTCTTGCCCACTCCCGTAGGCCCGATCATCAGGATGTTCTTGGGCGTGATCTCCGAGCGCATGGGCTCAGGGATCTGCGCGCGCCGCCAGCGGTTGCGCAAGGCCACGGCGACGGCGCGCTTGGCCTCGTCCTGGCCGACGATGTGCTTGTCGAGCTCCGCGACGATGCGTTGGGGGGTGATGTCAGACATGCGCGGGAGTGCTCCAGGATCAGGCGGTCAGCTCCTCGACCACTAGGTTGTGGTTGGTGTAGACGCAGATGTCGGCGGCGATGTGGAGCGCCCGCTCCACGATCTCGCGCGCGCCGAGCTCGGTGCTCTCCAGCAGGGCGCGGGCCGCGGCCTGGGCGAAGGCCCCGCCCGAGCCGATCGCCATCAGGTCGTGCTCGGGCTCCAGCACGTCGCCGGTCCCCGAGATGATCAGCGAGGCGCTGGTGTCGGCCACGCAGAGCATCGCCTCCAGGCGGCGGAGCATGCGGTCGGTGCGCCAGTCCTTGGCGAGCTCCACCGCCGAGCGCGTGAGATGCCCCTGGTGCTTCTCCAGCTTGGCCTCGAAGCGCTCGAACAGGGTGAAGGCGTCGGCCGTGGCCCCGGCGAATCCGGCCAGCACCCGCTCCTTGTAGAGCCGGCGCACCTTGCGGGCGTTGCCCTTCATCACCGTCTGGCCGAGCGAGACTTGACCGTCGCCGCCGATGACGACGCTGCCGCCGCGCCGCACCGAGAGGATGGTGGTGCCGTGAAACACGTCCATGGGGCCCTCCGTCGGGAAAACCAGGATTCTACGCGGCGGTCCGGGGCGCGGCACTGGCGGCACACCGAACGCGCCTGCGGCCGGTGGTTAGGACTTCCGTTTTGCCCGCGGATGGGTCTCATCATAGACCTGCGCCAGGTGCTGAAAATCCAGATGCGTGTAGATCTGCGTGGTGCTGATGTCGGAGTGGCCGAGCAGCTCCTGCACGCCGCGCAGGTCCCCGGAGGACTCCAGCAGGTGGCTGGCGAAGGAGTGGCGCAGCAGGTGCGGATGCACACCCCGCGGGGCGCCATGCCTCAGGCCCCATTGGGCGAGCCTGAGCTGCACGGTGCGCGGGTGGATGCGCCGCGCCCGGCTGCTGACGAAGAGCGCCGGCTCCTCGGGCCCGACCAGGCTGGGGCGGACCGCGAGCCAGCGCCGAATCGCCTCCCGCGCCGCACTGCCGACCGGTACCCGCCGGGTCTTGGCGCCCTTGCCGGTCACCGTGAGCACCCCGTCGGCCAGGTCAAGGTCGCCGAGGTTCGTACCCACCAGCTCCGCGAGGCGCAGGCCGGAGGAGTAAAAGAGCTCGATCATCGCCTGATCGCGGAGCGCCAGCGGCTCGTCCTCGGCCTGGTCGAGCAGGGCGCAGAGCTGGTCGGCCTCCAGGGTCGCCGGGAGCTTGCGCGGCGCCTTGGGGGCGCGGACCCCGACCGCGGGGTTGTGGCCGATCCGGCCCTCTCGGAGCAGGTAGCGATAGAGGCTACGCAGGGCCGAGAGCTCGCGTTGTAGGGTGCGCCCGGAGGCCCCGGTGCGGTGCCGGGCGGCGGCATAGCGGCGGACGCTGCCCTGGTCCACCCGCTCCCAAGGGCCGAGCCCCTCGCGCTCCAGCCACTCGGCGATGCGTCCGAGGTCGCGCCCGTAGCTGCTCAGGGTGTGCGGGGAGAGGCGCCGCTCGTGCGCGAGATGGTGGAGGAATGCGGGCAGCGCCTCGTCTTCACCCATGGGCGCGGCCGATGGTGCCGAGGCGCTGACTGATCACCTCGCCCAGGCGCTCGAGGAGCTCGGTGCCCATCTCCGCTTGGAAGCGGGCCGGATCACTGCTGCCGATCGCGAGCACCCCGACAAGCTCCCCGGCGCGGATCGGGACCAACGCGGCGGACTGCACCTCGGTGTCTTGGTCGCCGAAGAGCACGCCGTTGCGCCCCGGCTCCAGAGGCCCGCAGAGGGCATGCCGGCGGTCGACGAGCTCCAGGAAGGCGTCGCGTACCGGGTCGGGGGCATCTCCCTCCAGGGCGAAGAGCTTGAGGGTCACCGCATCGGCCCTGAGGTCGCGCTTGAGGGTGCCGTGCAGTACGGCCTCGACCCCGGCGAGGTCAGGGGCCGTGATCAGCTCGAGGACGAGGGTATGGACGCGCTCGGCCAGGCGCTCGTTCTCCCGTGCCCGCGCGATGAGCTGGTTGAGTCGGCGACGCTCGGTGTCGAGCTGCTTGCGCAGCACCGCCATTTGGTGCTCGACCAGCGAGCGGGTGCCGGCATGGCCGTGGGGGATACGCAGGCCGGCGACCAGCTCCGGGTGGCGCTCGAAGAAGTCGGGGTGCTCTACGAGGTAGCTCGCGATCACCGCCTCGTCCGGTGGTGTCTCCGCCCCGCGGCGACGCCGCGGCTGCCCGCTGCTCATAGCTCGATCTCCCCCTCGAAGACGCTCTGTGCCGGTCCGGTCATCCACACTGGCCCGGACTCATCGGGCCACTCTATCACAAGATCCCCTCCCGGCAGGCTGACCCGCACGCGCTCCCCGAGCAGGCCCCAGCGACGACCGACGGCGACGGCCGCACAGGCCCCGGTGCCGCAGGCCAGGGTCTCACCCGCGCCCCGCTCGAAGACGCGCAGGCGCACCTGCTCGCGGTCGATGACCTGCAGGAAGCCGGCGTTGACCCGGTTGGGGAAGCGCGGGTGCCGCTCGATTCGCGGCCCCAGCTCGGCGACGGGCACCGTCGCCACCTCATCGACCAGGAGGACGGCGTGGGGATTACCCATGGACACCGCGCCGACGCTCAGCACCTGGCCGTCGACATCCAGCGGGTAAACATTCGCTCGGGCGTCGGCGAGGAAAGGGATCCGCTCGGGCTCGAAGTCCGGCACGCCCATATCGACTCGCACCCTGCCGTCCGGTAGGACCAGCAGGCGGATGTCGCCGGCGCGCGTGCCCACCGGGATGTCGGCCTTGTCGGTCAGCCCCTGCTCGCGCACGAAGCGGGCGAAGCAGCGCGCCCCGTTTCCGCACTGCTCCACCTCCGAGCCGTCGGCGTTGAAGATCCGGTAGTAGAAGTCCGTCTCCAGACGGCGCGGCGGCTCCACCAGCAGCACCTGGTCGCAGCCCACCCCCAAGCGGCGGTCGGCGAGGAGCCGGCACTGATCTGGGGTAAGCTTCACGCGCTGCCGAACCCCGTCGAAGACGACGAAGTCATTGCCCAGCCCGTGCATCTTGGTGAACCTCAGCTTCACGGCAAGTCGACTAGGATTAGCCGCAAATGAACGCCAATAAACGCAAATTGAGTTTGGTTTGGGTTTAAGCCCCCGGCAGTTCCGTGGAGGCGAGTTTCAGCGGTCAATGCTGTTCCAACTTGCTCATGCGCTGAAACGATAAGCCACGGTGGATCGAACAAGACCAGAACCGAATCGAAAGCTGATCCTTATTTGCGTTCATTCGCGTTCATTTGCGGCAAAATTCTTCTGAAGCCAGCCGGCCGGAGACGGCGAGGTGGCGGTCGCTGACGACGCCGACGTCGAGCTCGGTGAGGCCGGCCTCGCGGAGCTGGGCGACGACCTCCTGGGGCTCGAAGGCGGCGAAGAGCGAGTTGCGGAAGTCGCAGCGCAGGACATCTGGGGCATCGGCCGCGTAGGTCTCCACCAGCGACTCGGCCCAAAGGGCCGAGGGCGGGCGCATCAAGTCCATCACCAGCACTAGGGCGCCGGGTCTTGCGGCCTCGCGTACCGTCCGCCAGAGGACCTGGGGGTCGTGCAGGTGGTGCAGCAGGCTGTTGGAGAGCACCAGGTCATAGCCGCGCGCCAGCTTGGCCGAGGGGAGCCGATCGTGGATCAGCCGGCAGCGCGGCGCGATGCCCGGCAGGGCGGCCAGGGCGGCGCGGGCCTGGTCCAGCATGGCCGCGGAGCCGTCCAGGGCATCGCAGGTGGCGCCGGGATAGGCCTTGAGCAGGCGCACCACGATGTCCGCGGGCCCGCAGCCCAGGTCGAGCGCCCGCGCCCCGGCGAGGTCGCCGGGCCCCAGGCTCGCCAGGAGCCGCAGGAAGAGCCCGTTGGGCTCGGAGAAGTCGGCCTCGGCATAGGCTCGCGCCTGCTCGGCCTCGTCCATCAGCTCGGGCTCGGGGCGACGCTTCATGGCAGGCAGGTCTCCCCAGTGAAGAGCTCGGCGACGGTCTCGCGCCGCCGCACCAGGTGCATTTCGTGACCGTCCACCATCACCTCCGCGGCCCGCGGCCGGCTGTTGTAGTTCGAGCTCATCGTGAAGCCGTAGGCCCCGCTGCCGCGCACGGCGAGCAGGTCGCCGGGCGCCAGGACCAGCTCGCGGTCCTTGCCGAGGAAGTCGCCGGTCTCGCACACCGGCCCGACCAGGTCGTAGCGGACTGGCCGGCCGCTGCGGCCTGGGCGCACCGGGACGATCGCCTGGTGCGCCCCGTAGAGGGCGGGGCGCAGGAGGTCGTTCATCGCGGCGTCGAGGATCGCGAAGTTTTTGTGCTCGGTCGGCTTGAGGTATTCGACCCGGGTGAGCAGGACCCCCGCGTTGCCGGCGATCGCCCGGCCGGGCTCGAGGACGAGCTCGTAGCCCCGCCCCCTGAGGTGCGCATCGAGCACGCGGGCGTACTCGGCCGGCTCGGGCGGCTCCTCGTCGCGGTAGCGGATGCCGAGCCCGCCGCCGAGGTCCAGGTGGTCGATGGCGATGCCGAAGCGTGCCAGGCGGTCGGCCAGCGCCAGCACCCGGGCGAGGGCGTCGAGGAAGGGGGCGAGCTCGGTCAACTGGGAGCCGATGTGGCAGTCGATCCCGCTCACCCGCAGGTTCGGCAGCCCGGCCGCGAGCTGATAGACCTCGTCGGCGGCATGGATGTCGATGCCGAACTTGTTCTCCTTCAGACCCGTGGAGATGTAAGGGTGGGAGCGGGCGTCGACGTCCGGGTTGACCCGCAGGGCCACCGGGGCGCGCGTGCCGAGCTCGCCGGCGATGCGGTCGATGCGGCGCAGCTCGGACTCGGACTCCACGTTGAAGCAGCGGATACCCACCTCCAGGGCGCGGCGGATCTCGTCCTCGCGCTTGCCGACGCCGGAGAAGATGACCTTAGCCGGATCGCCGCCCGCCGCCAGCACCCGCTCCAGCTCGCCGACCGAGACGATATCGAAGCCCGCGCCCAAACGGGCCAGCACATCGAGCACCGCCAGGTTGGAGTTGGCCTTGACGGCGAAGCAGATGAGGTGCGGATGCTCGCGGAAGGCCTGGTCGAAGGCCCGCCAGTGGCGCTCCAGGGTGGCGCGGGAGTAGACGTAGCAGGGGGTGCCGAAGGCCTCGGCGATGCCCCGCAGCGGCACCTCCTCGGCATAGAGCTCGCCCTCCTGGTACAGGAAGTGGTCCATCTCAGTCCTGCGGCTTCGCGGGAGCCGCCTCATCGCTTGGGGCGGGGGTCGACTGCGCGGTGGCGGCGGCCGGCTCGGGCTCGGGGAGATACAGGTCCCCCTTCTGTCCGCAGGCGGCGATGATCTGGCCGATGCCGAGCACCGCGACGACGGCGAGCAGGAGGTGGCGCGCCCAGCAGCCCATGACCGCCTGGCCTCAGCCGACCAACGCCGAGCGCACCGCCGCGGTGACTCGCTGCTGGTCGGCCTCGGTGAGGTAGGGGTGCATGGGCAGGCTCAGCACCCGCGCCGCCGCCGCCTCGGCATGGGGCAGCTCGCCTGGCGGCGGGCCCTGCTCGGCGAAGAGGGGCTGGTGGTTGAGCGGGATGGGGTAGTGCACGGCCGTTGGAATGCCCTGATCGGTGAGGCGCGCGATCACCGCCTCGCGGTCCTCGACCCGCAGGGTGTACTGGGCGTAGACGCTGGTGTTGTGCGGCTCGATGTAGGGCGTCACGCAGGGCGCATCGGCCAGGAGCTCGCTGTAGCGGGCGCCGAGGCGGCCGCGTGCCTGCACCTCCTCAGGAAAGACCGAAAGCTTGGCGAGCAGGATCGCCGCCTGCAAGGTGTCGAGTCGGCCGTTGAGGCCGAGGCGGATGTGGTGGTAGCGCCGGTCCTGGCCGTGGTCGCGGATCTGGCGCATACGCGCGGCGAGCGCGTCGTCGTCGCAGAAGCAGGCCCCGCCGTCACCGTAGGCACCGAGCGGCTTGGAGGGGAAGAAGCTGGTGCAGCCGATGGTCGACAGTCCGCAGGATGGGCGCCCCTTGTAGGTCGCGCCCAGGCTCTGGGCGGCGTCCTCGATCACCGGCAGGCCGTGGCGGTCAGCGATCGCGTTGATCGCGTCCAGGTCCGCGCACTGGCCGTAGAGGCTCACCGGGACGATCGCGCGGGTGCGCGGGGTGATGGCGGCCTCGATGCCCGCGGGGTCGAGGTTGTAGGTCTTAAGGTCGATGTCGACGAAGACCGGCCGCGCCCCGATCAGCGCGATCATCTCGCCGGTCGCGATGAAGGTGAACGGGGTGGTGATCACCTCGTCGCCGGGGCCGATGTCGAGCGCCATCATCGCGATCAGGAGGGCGTCGGTCCCGGAGGAGACGCCGACGCCGTGCTTGACCCCCACCAGCGTCGCGAGCCGCCCTTCCAGCTCGGCGATCTCCGGGCCCATCACGTAGCGCCCGTGCTCCAGCACGGCATTGATGCGTGCCTGCACCCCGGGCTGGATGCGGCGGTATTGGGTATGGAGGTCGACGAAGTCCATCGCTCGCGGTCTCGATTGCGTCGAGCGCGCACTGTAGCACAGAGCGAAGCTGGGCTAGAGGTAGGGGGCGAGGGGGAAGCGCTCGGTGATCAAGATCACCGGCGCCCCCTTGATGAGGATGCGGTAGGTACGAAACACGCCGTCGCCGGACGGCTGCGCGGCACCCTCCGGGTCCGCCCCGATCTCCAGGACCTCGCGGTAACTCTCCAGCCCGCTGTCGCGGATCAGGACGCCGATGCCGATCTCGCGGTCGATCAGGCGCTGACGGAGGGTCGCGGGGATGAGCTCGGTGCGGATGAGTGAAGAGGCGGTCGCATAGACCCGGCCGGTGCGGGTCCCCTGCAGCCGCGCCTCACGCTCCAGGATGGGGTCGGCCTCGGCGACGTCGATCCAGGCCACCGAGCGCTCGGCGCGGGCGATCTCCTGGCTCAGGGTGACGACCTCGATCGGTTCCCAGAAGAAGGCCTCCAGGATCTTGGTGACGGTCCCATCCGTCACCAGCAGCGCGCGCAGAAATGGCGGCAGGGTCTCCAGCGCGAGGTCGCCACCGCCGCGGCGCGCGATCACCACCCGGTCGACAAACCCCTGGCTGCGGAAGGCATCGCCACCCGGCGTGGGCGGTCCGAAGGCGCGGCTGTCCAAGCTCAGACCACCCCGCGATGATAGGGACGATCACGCGCAGCGCGTCCCCTGTCCCCCTTGCTCGCGGGGAGAGGGGCGGGGTGAGGGTCAAACCGCCGTTGCGTGCGGAAACCTGTTGCTCGAAAACCGCGGCTGTGGCACCTTGACGCCACGTGTGTCATCCCTCTCGCCCGCCTGTCGCTGAAAGGGGCCGGTCGAGCCGGGGGGCGCATGCGCCGGTCGTGCTCCAGGCCAAGGGCGCTGGAGGGCGGCCGCCTTGGGGCTTCATCGGGGCTCTGCCCAGTGAGCCGCGGCGCCAGTGGCGCTTCCTGTTCGTAGCCGTTTCCCAACTCGAAGGAGAAATCAAACATGTCCAGCACGATCAAGCTCGTTTCCCTGTCCGCCGCCGCCCTGCTGAGCCTTGGGCTCCTCAGCGGCTGCACCGACCAGGTCGCTCGCGACACCGCTCAGCAGGCGCTCGACAAGGCCAACGCCGCCCAGGCCTGCTGCGATGCCAACACGGCGCGCGTCGACCGCATGTATCAGAAGATCATGTCCAAATAAAGCCCCTGGGCTGACTTGTGCCGGCCTCCCACCAAGCGCGGGAGGCCGGTGTTCTCCGCCACCGTCCGCCGCACCTCTTCCCAGTCGATATTGACCCCCGGGGTCTGCGCGATCCTCGGCGGGATCACCTCGTCCAGCGCCCTGGGCTCCTGTCCCTCCTTGAGGTGCACCTCCAGATACAGATCGTCGCCGCTCCAGCCGGCCTTGTACGGCTGGTCGACGATGTGCACCGGTGTACCGACCGGTACCTGCGGGAATAGCCGCTCGATGTCCTCTGGATACATCCGAATACATCCGCGGCTTACCTCCATGCCGAGCCCCCAGGGCCTGTTCGTTCCGTGGATCAGGTAGCTGGGGATGCTCAAGCGCATGGCGTAGTCGCCCAGCGGGTTGTCCGGGCCCGGCGGGACGACCGCCGGTAGCGGCGCGCGCCCCTCTTTGGCGCGATCGGCGTGGGTCTGGGCCGTCGGGGTCCAGGTCGGGCTCTTGTCCTTGCGCACGATGCTGAAGCTGCCGACCGGGGTGCTCAGCCCTTCCCGGCCGATGCTGATGGGGTGCGTGATCACATCGCCGCCACCCGGAAAGTAGTACAGACGCTTCTCCGCCAGATTGAGCACGATCCCTTGGCGCGGGGCATCGGGCAGGACGAAGTGCGTGGGCAGCAGCACGTTCGCCCCGTCACCCGGCACCCACATGTCGACCTTGGGGTTGGCGGCCCGCATCTCGTCGTAGCCGAGGCCGTTGTGCCGACCGATGTCGAGCAGGGTGTCTTGTGCCCGGCTCTTTACATAGAATGCCTGGCCGATCACGTCATCCGACCCGCGAAGGCGGTAGGTCTCCGCCATCGCCGGGGGCATCATGCCTACCCCAGCCAGGACGAGGGCGGCTCCGACCCACGCCGAGCGCATGCCCGGCAGCACGGTCTTACGTCGTTTCATAAGCGTTTCGATCTCCGAATTGATGAGTAAGTCAGCGCTGGCGCATGTACGCAACATCGGCGTGGCCGCCCACGTGGACGCGGGCAAGACCACCCTTACCGAGCGCATCCTCTACTATACGGGCGCCTCTCACAAGATCGGCGAGGTCCACGACGGCGCCGCCCACATGGACTACCTGGCCGAGGAGCAGAGCCACGGCATCACCATCACCTCGGCGGTGACCCGCGCCCCCTGGCGCGACCACCTGCTGCAGATCGTCGACACCCCCGGGCACGTGGACTTCACCATCGAGGTCGAGCGCTCCATGCGCGTCCTCGATGGGGCCATACTCGTACTCGACGGCGTGCGCGGGGTCGAGCCGCAGACCGAGACGGTCTGGCGTCAGCGCTCCCGCTTCCGGCTCCCCGTGCTCTTCTTCGTCAACAAGATGGACCGGCCGGGGGCGGACTTCGGCCGCGCCCTGGAGAGCATCCGCAAGCGCTTGGGTGCCGAGCCGGTGCCCGTGACCGTCCCGGTCCCCGAGGAGCAGGCGGTCGTCCATTTGATCCACCGAACCCTGCTCAGGTTCACGGGTGACCAAGGACGCGAGGTGATCGCCGAGCCCTGCCCCGAGCCCTTGTGGGCGCGTCTCGCCGGCTACCGCGAGGCCCTCCTGCTCGCGGCCGCCGAGGCCGAGGATGGCCTGGCCGACCGTGTCCTCTCGGGTGAGGACCCCGAGCCCCCGGAGCTCTGGGCCGCGTTGCGCCGCGGGACCCTGGCCGGAGACTTCTTCCCCTGCTTCGGCGGTAGTGCACTGCGCAACCAAGGCGTGCAGCCCCTGCTCGATGCCGTCGTCGAGCTGCTCCCCGCCCCGCTCGATCGGCCGGCGGCGACGGCGGTGCGCCCAGACGGCAGCACCGAGCAGGTCGCCATGGAGGTCAAGGGCCCGCTCGCCGCGCTGGTGTTCAAGGTCCAGATGTGGGAGGGGCGCCGCCACGTCTTCGCCCGCCTGTATCGCGGCCGCCTGCGTCCGGGGGATACGGTGGAGCTCCTGACCAGCGACGGGCGGGTCGTCAAGGAGCACGCGGCGCGGCTCTTCGACGTGGACGCCGGGCGCAAGACCAAGCTGGCCGAGGCCGCCGCCGGCCAAATCGTCCTACTCGCGGGCCTGCGCCACGCGAGCACGGGCGATACCCTGTGCCAGCCTGGGCATCTGCTCAGCCTGGAGCGCATCGAGACCCGCCAGCCGGTACTCAGCCTCGCCATCGAGCCGGTCGCGAGCAGTGACGAGGCGAAGCTGATCGAGGCCCTGGGGAAGGTGCAGGAAGAGGACCCAACCCTGCGCGTGGAGGAGGACCCCGAGACCGGCCAGCGCCTGCTCCGCGGCATGGGCGAGCTGCACCTGCAGATCGTGCGCGAGCGCCTGGAGCGCGAGTTCGGGCTCGCGGTCCGCGCCGGGCGTCCGGCGGTCGCGGTGCGCGAGACGATCCGCTCGGCCGCCGTTGGCGAGGCGCTCTATGCGCCCCCGCCGATCCCGGACCAGAAGATCCCGGAGCGCACCGCCCGCGCGCTGGCCAAGGTGTCGCCGCTGCCACGCGGGGAGGGGGTGCGACTGCGCAGCGCCCCGCGGCGGGTGCTCCCCGAGGGTGCGGCGCTCACGGCGGAGCAGACCCGCGCCCTGGAGGCGGGGATGCGCATGGCGCTGGAGTCCGGCCCCTTGCAGGGCTCCACGGTGGAGGACGTCGAGGCGAGTCTGACCGAGGTCGAGCTCTTCGGTCAGGCCTCGACGCTCGATGCCCTCTCGGCCGCCGCGGCGCGCGCCACCGGCCGGGCGCTGCAGGCCGCCTCACCCGCCTTGCTGCGGCCGGTGATGGCGGTGGAGGTCGTCGTGCCGGAGGAGAATCTCGGCACCGTCCTCGGGGACCTACAGGCCCGCCGGGCGGCGATCCGCGACACCCTGCGCGAGGGCGGTACCGTGACCATCGCCTGCGAGGTCCCCCTGGAGCAGCTCCTCGGCTACACCACCGATCTGCGCAGCCAGACCCAGGGCCGCGGTCAGTTCAGCATGCTCTTCGACCGCTTCGATCTGGTCTAGCGCGGGCGCCGTGCAGAACCGGGCCGGACCCAGGGACATCGGCTAGACTTCGGCCGAGAGCCGTTCCCGTTTCGCTCCCCTCTGCCGATGGCCGATGCCGCCCCCGCGCCGATCCCCCTGGCCGAGCTGCCCATGGGCGCGGCCGGCCGGATCAGCGCTGTGGCGGGCGGGCGCGAGCTCTCACGCCGCTTGCTCGGGCTGGGGCTGCGCGTCGGCAGCGTGATCCGGGTGCTCCACCATCGTGGCGCCGGGCTCGTAGTGGCCTGCGGTGATGCGCGGGTCGCCCTGGGTGGCGGCATCGTCGAGAGGCTCTGGGTCGAGCCCCTGCCCGAGGATCAGGCCCCGCTCGCCTGAACTGGCGCTCGGGTGGTCTGAGGGGCTCCGCGGTTTCCCCGCCTGCCGCGCCGTCCTATGCTGTCGTGAGACGCCGCGGGGGCGCCGCCCCTGCCGACCCGGATGCGAAGTCCATGACCAGTCGTGAGCCAGCCGACCGCCCGGGCACTGCGCTCGGCCCAGGTGCCCTGACCATCGCCCTCGCGGGCAACCCCAACTGCGGCAAGTCCGCGCTCTTCAACGCCCTCACCGGCATCCGCCAGAAGACCGGCAACTGGCCCGGGGTCACGGTCGAGCGCAAGGAGGGGCGCTTGAGCCTCGACGGGCGCGACATCCGCGTCATCGACCTGCCTGGGATCTACTCGCTCGACGCGGGCTCGCTCGACGAGCGGGTGACCCGCGACTACCTGCTCTCGCGCGAGGCGGACCTGATCGTCAACGTCACCGATGCCGCCAACCTGGAGCGCAACCTGTATCTCACCGTGCAGCTCCTGGAGATGGGCGTGCCGCTGATCCTCGCGCTCAACATGATGGACGTGGCGCGCAAGCGCGGCATCGCCGTGGACACCGAGCGCCTCGCGCGCGAGATCGGCTGCCCGGTGGTGCCGGTCGTTGCGGTGGCGGGCGAGGGTCTGACCGAGCTCAAGGCGCGCATGCTGAGCGTCGCCGACGGCCGCCAGCAGGGCGGCTTCACCCTGGCCCACGACGAGTGCGTCGAGCAGGCACTGACGGAGCTTGCACCGCGGCTCGGTCAGCAGGCGCAAAAGGCAAACGCCCGCTGGCTCGCCCTCAAGCTGCTGGAGGGGGATGGCTACGCCCTGAGGCTCGCCGATGCGGCCACCCGCGAGCAGGCGCTGCGGTGGCGACAGGTGATCGAGGACCGCTCCGGCGAGGAGACCGACATCCACATCGCCGATACCCGCTTCGGGCACGCCCATGCCCTCGCCCGCCAGGTCATCCGCGAGCGCGGTCGCGCCGGACGGACGCTCAGCGACCGAATCGATCGGGTCGTACTCTCTCGGGTCTGGGGCATCCCGCTCTTCCTCGCGGTGATGTACCTGATGTTCGTCTTCACCATCAGCCTCGGCGGGGCCTTCATCGACTTCTTCGAGGGCGTGGCGGGGGCCCTGTTCGTTGACGGGATGGCCGCGCTGCTGGCGGCGGCCGGGGCGCCGGACTGGCTCTCACTGGTCCTGGCCGATGGCGTCGGCGGCGGGCTGCGGGTGGTGGCCACCTTCATCCCGATCATCGCCAGCCTGTACTTCTTTCTCTCGGCGGTGGAGGACTCCGGCTACATGGCCCGCGCCGCCTTCGTCATGGATCGCTTCATGCGCTCGATCGGGCTGCCGGGCAAGGCCTTCGTCCCGCTGATCGTGGGCTTCGGCTGCAACGTCCCGGCGGTGATGGCGACCCGCACCCTGGAGAACGAGCGCGAGCGGCGGCTCACCATCCTGATGAACCCCTTCATGTCCTGCGGGGCGCGCCTGCCGGTCTATGTCCTCTTCGCCGCCGCCTTCTTCCCGCAGGACGGACCGAGCGTGGTCTTCGCGCTCTACCTCACCGGGATCATCGTCGCCGTGCTCACCGGGCTGGTGATGAAGCGCACCCTGCTGCCGGGGGAGAGCACCGGATTCATGATGGAGCTGCCGCCCTACCACCTGCCGACCCTCAAGGGCTTGGTGCTGCGCACCTGGGACCGGGTGCGGCTGTTTCTCCGCGAGGCGGGGCGGGTGATCGTGCTCATGGTCCTGGCGCTCAACCTGTTGGGCTCGATCGGCAGCGACGGCAGCCTGGGGCGCGCCGAGCCGGACGCCTCGATCCTCGCCGAGGTCAGCCGGGCGGCGACCCCGGTCTTCGCACCTATGGGCATCCGCGAGGACAATTGGCCGGCGGTGCTCGGCGTGCTCTCCGGTGTCCTCGCCAAGGAGGTCATCGTCGGCACCTTGGACACCCTCTACGGCCGGCTGGCCGGGTCGGGGGCGGGCGGTTCCGGCGAGGAGGCGTTCGACCTCGTCGCGGCCCTGAGCGAGGCGGCGGCGACCGTGCCCGCCAACCTGGCGGAGGTCGCCGACCGGCTGCTCGATCCGCTCGGCTTCGGCGACCTCGGCGACCCCATGCGCGGCGCCGAGGCCGAGGGTGTGGCGAGCGGGACCTTCGGCGCCATGGAGGCGCGCTTCGACGGGCGCGTCGGGGCCTTCGCCTACCTGCTCTTCGTGCTGCTGTACTTCCCCTGCGCCGCGACCATCGGGGCCATCGTGCGCGAGACCGGACCGGCCTGGGCCGCCTTCGTCGCCGCCTGGAGCACGGGGGTCGCCTACGTGACCGCCAGCCTGTTCTACCAGGCGGCCACCTTCGAGCGCCATCCGGTGAGCTCGGCGGCCTGGATCATCGGTCTCTCGCTGGCCTTGTTGCTGGTGGTCGCGGGGCTGCGCGCCTGGGCGCGCAACGGGCGAATGGCCGGGGTGCAGGGGGCCGAGACGTGATCCTCTCGGATCTGCGGCGCTATCTGCAGGCGCACCACCAAGCGACGCTGATGGACTTGGCGGTCCATTTCGACGCCGACCCCGAGGCGGTGCGCGCCATGCTGGCCGTATGGATCAGCAAGGGGCGGGTCGAGCGCGTGCCGCTCCCGCCCACCTGCGGCGCGAGCTGCACCCTGTGCGACCCGAGCCTGGCCGAGGTCTATCGCTGGCGGGAGGCCGTTGGGGGGTTGGCGCCCGACGCGTCATCAAACGGTCAAGCAAGCCGGGTAACTTAGGCACCTGCGCCGTCGGATCAGCGGGCGCGGAAACTGAACTGGTGCCAGCGGGGGGCTCGGGTACAATGATCGACATGCAGCTACTGGTACACAAGAAACGCGACGAGATGCGCGCCGGGGTCCTCCAGATGGGGGAGCTGGTGACCGCCGCGCTGCGCAAGTCCGTCGACTGCCTGCGCCGGCAGGACGTCGCGCTGGCCGAAGAGATCATCGCCGAGGACCGGCCGATCAACCAGCACCGGCGCATGCTGGAGCAGGAGTGCCTGGTGGTGCTTGCGGCCCATCAGCCGGCGGGGCGGGACCTGCGCGAGGTCGGCGCCTGTCTGGAGCTGGTCTCGGAGCTGGAGCGCATCGCCGATCACGCCGCCGACACCGCCCGCATCGTTCGGGACGCACCCGGCGACGGCTACCCGCCGGACGCGCTGGCCAAGGCCGCGGCGCTGGGGGAGGACGCCACCCAGATGGTCGCCGACGCGCTCACCGCCTTTCGCGCCCAGGATGCCGAGATGGCCCGCGCCGTCGCGGCGCGCGACGACCGCGTCGACGGGCTGGAGGCGGAGCTGATCGCCGATCTGCTGCGGGCGATGACTGAGGACGCCGCGCTCGCCACCGCCGGCACCCATCTCCTCTGGGCCGTCCACAACTACGAGCGCGCCGCCGACCGTGCCACCAACATCGCCGAGCGGGTGGTGTTCGTGGCGACGGGATCGACCCCCGATCTTGACTGAGCCGCGCGGGCCTAGGCCTGCTGCCGCGGCCGAATGATCCCGACGAGCTGGGCGCAGCCAGGCTCCAGCCCCGACCAATCGTCAGGCATCTCCAGGCGGGCCAGGGTGGCGGTGGGGAGCAGCTTGCCGTCCTTGGGCTCCTCCACCTCGTCCCCCACGAGATAGCGCAGCAGGTCTTCCAGTCCAGGGTTGTGTCCGACCAGCAGGACCGTTGGGAGATTGCCCGGGCAACGGGCGAGCACCCCGAGGAGGCTGTCCAGACCCGCCTCGTAGACGTCCTGGTCCCAGAGGACCTTCCTCTTGCCGAGATCCATCGACTTGCAGACCTTGAGGGTGGTCTGCCGGGCGCGCTCGGCCGGTGAGCTCACCACCAGGTCGGGGACCAGCCCTTCCCGGTAGAGCCACTCGCCGACCCGCGGGGCGTCCTTCTTGCCGCGTTTGGCGAGCGGGCGGGCGAAGTCCTCGGTTGCGCCCGAATCCCAGTCCGATTTGGCATGTCGCAGCAGCAGGAGCTCGCGGGGCATAGGGGGGCGCTGGCGTGGGGCGGGCGGGGCCGCGGGATCGATTGTGGGCTGCCGCGCTTTTAACACATCCGTCACCGGGGAGAAACCGGGACGGCTCGGCCGAGCGACGCCTGCGGGCCGCAGACCCAGTCCCGCTCGCTTGGCTTACGATGAAAGTCGCGCGCAGCGCGCTCCCTCTCCCCCTCGCCCTTTGGGAGAGGGCCGGGGTGAGGGAAACGGCCATGGCGAGCAGCGCCTTTCCTGGTCTGGGGTGGCGCCGGTCGCCATGGCCGTTAGCGCAGCTCTGCGAGCAGGCGCCCGATCATCCCCTCCGCCTGGGTCAGATAGCCGGTGCCAAAGAGGTTGAGGTGGTTGAGGATGTGGTAGAGGTTGTAGAGGGTGCGTCGAGTCGCGTAGCCGGGGTCGAGCGGCCAGGCGTCCTGATAGGCGGCATAGAAGTCCGCTCCGAAGCCACCGAAGAGCTCGGTCATCGCCAGATCCGCCTCGCGATCGCCATAGTAGACCGCCGGGTCGAACACCACCGGCTGGCCGTCGCGGTCATAGCTCAGGTTGCCGGCCCAGAGGTCGCCGTGGAGCAGCGCGGGCCGCGGGGCCTGGTCGATCAGCGCGGGGAAGGCCTCGAGTAGGCGCTCGCCCTCGCGTTGCAGCCGTCCGCCGTAGCCCTTGCGGGCCGCCAGGGCGAGCTGAAACCCGAGGCGCTGGTCGCGGAAGAAGATCACCCAGTCCGCGTTGGGGGTATTCGGCTGGGGGGTCGAGCCGATGGTGTTGTCCCGCCCCCAGCCGAAGGTGTCGCGCGTGGTGCGGTGCAGCGCCGCGAGCTGGCGTCCCGCCTCGGCCGCACCGCGCGCCCCGCCGCGACCGCCGAGCGCCAGGTGCTCCATGACGAGATAGGCGCGAGCGCCGGCGACGCCGGTGCAGAGCGGCTCGGGGACGCGGATGGTTGCCGTGGCCGCGATCTCGGCGAGGCCCGCCGCCTCGGCCTCGAACATCGGGAGCCGGTCCGCCGTGTTCTGCTTGACGAACCAGTGGCGCGCGCCGTCGCTCAGTACCGAGGCGGTGTTGATGCAGCCGCCGCCGACCGAGCGCGGCGGCGCGGGATCGAAGGGCCGGCCGGTGAGGGTTGCGATCTGGGCCGCGACGGCGCGCCAGTCATCCACGGCCGGCGCGCTTGAGCAGCGGGCTGGTGCGCGGGAAGTGGGCGCGCAAGAACTCCATCTGATCGGCCAACACGTTACGCCCCATCAAAAAGATGTACTCGGCGTGGGTCGGCGTGAAGGGCACCGCGAGCAGCTCTATCCCGGCGTCTTCTGGCGGGCGCCCCGCCTTGGCGTTGTTGCAGCGCACGCAGGCGGTGACCACGTTGCGCCAGTGATCGGGGCCGCCGCGGCTCACCGGGCGTACGTGATCGCGCGAGAGCTGGCGCGGGGAGAAGCGACCGCCGCAGTACATGCACATGTGATCATCGCGCTGGAACAGGGCGCGGTTGGTAAGCGGCGGGACGTAGCTGCCGTCGCGCTTGTTGCAGTCGTGGTGTGCGCCGTGGGTCGCGATGATCGAGTGGATCGCCAACTCGCTGCGGCGCTTGGTGCGGGCGTTGATGCCTCCGCGCAACAGAAACAGCCGATCGCCGCAGGCGTAGGCGACTTGGTCGAGGAAATACAGCCGAGCGGCGCACCGGTAATCCACCCACTCGAGTGGCATTCCGGCCAAGTCCGTTCGCAAGACCTGTTGGTGCAGTCCGACCATGTCGCGCTGGCTCGGGAGGGCCTGGGGCCCGCCGCAGCGCCTGGGGTCTGGGCGGGCGAGGTTCGCGGCATCATACACGGAACATGAGGAGGCGCAAGGTGCGCCGGCGCCCGGATACGCCGGTCATTGTGCACAGCGGACGGGCCGTCACCGGATTGTCAATCGGTTTGTCGGATCGGGCTTGATCAGTCCTCGCTGAATTGCCTTAGTACATTGTTCGGATTGAGTTTTCCTGCGTTGGTCAAAAAGGCGACATCGCAAGGCGAGCCCAGGTCTTGCAAGGGCTCGGCAGGGCTTTTCCCCAGACTTATCCACAGCACCTGTGGATGATGTCGTTTTACCTCGGTGGCTCCGTGGTTTGGCCGCGGTTCGCCCGGTGTGACTGAGCAAGCCTGGGCAACTGACCGGGTGCGGCTCGCCGCCTTCCCGTAGAATCCACTCGGCATCGAGCAAGCCGCCCCCCTAGAGCACCCATGTCCCAGGAGCGACCCCGCATCCTTCGGGTCGCCGTGGCCGCCCCGCTGCCGCGGCTGTTCGACTACCTGCCCCCCGAGGCCGAGGGCGCCGCTCGTCTGGTCCCCGGTCTGCGGGTACGCGTGCCCTTCGGGCGCCGGAGTCGCGTGGGGATGATCGTCGCCCTGGCGGCAGCGAGCGACCAGCCGCCCGAGCGGTTGCGGGCGATCGAGGCGGTGCTCGATCCCCAACCCCTGCTCGCGCCGAGCGACCTCGAGCTGATCCTCTGGACCGCGGCCTACTACCAGCACCCACCGGGCGATACCCTGTTCGCGGCGCTCCCGGTGCGGCTGCGCCGGGCGGAGGCGCTCGCCGAGACTGGCGAGTCCGGCTGGCGACTGAGCGCCGAGGGCCGCATCGGTGACTGCGACCGCCTGCGCCGAGCCCCGCGCCAGGCCCAGCTCGCCAAGCTGCTCGCGGCCCACCCAGAGGGCCTCTCGGCATCCGTGATCCGGCGTCTGGGCGGGGACTGCGCGGGGGCGCTGGCGGCGCTGGAGCGCCGTGGTTGGATCGAGCGCTGTCGCGCCCCCGCATCCCCCCAGGTGCCGAGCGCCGTCGAGGTGGCGGGCCCCCGGCTCAACCCCGACCAGGAGCGGGCGGTGGCGGCCGTTCGGGCGGCGCTCGGCGGCTTCCGCGTCTTCCTGCTCGAAGGGGTGACCGGCAGCGGCAAGACCGAGGTCTACATCCACCTGATCCGGTCGGTGATTGAGACCGGGCGCCAGGCCCTGGTGCTGGTCCCCGAGATCGGGCTCACGCCGCAGCTCGCGGGGCGCTTCGCCGAGCGGCTCCCGGTCCCCCTGGTGACCCTGCACTCGGGCCTCGCCGACGGCGAGCGCGAGCGCGCCTGGCGGCAGGCCGCGGCCGGCGAGGCGGCCCTGGTGCTCGGCACACGCTCGGCGGTCTTCGTCCCCCTGCCGCGGCTCGGGCTGATCCTGGTCGATGAGGAGCACGACGCCTCCTTCAAGCAGCAGGACGGGCTGCGCTACTTTGCCCGCGACCTCGCCGTGCGCCGTGCCCAGCAGGCCGGCTGCCCGGTGGTGCTGGGGTCGGCGACGCCCTCGCTCGAGACGCTGCACAACGCGCGCGCGGGGCGTTACGACCTGCTCCGGCTGCCGGAGCGCGCCGGGGGTGCACGGCCGCCCGAGCTCGCCCTGCTCGACATCCGCGGACAGCCGCTGCGCGGGGGGCTCTCGCCGGTCCTGGTGCGGCTCGCCGAGGAGCAGCTCGGCGCCGGCAACCAGGTGCTACTGTTCCTCAATCGCCGCGGCTTCGCCCCGGTACTGACCTGCCACGACTGCGGTTGGGTGGGCGACTGCCCCAGGTGCGATGCGCGTCTCACCCTGCACCTGGCCGAGCGACGCCTCTGGTGTCACCACTGCGGGCTGTCGCGGCCGCTCCCCGGCATCTGCCCGCAGTGCCGGGGGGGCGACCTGCGCACCCTCGGGCTCGGCACCGAACGGCTGGAGGGCGAGCTGCGGGACCTCTTCCCCGGTACCCCGATCGCCCGCGTGGACCGCGACAGCACGCGCCGCAAGGGCAGCCTCGCGCGCGTCCTCGACGCCGCCCGGCGCGGCGAGGTCCCGCTGCTGGTCGGCACCCAGATGCTCGCCAAGGGCCACGACTTCCCCGGTGTCACCCTGGTCGGTCTGCTCGACGTCGACCAGGGGCTCTACGGCGCGGATTTCCGCTCTGCCGAGCGCATGGCCCAGCTCGTGATCCAGGTCGCCGGCCGGGCCGGGCGCGCCGAGCGGCCCGGCCGGGTCATCCTCCAGACCCGCCACCCCGACCACCCCTTGCTGCACACCCTGCGCAGCCGCGGCTATCACGGGTTCGCCCTGGCCGCGCTGGCGGAGCGCGAGGGCGCCCAGCTCCCGCCCTTTTCGCATCAGGCGCTGCTGCGGGCCGAGGCGCGCGAAGCGGACGCCGCGCTCCGCTTTCTGCGCCAGGCGCTGGAGCAGGCCGACATGGCGCGCGCGCTGGGGGTCGAGCTGCTCGGCCCGGTGCCCGCCCCGATGGAGCGGCGCGCCGGGCGCTACCGCGCCCAGCTCCTGGTGCAGTCGGCCCGGCGCCCCGCCTTGCAGGGGTTTCTCAAGGTCTGGCTGGAGCGGGTGCGCGGGCTGCGGCCGGGCGCCCGCCTGCGCTGGTCGGTCGACGTGGACCCGCAGGACCTGATGTGAGCAGGCAATCCTGCTATCCTTCCGCCGCCTCGACCCAGGCGCGCGCCGACGGCCCTTCGTCCTGCCCCCGAGTCCCCGGCGAGCCGCCCGCGAGCCCCCCCTGGCGGCGTAACGCGCGCGCCGACCCACCAGCCGATGACCCCATGAAGCAGCAGATCCAGGACCTCCTCGCCGCCGCCCTTGGTCGGCTCCAGTCCGATGGCCGGCTCGCCGTTGCCCCGCCCGCCCCGGCGGTGGAGCGCACCCGCGACCCGGCGCACGGCGATTTCGCCAGCAATCTCGCGCTGGTCCTGGCCAAGGCCGCCGGCACCAAGCCCCGCGAGCTGGCCGAGCGCCTGGTGTCGGCGCTGCCGCCGTCGCCGCTCGTGGAGCGGGTGGAGATCGCCGGTCCCGGCTTCGTCAACTTCTTCCTCGCGCCGGCCGCCTACCGCGCGGTGGTGCCCGAGGTCCTCGCTGCCGGTCCCGCCTACGGTCGCAGCGACCTCGGCCAGGGGCGGCGGGTGCAGGTGGAGTTCGTCTCCGCCAACCCCACCGGGCCGCTGCACGTCGGCCACGGGCGCGGGGCGGCCTACGGCGCCGTGGTGGCCGATCTGCTCGCCGCGGTGGGTTACTCCGTGCATCGCGAGTACTACGTCAACGACGCCGGGCGGCAGATGGACATCCTGGCGACCTCGGTCTGGTTGCGCTATCTGGAGCTCTGCGGCGAGGACCTCCCCTTCCCGAGCAACGGCTACAAGGGCGACTACGTCTGGGACATCGCCGCCACCCTGCACCGCGAGCACGGCGACGCCTACCGCACCGAGGCCAGGGAGGTCTTCGCCGGGCTCCCGGCGGATCTCGATCCGCAGACCGGGACCGGCGACAAGGAGGCGCACATCGACGGGCTGATCGCCGCCGCCAAGCGCCTCCTCGGCGACAACCGCTACCGCTACGTCTTCGAGCTGGGTCTGAACACCATCCTCGACGACATCCGCGACGACCTCGCCCAGTTCGGTGTGACCTACGACGAGTGGTACTCCGAGCGCTCACTGACCGAGAAGGGGGCGGTCAACCGGGCGATCGAGCGCCTGCGCGAGGCGGGCCAGCTCTACGAGCGCGACGGCGCGCTCTGGTTTCGCTCCAGCGCCTTCGGCGACGAGAAGGACCGCGTCCTGGTCCGCGAGAACGGCCAGAGCACCTATTTCGCCTCCGACATCGCCTACCACATGGACAAGCTGGAGCGTGGCTTCGAGCGGGTGATCGACATCTGGGGGGCGGACCACCACGGCTACATCCCGCGCGTGAAGGCGGCGCTGCAGGCCCTGGGGGACGACCCCTCGCGGCTGGATGTCCTCCTGGTGCAGTTCGCCATCCTCTACCGCGGCGGCGAGAAGGTGCAGATGTCGACCCGCTCCGGGGAGTTCGTCACCCTGCGGCAACTGCGCAAGGAGGTCGGGCGCGACGCCGCCCGTTTCTTCTACGTCATGCGCCGCTGCGAGCAGCATTTGGACTTCGACCTGGATCTGGCCAAGTCGCAGTCGGCCGACAACCCCGTCTACTACGTCCAGTATGCCCACGCCCGCGTGGCGAGCGTCCTGCGCCAGGCCGCGGACAAGGGGCTCGTGGTCGATCCCAGCCCCGGCGAGACCCATCTGGAGCGCCTGGTCGAGGACCAGGAGACGGCGCTCTTGAAGGCCCTGGCGCGCTACCCGGAGGTGGTCGAGGCCGCGGCGCTCGGCGAGGAGCCGCATCTGCTCACCCACTACCTGCGCGAGCTCGCCAACGATTTCCACACCTACTACAACGCCCACCAGTTCCTGGTGCCCGACGAGGCGCTGCGCGACGCCCGGATCAAGCTGATCCTCGCGGCGCGCGAGGTGCTGCGCAACGGGCTCGGGCTGCTGGGCGTCTCGGCCCCTGAGAGCATGTGAGATGAGCAAGGACTACAAGGCACGCCCCGCCGCGCCGCATGCCCGCCGGCACGGCGGCGGCGCTGGCTTCTTTTGGTTCGTGACCGGCGCGGTGGTCGGCGGATTCGGGGTCGGACTCGCCTGGATGCTCGACGAGCGCCAGGCCGCGACCGGTGCCCCGGTCGCGCAGGCGGCGGCCCCCGCGGTGCCGACCAAGCCGAGCTTCCAGTTCTACGACATCCTCCCGGAGCTGGAGGTCGTGGTCCCCAACGACGAGCTTGGCCCGCCACCCAAGGTGAGCACGGCGCCCGCGCCGACCACCGAGCCGAAACCCGCCGAGGCCGCCACCAAGCCCCCGGCCGAGGATGCCCCCGCGGGCTCCTACCTGTTGCAGGTGGCGTCCTTCCGCAACGCGGCCGACGCCGAGCGGCTCAAGGCCAAGCTCGCGCTCAAGGGCATCCAGACGCAGGTCCAACAGGTCACGATCAACGGTAAGGACACCTATCACCGGGTGCGCGCCGGCCCCTTTCAGGGCAAGCAGGCGGTCAATCAGGCCCGCTCCCAGCTCGCGAGCAACGGATTCGAGCCGATCGCGATCAAGGTCAAGTAGTCCCGTCGGGCTCAGCCCCCGGGCTCCCCCGCGTGCTCGGCGATGTAGGCGCGGGTCGCCTCGCGCAGCGCCACGGCGGCGTCCCAACCGCTCCCGCTGGGCGCGATCGGCACCCCGATGTCGACCTCGGCCGTCCCTGGGTGGGGGATGAACCGGTCGCCCGTCATCAGCGCGCGGGTCCCGCGCAGGGCCACCGGCAGGATCGGGACCTGGGCCTCGGCGGCCGCGCCGAAGGCGCCCATGCGGAAGGGCAGCAGCCCCGGCTGGTCACGGAAGGTCCCCTCCGGGAAGAAGGCGAGCAGCCTCCCCGCGCGCAGCGCCTCGGCGAGCCGCTCGGCCTCCGCCGCGCTGCGGTGCAGGTCGAAGCGCTCGACGAAGAGCGTGTCGAGCCGATCGAGAAAGACCCTCAGCAGCGGCCGCGCGGCCAGCTCGCGCTTGGCGACGAAGGCGAGCGGACGGGGCACGGCCTCGATCAGGACCAGGGCGTCCAGATAGCTTTGGTGGTTGGCGGCGAGGACGAACGGCCGCCCTGGCGGCGGTATCCGGTCTCGGCCGCTGACGCGCAGCCGCACGAAGGCGAGCCGCCGCAGCAGCCGGATGCCCGAGCGCACTAGGCCCCAGCGCCAGGCGGGGACCGGCGCCATGACCACGCCGAGCCAGACGACCGGCGCGATCAGCCCGCACAGGGCATAGGCATAGCCGACATAGAGATAGCCGGGGATCGCGCCCGCGAGCCGCCCGAGACGGGCGCGGAGCGCGCTCGCGCCGACCCGCAGGAGCTGCCAGAGCGGGGCCTTGGGGCGGCTGGCGAGCCGTCCGGCGAGGTAGCGCTCGCGGGTGGCGGCGCGGCGGATCTTGCCGCTGGAGGTCTTGAGCACCGCCCCAGGCGGGGCGAGCACCACCTCGTCGGGCGGTAGGCCCGTCAGCTCCGTGGCGCGCTCGCGCACCCGCTGCCCGAGCCCGGCGCGCCGCGCCGGGTCGGTCTCGCGGGTCTCTGCGACCACCACCAGCCGCTCGCTCCCGGTGCGCGGGTCGGCCGCCGCGAAGGCCGCCACACACCCCTTGCGGATGCCGGCGACCTCGCCGACCGCCTGCTCGATCTCGTAGGGGTAGAGGTTGCGCCCGCCGCGGATGATGAGGTCTTTCACCCTCCCGGTGATGTGGATGTCGCCGCCGGCGAGATAGCCGCGGTCCCCGGTGTCGTGCCAGCCGTCGCGGACGAGGGCGGCTGAGGCCTGGGGGTTGCGGTAGTAGCCCTGGGTCGCCGAGGGCCCCTGGAACTGCACCAGGCCCTCGTGGCGCTCGGGCAGCGCCCGCCCCGACTCGTCCACCACCCGGATGCGGTAGCCCGGCAGCGGCCGCCCGCAGGCGACCACCTCCAGGGCATCCTCGCCGCCGCAGGGGATGGGCAGCGCGTGGCCCGAGCGCGCGAAGCGCACGCGGTCGATGCAGTCGATGCGCGGCCCCCGGTCGGGCGGCGGAAAGGCGAGCCCCACCGCGGCCTCGGCGAGCCCGTAGACGGGCGCCAGCGCCTGGGGCCGCAGGCCATAAGGGGCGAAGCGCTCGGCGAAGCGGCGCAGGGTCTGCGGGCTCACCGGCTCGGCCCCGCTGAAGGCCCAGCGCCAGGAGGAGAGGTCAAGCCCCGCGAGGTCCTCGTCGGCGATGCGGGCGAGGCACAGCTCGTAGGCGAAGTTGGGCGCGGCCGAGAGGGTCCCGCCGTGGCGGTGGATCGCCTCCAGCCAGCGCAGCGGCCGGGCGAGGAAGGCGAGCGGCGAGAGCGAGACCAGCGGCAGGCCATAGTAGAGGCTGCCGAGCCAGGCCCCGATCAGACCCATGTCGTGATAGAGGGGCAGCCAGCTCACGAAGACGTCGTCCGGGCGCACCTGGGATGCCTGGCCCATGGCGCGGATGTTGGCGAGCAGATCCGCGTGGGTCAGCACCACCCCCTTGGGCTCGCCCGTACTCCCGGAGGTGTACTGGAGGAAGGCGATATCGCCCGCCTTGGGTCGAGCCGGTGCCTTGGGCTCCGCGCCCGCCTCCAGGTCCTCCAGGGTCAGCAGGCCGCGGAGCGTCGGCGCCAGCGACTGCAGCAGCCGGCCGACGGTGCGCGCCTCGCGCACGGTGATCAGGAGCACCGTCTCGGCGTTGGCCAGGATCCGGGCGTGGCGGCGCAGGTGGTCTTCGAGCTGCTGGGGACGCGCGGGCGGATAGATGGGCACGGGCACGCCGCCGGCGGCGAGGATGCCGAAGAAGCTCGTGAAATAGGCGGGGCAGGTGGGGAGCATCAGGGCCACCTTGCCCCCCGGCGCCAGCCCCGCCTCGAGCAGACGGCCGGCGACGCGGGCGGCGCCCTCCCACAGGTCCTGATAGCCGATTGGCCTGGGCTTATCGCCGCCGCCGTAGGACAGGATATGGGTACGCTCGGGGTGGCGCTGGCGATGCCAGTCGAGGACCTCGAGCAGCGTCTGCGCGGTCTCCGGGGTGCCCTCTTCGACCGCCCCCGGTGCCGGCTCGGTGCGCGCGACCGCCCTGGCCGACGCGCCGCCCTGGGCCTGCTCGGCGAGGGAGAGGAGGTCGCGCGCGGTGGCGGCGAGCAGGGCCTCCTCCGGGAGCCGCACCGCCAGCGCCCGCTCGACCCGCGCGAGGAGCTCGGCCCGCGCCAGGCTGTCGAGCCCCAGATCGGCCTCCAGGCGGGTGTCGAGGCCGATCTCCTCCGCGGGCAGGGCCAGGCGCGACTCGCGCGCGAAGTCGCGCAGGACGAGCAGGAGGCGGTCGGATCGATCGGCGGGGTTGGTCACGGTTTGGGCCCCGGCCGCCCGCGAAGCGGCACACTGGGGTCAGGGCGGCTAGCGCAGCGGCGGTAGGCCCGAGTGGAGCCACCAGGTCTTGGTGTCGGGGTCATAACGCCAGGTCTGGCGGTCGGTGAGCCCCTTGACCCGCTGCACCTCGTCGTGCAGGTACTCGACGCGCACCACTTGGATGGCGCTGTCGTCGTCCTGGCGCAGCGGCGGCTGGACGACCTCGTAGGAGGTGACGCGGATGTCCTCCAGACCCGGCGGCAGCTCTCGGCGCTGATCCGGGTGCAGATAGCCGAGTGCGGTCTCGTAGTAGCCCCAGCGGATCGCGCTGCCGTAGGCGGAGGTCGCGGCCTCCAGGGCGTTGCTCTTGCCCTCTTCCCGCACCTTGCCGCAGCCCGCCGCGAGCAAGGCGACGGCGAGCCAGGGCAGGGCGGTGATGACGGGGTGGGACATGCTGCGAGGCCGGCAGGGGCGGGGACCCAGGATCATAAGCCATGGCGTCCGGTCGCGGCCAGGGCGGCGCCCTCGGCGATCGGCGCGGGTTATCATGCCGCCCCCGCCCGCCACCTGAGCCCCTTGCATCGGCCCATGCACGACCGCCCCGAGCCCCGCATCGACCTCCGCCTGGGCGAATCCCGCCTGACCCTGCTCGGCACCGCCCACGTCTCGCGGGCGAGCGCCGATGCGGTCGCCGAGCTGCTCGCGAGCGGTGAGTACGACGCGGTGGCCGTGGAGCTCTGTCCGAGCCGCTACAACGCGGTGATCGACCCCGACGCCCTGGCGCGCATGGACCTCTTCTCGGTGATCCGCCAGCGGCGCGCCTACATGGTGGTGGCGAGCCTGGCCCTGGCCGCCTATCAGCAGCGCCTCGCCGATCAGTTCGGCATCGAGCCGGGGGCGGAGCAGCGCGCCGCCATTCGCCTGGCACGGGAGCGGCACCTCCCGGTCCTGCTGGTGGACCGGGAGATCGGGGTGACGCTGCGCCGAGTCTCGGCGAGCCTGCCCTGGTGGAAGCGCATGGGGCTCTTCTCCGGGCTGCTGGCGACCATGCTCTCGCGCGAGCAGGTCTCGGAGGAGGAGATCGAGCGGCTCAAGGAGGGCGATGTGCTGGAGACCACCTTCGCCGAGTTCGCCGAGGACCGCGCCGAGCTCTATCGCCCGCTGATCGATGAGCGCGACCGCTACATAGCGGCGCGACTGCGCGAGGAGATCGCCCGCGACGGCCACGCCAACCTGCTGGTGGTGCTCGGTGCCGGCCACCTCAAGGGGGTCGTGCGCTACCTCACCGAGGAGGGCGCCGACCCCGCGGCGGTGATCGCCGAGCTCGACCGCCTGCCGACCCCGCGGCGCTGGCCCAAGCTGATCCCCTGGCTGATCGTCGGGCTGATCCTGGCGGGCTTCGGCTATGGTTTCAGCCAGAGTCACGACCTGGGCTGGGGGCTGGTGCTCGACTGGGTCCTGATCAACGGCACGCTCTGCGCCCTGGGCGCCGCGCTCGCCGCCGCCCACCCCCTGACCGTGGTGACCGCCTTCCTCGCCGCCCCGATCACCTCGCTCAACCCCACCATCGGCGCCGGGATGGTGACCGGCACGGTGGAGATCGCCCTGCGTAAACCGCGCGTCGGCGACTTCGCGCGCCTGCGCCATGACACCGCCGAGCTCAAGGGCTGGTGGCGCAACCGCGTCTCCCGCACCCTGCTGGTCTTTCTGCTCTCCACCCTGGGCTCGGCCATCGGGACCTATGTGGCCGGTTTCCGCATCGCCGGGCGGTTGTTCACCTAGCCGCCGGTGACCGGCAGGTCCGGCCAGGCTGTGCGCCCGCTCACGGATCGGCGCCACGGTCTGTGGTCTGCTTGCCGCTGCTGCATCAGAACCGCGTCGAACCAGACCATGAAGCGGCTCGCGTCACGAAGGCCCTCCCTCACCCCGGCCCTCTCGCGGAGGCTCAGGGAGACGAGCGGCCGCCAGCGGCCCGTGCTTGAGGTGACGGCGGCCTGAGGGCCGCGCGCTGAGGCCTGTCATGTCGCGCCGACCTACCGCGAGTCCCAGGAACCCGCTGGCCCGCACCTGGCGCCTGCTGCTCCTGCTCGGCTTGACGCTCGGCCTCTACTGGTTTGCGTCCTCGCCCGCCCAATGGGAAGGCTACCTGCAGCGCCTGAGTCAGCGCTCGCCGGTGTCGGAGCCGGCCCCGACCAACGTCGATCCTCTCCCCGCGGCCCCGATTCCGAGGAGCGACGGCGGACCCTGGCGGCCGATCGCCCCCGAGGGCGCGGACCTCGGCCCTCTGCTGCGCCGTCTGGGTGTGCACGCGCCGGGCCTGGGCAGCCCATGCACGGCAGGCGCCCCAGCCAACCCGAGCCGGGCCATCCGCAACCAGGTCTACCGCTGGACCGACGCGGACGGCCGGGTGCACTTTGCCGACCGGGCCCCCAGCGGCCTCAGCGCCGAGACCGTTGGTCACACCGCCGCGTCGGGGGTCGGGGGGTTCTCGGTCGACTACCGCTTCCTGGGCGGCGACCCGCCCGCCGAGCTCAGCCTGGCGCTGGCGAGCAACATCGACGGGGTGCTCCGGGTGGTCGCGCGCGAGCTCGGGCTCAACAACGCCCACCCGGTCCACGTCAACCTGACGATCGCCCTGCGCGACAGCGACTTCGCGGCCTACAGCGAGCGTTTCGCCAAGGGCCTCGCGACCATGGGCGGCTTCTACAGCTTCATCGGAAACGAGGCCGTGGTCCGCTGGACCGACACCGCCCAGACCCTGGCCACGGCCCGCCACGAGATCGCCCACCTCGCGCTCGGCAACTGGGTCGGCCAGACGCCACTGTGGCTGAACGAGGGGCTGGCCCAGGTGGTCGAGCGGCTCGAGTTCCGTCAGAGCTTCGCCCGCGCCGGGGCCCCACGGGCGGAGATCGCCTATCTGCGCCGGCTCCACCAGGATGGTCGCCTTCCGGGGCTGGAGTGGCTCCTGACCTCGGGGCAGGAGGACTGGCGGCGCCTCGGGCTCGCAATCGCCTACCCCTCGGCTTGGTCTCTGGTGCAGTTCCTGATCCAGGACGCCCAGGGGCAACGAATCCTGCGGGACTATCTCAGCACGCTGGCTGTGCAGCGCTGCCAGCCGGTCGATCACCGCGCGCTCCTCGCGAGCCTCTACCCCGGCGGCCTGGACGTCCTGGAGGCCGACTGGCGCCGGTGGCTGCTGCGGGAGGTCCCCGAGGCGCTGCAGCTTTGACCAGACCCGCAAGACTTCGCGTGCCTTTTTCAGGCCGAGCTGTTATTGTGTCGCGCCGAGAGGACCCCCGGTCCACCGACCGGGCCAGGGCGCCTGCCCATTCCGCCGAAATCCCGCCGATTTCCCCGCGCGACGTGTAGCCTCCTGCCTCCGCCCGCCGTTGTGGCGGCACCCGTTGTCGAACGATGTCTCGTGCTGGGTCGATCGACCGCGTCCTGCTTTGAATCCATGCACGTCTTTGCGAGTGAAACGATGAATATCTACGTTGGTAACCTCCCCTACAGCGTCACCGACGCCGACCTGCGCGAGGCCTTCTCCCGGTTCGGCGAGGTCAGCCAGGTCAATCTGATCAGCGACCGGTTCACCGGCGAGTCCAAGGGCTTCGGCTTCGTCGAGATGTCGAGCAACGCCCACGCCGATGCCGCGATCAAGGCGCTGAACGGGACCGACTTGAAGGGCCGCAAGCTGACCGTCAACCAGGCCAAGCCGAAGTCCGACCGCCCGGCGCGCGGCGGTGGCGGTGGCGGGCGTCGCTTCTGAGGCGCGACCTGCCGGCTGCGGCTGCGGCCCCAGCGAGAGCCCGGCCCCGGCCGGGCTTTTTTTTCGCCTGCTCGACGGAGCGCGCCGGGTGCGCGGTCTTCGCGCGGATGCCCATCCGGCGGCGGTCAGTGCCGGGTTGGTGCTGGCCTCATCCCCAGGGGAAGCTGGCGGGGAGGATTACCCGTCATCCTCGACAGGGCAGGGGTCCGCAAATGACCGCGAACGAAACTTGAGGTTGTTGAGGATGAGAAACGAGACAAAACAAGTTGAACAACGCAAACAATCGTTGTCGTTGTCGTTGTCGTTGTCGTAATCGTAATCGTAATCGTAATCGTAATCGTAATCGGATAAGCAGTCCCATTCGGGCAT
>Ga0114946_10000355_pt1 | contig 29924 bp, 23 predicted proteins | sample WalLakDeSediment_FD_88676 | JGI IMG/M metagenome (GOLD analysis project Ga0114946, IMG submission 88676) | Lake sediment microbial communities from Walker lake, Nevada to study Microbial Dark Matter (Phase II) - Walker Lake 11/02/13 Deep Sediment | ecosystem: Environmental > Aquatic >... | reverse complement strand
CGCCGCGGTTCCCTTCATCCCGTCCGTGGAAGTCAACGATTCGCCTGATCCGCCACGTTCCTCCCCTGCGCCCTCTGCGTCGCCCCCTTCCACCCGGTCCGGTCCGCGCCTGAACCCTCGCTACAGCTTCCAGCGTTTCGTCGTGGGAGACGACAATCAATTGGCTGCTGCTGCCTGCGTGGCCGTCTCCGAGAAGCCGGCCCGGATGTACAACCCCCTGTTCCTTTACGGTGGAGTGGGATTGGGGAAGACCCACCTGATGCATGCCATCGGAAACGCCATTCTGGAGGCGGACGACCGGAAGAAAGTTGCCTACGCTCCCTGCGAGCATTTCGTAAATGAACTCGTGACGGCCATCCAGGAAGGCACCACCCCCGATTTCCGCCGGCATTACCGACGTATGGACCTCTTGCTGATGGACGACGTACACTTCCTTCGGGGAAAGGAGAGGACGCAGGAGGAGTTCTTTCACACCTTCAATGCACTCTTCGATGCCCACAAGCAGATCGTCCTCACCAGCGACCGTCCTCCCAAGGAGATACCCGGCCTCGAGGAGCGTCTCATATCCCGATTCGAATGGGGGTTGGTGGCTGACATCAAGCCTCCTGACTACGAGACCCGTGTAGCCATTCTCAGGAAGAAGGCCAACGACGATTCTCTTACCCTGGACTCGCAGGTCATCGATTACATCGCCCGCTCCTGTACCTCTTCCGTCAGGGAGCTGGAGGGCGCCGTCATCAAGCTTCTGGCCTACTCGTCCTTGAAGAATGTGGAGATTTCCGTCTCCATGGCCGAGAACGCACTTCAGGGAGTCCTGGCACGACAACACCGGAAAGACGAAGAAGCCGTCACACCTTCCCGAATTCAGGATCTGGTGGCGGGCCATTGGACCGTGACGCGACAAGCGATCTGCTCGCCTCGGCGCACAAAGGACTTGACCGTGCCGCGGCAGGTCGCCATGTACCTGATGCGGGAAGTCCTGGACCTTTCCTTGGTGCAGATCGGGAAGCACTTCGGAGGCCGGGACCATTCCACCGTCATTCACTCCATCCGGAAGGTGCAGGAGACGATGCAAGGGGATGAAGACTTCCAAAGCCTCGTGACAAAGCTTCGGGAGGATCTCTCTCGCCCTGTGAAGAACTCTGGGGAGAACCTGTGAAAAAGAAGGGAGTGTTCCACACGGTCCTCGCCGGAGTCGAATCACCCACAGCAGGACTGGTTTTTCCCCGGCGATCCCAACACCGGACGAGAGCCCTCTTCTTGAGTGATTCTAGAGCTTCAGGGACTCTGCATCTTCCTTTTCCACACTTCCACAAGTACTACTACTACTAAGTTTCTTTCTTGACCCAGGAACAACAACCACTCGGACATCCGTCCCTGGTGGAAAAAGCGCCGACCGACCTGCGGCAAAGCGGAGGATCCATGGACTTCACCATCACCCGGCAGAACCTTCACCAGGGATTGGCTGCCGTCTCGGCGAGCATCCCCACGAAGACAACCCTTCCGGTCCTCTCCAACATCCTCATCCAGGCCCAGGAGGGAGGAATCTGGATGAGTGGAACGGATCTGGATGTGGGGGTTCGGATCAGGGTTCCTGCAGAAGTGACCGTCCCAGGAAGCCTCACGGCACCGGGCAAGAAGCTTCAAGAGATCGCCAAGGAATTACCGGATCAGCCGGTCAGGGTAAGTGCCCGTGGGGACCAGCTGGAGCTTCGCTGCGGACGAAGCGCATTCAAGCTGAATGGTCTTCCCAGCGAGGAATTTCCCAGCTTGCCGAGTATCCGGTTCGAGGAGGGATGGTCCGTGACGGGGCGTGACCTGCAGCGGTTGATTCATCACACCTCGTTTGCCGTTTCCTCCGAAGAAAGTCGGCCTATCCTGAACGGAGTACTGTGGGAGTTCCGGGATGGGCGGATGCGGATGGTGGCGACCAACGGTCACCGCTTGGCCCGCATGGCTGTCCCGGCCGGGAGCACCACCGCTGCCAGTGCGGATTTCATCGTTCCACCGGCGGCACTACAGCAGGTGCAGCGGCTCTTCAAGACCGACGATGCTCTGGATGTGGCTCGGGACGGAAATCATCTTGGTTTCCGTTCGCAGGGCACGGAAGTCTTCACCCGGCTCATCGAGGGGACCTATCCGAACTACGAGCAGGTCATCCCCAAGGACAACGACAAGTGGGCCGTGGTTCAGAAGTCGCTTTTCGAATCTGCGGTGCGCCGGATGGCCATCGTTGCCAGTGACCAGACGCACCGCATCCGCCTGGTATTCAAGAAGGACAGCGTCCATCTGAACGTTCTCACTCCCGATCTGGGCGAGGGAGAAGACGAGATGGAGCTGCAATATGAAGGGGAGGAGCTGGAGATCGGGTTCAACGCCAACTACCTCCTGGAGGTCCTCCGGTATATGCCCACCGAAGAGGTCAAGCTGACGTTCAAGGCTCCGGAGCGTGCCACCACCGTGGAACCGGTTACTACGGGGGACGAAGAGTTGGACTATCTGTGTCTCGTGATGCCCCTCCGTCTCCTCGACTGAGTTGCTCACCGCCCTTGCGGGCGACCCGGGAACAGGAAGCTCGAAGGCTGGAGGGTTTTCATTTCAGCGAACGCCCGGCCCTTGGCAGGGTAACAAAGTCAGGGTACACCACACCCGGAGACAGGTCACAACCAGGAGTTCCTCCAGCACTCACCAGGCCGGACGCCCCCGGCCGACGGTAATGCCGAGAGGGATTTCGGAGGAGGGATGAGAGGCGAAGACCATGAAGGACCTCTCCGCAAAGGGCGGCCGCCCATCCACCTTTGGGACCTTCCTCCTCTTGATCTTCGTGAGCGTCCCCATGGTGGGCTGTGGGGACAACGGAGGCACGCCCCCCATCGGAACCCTCCGGTTCGGTCAGATCGGAGAGATCCGGGTTAGCGTTCTCGCTCCACTCCTCTTCGGTGAGGGAGAGGGGGAGGTACAGCAGATTCTCACCTGGGGGTCCTCAGGTGCCTGGATGCTGAGGGAGCAGATTTCCTACCGCGGCCTCCTGGGGGACGAAACCATCCGCCGGAGCGTAGGAGATCCCCGGGCCTACGCCTCGGCCTACGCCTCTCTCATTACACAGCTCAACGAAGCAGCCGGCCTAGAGCTCTTCATCCCCGAGCTTACCCAGGGTTTTCCCAGTGGTTGTCCCAAGGGCTGGGCCCTCGTCACCGTCTCCATCTGGGATCAACTCAGGGAGGAGGAAGCCACCTGGACCCGGTGCACACAAGGAACCCTGGCCACCCTCCAGACGTCCGAGGCCGGGCCGGACCTGAACGCCGGCAGGGTGATCCAGGCAGCCATTCTTGTAAGGGATTTCACACAGGGGAGTCGTTTCACGTCCTCCTACCTGGGGAGTGTCCCTTTCGGAACCCTGGACCGAGCCGACGATTCGGGAGCCAGGAGGGCGGCACCCATGGTGTTCCTGTCCGTTCCTGAGGGAAATCCGCAGTCGCCGACGGGATGGGAAGCTTTCTGGCAGGCCCATCGGGGTGTCTCTCTTTCCTCTCCCCCGGCCGTGGACTGGACCCGGGAGATGGTGGTGGTGGCGGCGGTGGGCGCCCGCTTCGAGGCCGGGGACAGTGTGGAGGTGAGGAGGATTCTCCAGACGGGAGAAGGGAGCCAGATCCACGTGTTCGAACGGGTGCCGGGTGATTTCTGCTCCCCGGCGGCCCGGGAACACTACCCTGTTCACGTTGTCGTTGCTCCCCGGACCCGCCAGCCGATTCGCTTCAGCGACATCGTGGTCGAGCGGGTGCCCTGCGGGATCTGACACCGTGTCCCTTCGCCGGCAGTTCGTCCTTGTCTTCGTGGCCTTCTCCGTCGTCATGTCCGCTCTCGGGGGCGCATTGGCCTACCAGACGGCGTCCAGGGCCCTGGAAAGGGAGTTGGACGCGAAGCTGCTGGGGGTGGCAACCGCAGCTGCCGAGGTCGGTCTCGACGCGGGACGAATCCTGGGCCTCAGGCCGGGGGAAGAGGGGCTATTGGAGTTCAGGAGCATCCGAAGCCGGATCCAACGGTTGCAGAGCTTCGTGGACGAGGCCTACATCCTCAGGTCGGACCTGACGGCCCTGGTAACGACCCTTCCCGCCGACTCCATCCCCATCGGGGCAACACTCTGGGAGCTGGCGCCCTTCTCGGACGAGATCCGGGATGCGGTCCTTCTGGGGCAGTCCGTTTCTCCCCTCTTCTACGTGGAAGCGGAAGGACGCCACTTCAAGTACGGATTCGTGCGCCTGGAGCAGACCGACGCGGTCCTCGCCGTCCTCATGCCCGCGGACTTCATGGCTCCCCTCTTTGCCTTCCGGCGCACGGCCATCGGCGGATCGGTGCTGGCTGCGGTGGTGGCTGCCCTGATCGCCTGGCTCCTGGCTACCACGGTGACGCGGCCCCTGGACCGCCTGGGGCGAGCGGCCCTGAGGATCCAGAGGGGGAGGATGGACGAGCCGGTGAGGCAGGAGGGGGGAGGGGAGCTGGGACGCCTCTCCAGAGCCATGGAGAGGATGCGGGAAGGCCTCCTCCAACGGGACGAGCACCTGCGCCTGATGCTCGCCCAGGTTGCGCACGAGATACGGAACCCCCTTGGAGGATTGGAACTCTTCGCCTCGGCCGCAGCGGAGACGGAGGACTCAGGCGAGAGGAACCATTTCATCAAGAGGGTCCGCTCCGAAGTGGCGGCCCTGAACCGGATCATCGACGACTTCCTCGCCTTCGCCAAGCCACTCCGGCCGGAGGCCCACCTGCACGACATCGGGGAACCGGTGAGGGAGGCGGTGGAGCTGGTGGAGATGGAGATGAAAGGGGCCGGCCGGGAGTTCTCCGTGGTCCTCCCCCCAGAGGGCCTCATGGCCAAGGCCGATCCGGAGCACGTGAAGAGAGTGATCCTGAACCTGGTGAGAAACGCCGCCCAGGCGGGAGATAAGGTACGGGTCTGGTGCGACGCACACCGCGGGGAGGCGGTGATCATCGTGAAGGACAATGGCCCCGGCGTTCCCCGAGAGATGGAGAGCCGCATCTTCGATCCTTTCGTCACGGACAAAGCCCAGGGCGCCGGCCTGGGCCTGGCCATCGTGAAGCGGGTCGTGGAAGCAAACCGGGGAAGGGTGGAGGTGAATTACGGAGACGGGTCGATTGGGGAGGGTGCCGAATTCAGGGTATATTTCCGAGGAGGGGAGGATCTCACTCCGGAGGAATCCAGGAACTAGCGCATGGCACACGTTCTCATCATCGACGACCATGACTCCATGAGGGAGGGTTTGGAGCTCCTTCTGCGCCGAAGGGGGCACAAGACCGTCTCAGCGGATGGGGGTGAGCGGGGGCTGGGCCTCCTGGACGAGAAGGGGGCCGATTTGGTCATCACGGACCTGAAGATGGCCAAGATGGACGGGATCCAGGTCCTCCGGGCGGTGCGGGAGCGCTTCCCCGACACGGAAGTGCTTGTGATTACGGCCTACGGGACCATCGAGAAGGCCGTGGAGGCCATGAAGCTGGGAGCTGCGGACTTCATCACGAAGCCGTTCTCGTCGGAGGAGTTCGGTGTGAAGATTGACCGGCTCCTGGCGGAACGGGCCGAGCGCCTCAGGCTTCGCCGAGAGAACGTGGCGCTGCGGGTGGAGAACACCTACCTCCGGCAAGAGGCCGAGGCTCGCTACGGAGAGATCGTCGGCGAGTCGAGCGAGATGAAGGAGGTGTTTCGCTGGGTCGAGCGAGTGGCCCGGAGCGAGTCCACGGTGATGATCTACGGGGAGTCGGGAACGGGAAAGGAGCTTGTGGCCCGGGCCGTCCACGCGGTATCTCCGCGTAAGAATGGACCATTTATCCGGGTGAACTGCGGCGCCCTCACGGAAGGCCTCCTGGATTCAGAGCTCTTCGGACATGAGAAGGGGGCTTTCACGGGTGCGGATCGGAAGCGCCGGGGGCGGTTCGAGCTCGCAGATGGTGGCACCCTCTTCCTGGATGAGATCGCTACCATCAACCACTCCACCCAGATCCGACTTCTGCGGGTCCTCCAGGAGCGGGAACTGGAGAGGGTAGGGGGAGAGGATACCATTTCGGTAGACGTCCGGATCATTGCGGCCACCAATACGCCCATGGAGGACCTCCAGCAGGGCAGCGGTTTCCGGGACGACCTTTTCTACAGGCTCCACGTCGTCCCCATCACCATTCCGCCTCTCCGGGAGCGAAAGAAGGACATTCCCGTCCTTGCCATCCACTTCCTGCGCAAGCTCAAGGATAGGACCAATCACCGGGTAGACACGTTGGGCCAGTGCGCCCTGGAACGGCTGAGGGAGTACGATTGGCCGGGCAACGTCCGGGAGCTGGAGAACGTGATGGAGAGAGCCCTGGTGCTGGCTGAAGGGCCGGTGCTGAATGAAGACGACCTCCCATTCCTCCCATCCGGCACGGCCCTTGACATGTCCCTCATCGACGCTGTCATCCCGGTCGGGGGCCTGGATCTGAACCAGGCGGTGGATGGCCTCGAGGAGCGCTTGGTCCGAAAGGCCCTGGAGCAGGCCAAGGGAGTGAAGGCCGAGGCGGCCCGGCTCCTGGGCCTTAAGCCCAGCGCCCTCTACTACAAGCTCGAGAAATACGGGATTGAAGTATGATTCTCTCCCGCCGCCGCGGTTCCCCTCGAGGGCGTATCGGGTCATCCCTCGGTGTGGCCCTCTCGGCGGTGTTCCTCACCGTGGTTCCGCCCGTCTCCAGCGGCGCCCAGGAGCAGCTCGCCCTCCCGGAGCTGGAGCTGGCCTATCGAGCCAGCCTCGATGAGTACTCGGCGGCGTTCCGTGCCCTGGAGGTGCTGGAGATGCGCTTCGGCCGAGCCTCCGAGGCCTTGAGAAGCGCCCGGAACGCAGGGGACAAAGGGGGCCAGGAGGAGGCCCTGGCCATCATCCTCCGGCTCGGTCCCGAGAGGACGCAGCAGGAGCTCAGGGTGGGGGAGAAGGCAAGGGAGGTGAGTGCAGCCCGCGGTCGCCTCCTGGAAGCCCGTTCCCAACGTCTGGAGGAGTTCCTGGGGCAGGCGGAGACGGCCAGAGAACCCGACGAAATCCGGGAGTTGGCGATCCTGGTGCAGGACATGCGTTTTCAGATCGCCGAGCTCCGGGCTTTGGAAGACCCGGAGGTGAGCCTGGAGCCGGAACCGTACATCGTCATCGAACCCCGGGACGGCTACGAAGAGATCCGGGACAAGGCCGACTTGCTGGATTTGCGAGGGGATCAGTACGAGGACTTGCTTGGGGAGATCGACCGAACGTTGACAGGCCTTCGACGTGACCTCCGCCTCATGCGCCGATCCGATGACTTCGTTGCAGGGGTGGAGCGCTTCGGCGACATACGCCTGCCGGTGGGTCCACCGGGAGCCCGGCCCGACCAGAACCCCGACGTGGCGCAGCCTCCCGCAGTGGGGGCGGGCACGGGGGCCGAGGAGCGGCCACTCACCCTGGAAGAGCGCATCCAAGCTCTGGAGATTACCCAGAGAGAGGTGGTCGCCCGTATCGAGAGCATCCGGGTGAAGGCCGAAAGCTTCAGGCGCCAGATCCGCATCGACATGGCGGGGGTCCGAAGCTTGTACGCGGGCGTGGCTACATGAGGAGCCCGAATCGCCTGAACCCGATTCTCCGGGGATGCCTCCTGGCTGCCGCACTTCTCCTTCCGACGGCTGCAGCGGGCCAGGTGACCTGGCAGGATCTCGTGTTCACCGGCGGACTCTCCGCCGAAGGGTATCGAGGGAACCTGGCCGCCGTGACGATCCCCGCCGTGGACAGCACGGATGCTGCTTCGGCAGTCGTAGGTGAGATGGGTGTGCGGGGAACCCTTTCCCTCTTCAACCGCCAGGAGCGACGGGCCTCGGTTCGATTCGACGCCGGCCTGCGGCAGTTCGTGGCTGGAGGATTCCAGGTCAGGGACTACGCGCCTCGGGAGTTGGTGGGGCGGGTGGACCTGAGCTATCGAGAGGAGATGGGTTCTCTCGGAGAGCTCTGGGTGTTCGGAGGGCTCGGAGGCCGGCGCGTGGACGACCGTCCTCCCATGCCACTCTACGTCCAGCCGGGGTATCTGGCGGCAGACGGGCGGGTGCGGCTGCAGCTCTACCCCATTTGGGGGATCTATATGGACGGTCAGCTGTTCGGAGAGCTGGCCGATTATCGAAGCCCAAGGCCCACGCCCCAGCTGGACCTGCTGGACCGTGAAGTCCTGGGGGTGGAGGTGGGTGCGACCTGGGGGTCTGCCTGGACGATCCGGGTGCATTCCGGCTTCAGGGCCACCGGGTATGCGAACCAGGGGACCTTCGAGCCCTCGGATCCGTTTCGGAGGGACAAAACGCTGAACCTGGGGGCTACCTGGACGCTGCGCACCACAATGTTGGTCCAGGCGGGTGTGGAGGGCACCTTCAACCGGTCCAACTCCAGCCGACCCGAGTACGATGCCATCAGCCTGCGCACGGTCATGTCGGTCCCCCTGCCGCAGGACCTCAGCGTCAACCTGTTTGCCGTGCTCACGGCGAAGAGATACGTCACCCGTACGGACTTCGCGCGGCTCGTCCCCGGGGAAGAGGCCGACAACGCGTCGGTGGTGTACCTGGAGGTGGTCCGGCCCCTGTTCGTGAACCTGGACGGGGCGGTGCGGTTCGCCTGGAACCGGGCCGAGACGGACATCGGCGGCTCCTACTTCGAGCGTTTCGGAGCCACCTTCCTGGTTCGGTTCCGGCCCTGGGACTGACCCTTCGCACCATGATTCCACTCGAGAAGAGCCTGCAACGTTTCCGGTCCGCGCCTCGGGAGATGCGAATGCAGCTCCTCCTCCAGTATGCGAGAAAATTCCCGGAGCTTCCCCATGAGCTCCAGGAAGCCCGGGACGCCGGCCTGAATCGGGTACAGGAATGCCAGACCCCCCTCTTCCTGTGGGTGAGCGTTCGGGAGGGGAAGGTCACCCTCATTGCGGACGCCCCCAGGGATGCCCCCACGGTCAGGGGGTTCATGGGGTTCCTCATGGAGTCGTTGAACGGCGCCTCCTCAGAAGATGTGAGCCGCCTCCCGGACGATCTTCTTGACCAGATGGGTATCGGGGAGGTGCTCGGAGTCATGCGGACGCAGGGTCTGGGTTCCGTGATCCGAAGGGTGAAGGCGGACGTTGCCCGGGCAGGGGGTTCGTGAGGAGGCCATGAGAATCGTCAGCGAGGACCGGCTGAGGGAGATGGTGGGGGAGGAGGAGGCCCTTCAAGCCGTGGAGACCGCCTTTCTGGCCCTGGCCCTGGGCCGGGTGGTCCAACCTCCCCCCATGAGCCTGGACCTGAAGGAGGTGCAGGGGGAGGTCCACGTGAAGGGAGCCTACGTGCGCGGCGAGCCGGTATTTGCGGTGAAAGTAGCGTCGGGGTTCTACCGGAACCCTCAGCGGGCCCTTCCAACTGGTTCGGGGCTGGTGCTGGTCTTCGACGCGGAAACCGGGTTTCCCCTGGCCCTCCTCCAGGACAACGGATACCTGACGGACCTCCGCACCGGGGGAGCTGGAGCCCTGGCGGTCCGCCTCCTCACTCCGGATCGCCCGCTGGCAGTGGGCGTGATGGGAGCGGGGTCCCAGGCACGGCACCAGCTCCGGGCCATGGCCAGGGTCCGGCCATTGACGGAGGTACGGGTGTGGGCTCCCGTTTTCGAGGAGATGGAACAGTACCGCCGTGAGATGGTCCCCGTCCTGGGAGTGCCGGTGTTCGCAGCCTCGACACCTCGGGAAGCCGTGGAGGGGGCCGACCTCCTGGTAACGGTGACCCCGAGCCGGAGCCCCATTGTGGAAGCCGACTGGCTCAGGGAAGGGGCCACGGTGGTGGCAGTGGGTGCGGACGGGCCGGACAAGCAGGAGTTGGCCGTTGAGGTCCTTGGTCGAGCTGGGAAGGTCGTGGTGGATTCCCGGGATCAATGCCTGCGCCTGGGAGAAACGCACCACGCCGTGAAAGCCGGGCGTCTCTCCCCAGACGGAATTCACGCGGAGCTGGGGGAGATCCTCCAGGGGTCACGGCCGGGGAGGGAGGGGACCGAGCTGATCGTCTGCGACCTCACCGGCGTGGGGGTCCAGGACGCTGCCATGGCCGGAGTCGTGTGGGAACGGCTCAAGTCGGGTTGAGGACCGGCAATCAACGTTCCCCCGGGTCGTCACTCCAGGAGTGCGTCCACCTTCGCGGCGCAGATGAAGTCGTTCTCCGTGAGCCCGTCCACGGCGTGGGTCGTGTAGACCAGCTCGCAGCGACTGTATCCGGCAAAGACGTTCGGGTGATGGTCCTCCCGGTGGGAGATCCACGCCACGGCGTTGACGAAGGCCATCACCTCATGGTGGTTGGCGAAGGTCATGATGCGCCGTATGCCGTGGCCTTGGTCAATGATCTCCCACAACGGCACCTGCTTCTGGATCTCCGTGGCCTCCTCCAGGGTCATGGGGGGGATGCCGCCTTCGCAGGGCTTGCACTTCTTCTTCCTGAGCTCGGTCATGAACACCTCCGTTTCGAGGCTCGACGCGGACAAGAGGATCCGAGCAGAGATAGGCCACTGGGACCAGGGAGTTCCCCGAGACCGCTCAGAACGTGAGAAAGCGTGAGCGCAAGGCTTCCGTGAACCGGGCCTCGGGAATCCCGCAGGACCCCCCAAAGCCCTCCGCCACGGTCCTGAGGGAGGTATCGTCGGGAGGGAGGAGCAGATCGGGAGCGAGCTCCAGGAGGGGGAGGGCCACAAAGGACCGAGTCCGGACATCCGGATGTTCGCACGCTCCGCCGGGCCGCACCGGAAGCCAGGGGTGTGCGTCATTCACCTCCGAGCCCGGTGCGTAGAGGAGGAGATCCATGTCCATGGTCCTGGGAGCATAGCGGTCCGCCGACCTCACGCGGCCCAGCTTCTCCTCCACCTTCTGAAGCACGGCATTCAATTTGTGCGGAGAAAGGGTGGTACGGATCTCCAGCACCCCGTTCAGAAAGTCGGGGTCACCCCGCTGCCCGGCGCCGGCAGTCTCTACCGGGCTCAACTCCGGACCGGGGAGCGCCGGGGTTCGGTAGAAGGTGGAGATCCCGGTCAGCGTGACCCCCGGGGTTCCGGCCAACAGCTCCAGGGCGGCCGGGACGTTCAGCGCGGGCTCGACGTTCGAGCCCACCGCCAGGAACGCCATGGCCTGTGGGTCATCCACGCCGGCGTACCACCTCCACACCCACGCTCCGGGAGAACCTTACCGCGCCGGGCTTCTCCACCCGGACCCGGGCCAGGGTCACCCGGGGGTCTTCCAGACAGGTCCTGGCGATCTCCTCCGCCAGCTTCTCCACGAGAAAGAATGCCGAGTCCTCCACCAGGGCGATGATCCCCTTGGAGACGGCCCGGTAATCCACGGCGTCCCGGAAATCGTCGCTGGCTCCGGCGGTCCGGCAGTCGGCCTCCATCTCGACGTTGATGAGGACGTCCTGCTTCTTCTCCCGCTCCCAGTCGTGGATCCCGATGATAGCCCGCAGGTGCAGGTCCTTGATGAGAATGCGGTCGCTCATGTGCTCCCTCCCAGGCGGATGTGTCGTCCCCCATCCACGAAGATGACCTGGCCCGTCACGAAGCCGGCGCCCAGAAGAAAGGCGGTGGCCTCGGCGATGTCCCCGGGATATCCTCTGCGCATCAGAGGGAGCTCCCCCGTAAGCTCCACAAGGTAGTCGTCGTCCTTGTCCTCGGGGGGCAGGACGGCTCCAGGTGCCACCCCGTTGACCTGGAGCTCCGGGGCGAACTCCAGCGCCGTCAGAATGGTGAGCTCCTTCAGCATGGCCTTGCTCAGATGGTAGGAGGCGTGGGCCAGGTCCCCACCCACCAGCCGGGTGTCCAGGAGGTTCACCACGGAGCCCCTCATCCCCCTACCCCGTAGCCGCCGCCAGAAGGCCCTGGTCAGGAGGAACGGGGCCCAGGCATTCACACGGATGTTCTGCATGAGGTGGGGGAGATCCATCTCGTCCAGCCGGTCCGGAGGAAAGATGGACGCGTTGTTGACCAGGAAATCCAGGCCGTCCAAGGACTCCCAGGCTTCCTGGAAGAGGAGCTCGGCTGCACGCGGCTCGTCCAGGTCCCCGGCCACGGGAACGGCTGGAACACCCATGGCCCGCAGGTCCCGGCAGAGGGCGTCGGCCGGCTCCTTGGAGGTGTTGTAGTGGATGGCCAGGTGCACGCCTCGTCCCGCCAACAGGAGGGCGATCTCCCGCCCCAGGCGCTTGGCTCCACCTGTGACGAGGGCGCGCTTGCCGGAGAAGTGATCATGACGGTACATATCATCCCTCCTCGAAGGATCCAAGGACCTCCAGGACCCAATCCAGGTCCTTCTCGGTATGGTCCGCGTTGATCTGGAAGCGGATCTTCTCATCTCCTCTGGGGACGATGGGGTAGGCCAATCCCGTAGCCAGAATCCCATTGGCGTAGAGGTGGTTCACCAAGGCCCTGGTCTTGCCGGTGTCCCGGACCATGAGAGGAACCACGGGGTGCTCGCCGAGGATGGTCTCCATGCCCAGGGCCTGGACCCCGGCCTCGAAGCGCCTGGTGAGGTGCCTCAGTCGGGCCAGGAGCCCCCGGCCTTCCGAGCTGTCGAGCAGGCGGAGGGAGGCCAAGGCGGCGTTTGCTTCCCCCTGGGTGATGGGGTTGGAGTAGATGTAGAGGGGCGCCGACTCCCGGAGGAATCGAATGAGGGCCGGTTCGGAGGCCACGTAGCCTCCGTTCACGCCCAGGGCCTTCCCCAGGGTACCCACCAGGATGTCGACGGGGGGCGAGGAGGTATACTCTTCCGTACCCCGTCCCCCCTCCCCTGAAGCCCCGACTCCGTGGGAGTCGTCCATCCCCACCACCACGTTCTCGGGGTACCCCTCGTCGTGCCTACGGGCCAGTTCCATGATCCGGGCCATGGGCGCGTGGTCGCCCCGCATGCTGAAGACGCCATCGGTGATGACCAGCGCTCGCTTGACTTTGCCCTTGAGCTCCTCCAGTGATCTCTCCAGGACCGCCATGTCCAGGTGGGGATAGACCACTTTCTCCTGGGGACGGGAAAGCCGGATGGCGTTGATGATGCAATTGTGATTCAGCTCGTCGCTGATGACGGCCGTCTCGGCAGTGATGAGGGAGGTCAGGGTCCCCAGGATGGCAGCGTAGGCCGAGGAGAAGAGCATGGCTGCCGGTCGTCCGTGGAAGGTCGCGAGAGCCCTTTCCAGGTCAACGTGCACCTCGTAGGTCCCGCTGATGCAGCGAACCGCTCCCGGGCCGGCGCCATAGCTCGTCGTGGCCTCTTCCCCGGCTTTCATGACCTCCGGCCGAAGGGACATTCCCAGGTAGGAGTTGGAGTTCATCCTCATGAACTCCGTTTCTCCCCCGCCTGCAAGGCGAAAACGCGGGCCCTGGTCTCCTCGTGGTAACGTGACGCCGGTGACCACGAATTCGGCGCACTTGGCCGTGCCCATCTCCTCCAGATTGGAGACATGATCCCGGAGGATCCCCGTCAGGCGATGGAGGGGCATGAGGTCTCGTTCCCTTGTGTGCTGCTCAGGCGCCTGCCGGGGCGAGCTTATCCCTGAGGTTGGACAGCATGTCGGCCACCATGGACTCCAGATCGTATTCCGAAGTCCATCCCCACTCTTCGCGGGCCGCCGAGTCGTCGAGGCGCCTCGGCCATGATTCGGCGATGCCCTGGCGGAGCGGGTCCACATCGTACTCCATGACGAAGCCGGGAATGTGATGCCGGATGGCCTCCGCCAGCTGGTCCGGGGTGAACTGCATGGCGGCGATGTTGAAGGCGTTCCGGTGTCTCAAATCCGAGGGATCGGCCTCCATGACCGCGATGGAAGCCCGGACCGCGTCGGGCATGTACATCATGTCGAGCTGCGTGTCCGGCTTCAGGAAGCAGGTGTAGCGCTCCTCCCGGATGGCCTCGTAGAAGATCTCCACGGCGTAGTCGGTGGTCCCGCCGCCGGGGAGAGCGAGGTGGGAGATGAGTCCGGGGTAGCGTACCCCCCGGGTGTCCACTCCGTAGCGGAGGAAGTAGTAGTCCGCCAGGAGCTCCCCAGCCACTTTGGTCACGCCGTACATGGTGGTAGGGCGCTGGATGGTGTCCTGGGGCGTGGGGTCCGGGGGTGTGGATGGCCCGAAGGCGGCGATGGAGCTGGGAATGAACACGGCGCAATGCCGGGTTCGGGCCACCTCGAGGGCGTTGGCCAGCCCACCGAGGTTCACGGCGTAGGCCTTCAGGGGATCCGCCTCTCCCACCGCCGAGAGGATAGCGGCGAGATGGTAGATTGTGTCGGTGGCGAAGCCCCCCACGGCTTCATCCAGGCCGCCCCGGTCGGTGCAATCCACAATCTGAAAAGGACCCTCTTCGGAAAGGGCTCCTTCGGCATGGCGGATGTCCGTGGCAAGGACGTTCTGGGCGCCGTAGCGCTGGCGGAGGGCAGGGACCAACTCGGATCCTACCTGTCCCGAGGCCCCGGTGACGAGAATTCTCTTCATCGGCTCCCTTTCGAACCATTGGTGGTGGTCTTCCCGGGGGCCGGGGTCCTGTCCGGGCCCCTCGGGCTTCCGAGGGTGGCGGCCATCATCGTGGCCCGGGTCGAAGCAGAGGCCAGGGACGAGCTCAACCCAGCGGGCGGCCTCAATCTAGGCAGTGGGAGGGGGAACCGTCGAGCCGAGCCGGTCCATGGCTCGGGAGCGCCTCAATTCCGGCGAACCCTCACCCGCCCCCAACCTTGTGCCACCGGCCAGCGGATCGTCAGCGAATCCCCTTGCACGGTTTCATCGAATCCCCGCTCCGACTTGGAATACGTGGACACGGGAAACCTCCATGCCACCGTCTCCGGGTGGGCCCGCACCTGAGCGGCCTCACCCAGGGACAGCTCTGTGGTAAACACGGCTTCAGCGGGGAAGGCCTCCGGATCCCACTGGTAGTGAACCTCCAACGACCCGTCGGAAGAGAACCGGATTCGCTTCTCGAGGTTCCCGGGTCCTTCGTCGCCGAGACGGACCTCCACCCAATGGGATGGGCTTCCCAGGGGATCGTTCTCATCCTCCGTGATGCCCTCCTCGGCCCCGAGAAGCTTCAGCTCGACCCGGGCCCAGGAATGGATGGGATTGAACCGGCCCTGCCTGTAGTCCTCCAGGCGGAGGTCGTCCGGCAGGACCCGGTCCACGAAGAGGGCTCGCTCCTCCGGGTCCACGGGGGGAAGCTCTTTGAAACGAAGACCCTCCTCCAGGTCGTGGATGGAGGGCGTTCCCTCCGTGTTCCCTTCCGATCCGTGGGGGGAAGCGTTCCCTGGCTCGGGAGATCCGGACTGCTGCTCCTCGCCGGCTCCTTGCGCACTTTCCGGGGAACCGTCCTCTTCCTCGGGGCGCTCCCGGAGGGCGTGGTAAGCCTCCCTGCGCCGGGTGAGGGTGTTGGCCAGGTTCACGCCATGCCGGAAGAGGGTGAATTCCTCCAACGCCCCTCCGCGAGCAGGACTCACCAGCGCCGAGAAGCTCCCGGAGTGGACCCAGAGCTCGTCGTAGCCGTCCAGGTCCAGGTCACGGCGCTCCCATTCCAGGTCCTCCCCCGCACGGAGGAGGCCTTCCGCCTCCGACAGGTTCCGCCACACGGTGTCCCGTATGTGCCTGAGGTACAGGCCCCCGAAGACCCCGTGCCAATAGGCATCGTTGCACTGGGCGCGGCCCACGGCTCGCCGCGGGTCCTCGGGGTTTCCCCGATCCCTGCAGAGCTCCGAAACGGCCAGCATCTTCTTGTGCATGCGGTTCGCTTCCGGGTACTTCACCAGGAAGTTGCGCCAGTGGGACCCCCGGATCAGGGGACTCTCTCCCATGGAGAGGCGCTCATCCCCCAGGGCATTCTTGAGCTCCGCCAGGACCCGGTGGCCCTCGATGGGCAATGCCCACTCCTCCATCTCCCTGTAGGAGGCGGACGGGAGATAGGCGAGACCGCCGCTGGGGAGGGCAGCCAACGCTTGGGAGAAGGTGGCGATCCGGATTTCCCCGTTCCCTTCCATCTCCTTCATGGCCCGGATGAATTCCCGGAGCCAGCCCCGGTGGTAGACCCAATCCAGGGTGCCCGGCCATCCACCAAACTTCTCGATGTCGTCGGCGGCCACGGCCAGATATCGGCCGGAGCTTCGAAGCTCCCGGAGGTAGGCAACCGTGTCCCCGGGAGGATGGAAGGGGATGAGGTGTCGGAGCCTCTCGTCGATGGGAAAAACACCCAGGCTCTTCCCACAGGATTCGGTCCGGAACGGACGGTGCAGGTCCTCCCTCGCGAATCCCGCCGCTACGAAATGTCGGTCGTCCACCAGGACATACTCTGCCCCAGCCTCGGCCAGGTCCGCAGGCAGGTCTGGCTCCCAGACCCTCTCGGTGAGCCAGAGGCCCTTCGCTTCGACCCCAAAGAACTCCCGGAGAGCTTCCCTCATCCAACGGATCTGATCCAGCCGGTCCTCCCTGCAGAGGGAGGGCAGGATGGGCTCGTAGTAGCCCGCCAGGAGGAGTTCCAGCTTGCCGTCGGCCGCCAGCCGGCCCACCAGGTCCAGGTAGTCCGGGCTCTTGGCCTTCATCCAATCCAGCAGAGGTCCGGAGAGGTGGAGGGTCAGGGGAAGGAAGTCCTCCTCCACTGCCCTGTCCAGAAAGTTCCGGTAGACGTCCCGGAGGTGCTCTTCGAAGACGTGGTCGAAGTTGCCCACCGGTTGATGGGCGTGGAGCCCGAAGGCCAGGAACACGGGGGGGCGGTCGTTTTCGCTCATTCGACGAGTACAAACCCGAGAGGTTGACGAAGGACGGACAGACGAGGCGCTTCCTGAGGTGAAGCGTTCCGAAGGAGGCGGTAGAACTCGGTCTGGGCGTCGAAGGGTATTGGTAACTCAAGGAGCCCGTGCAGGTCCGCCAGGTCCATGACCCGGTCGAGTGCGGGATCCGAGGGCTCGGGAGATGTGGGAGGCTCGGAGGGCGCGTCCGCCTCCGCCTTCCCACCCAGGGACCGGACGGCCGTTGTGAGAGCCTCCTCCAGGACCTGGCTCAGGTTCCGGGTACCGCTCTCCAGCCCTTCCCGGGCCTCCCGGGGAACCCATCGGCGGAGGGTGGCTTGGAGCAGCGCGACCTTGATGGAATCCCGAAAGCTTTCCGGGATCTCCTCCCAGGCCACGGCCAGGAACTCGCTCTCCTCTTCCTGCGGGCGAGCTTGCACCTCGACTCGACCCAGGGCGGGCCATCGGGCCTTGGTCTCCACCACCCATTGGCGGCCCGTGCGCCGGTGGGTGATCCGGAACCTTCCCCGGCCAATGTTGACGGCGCGGAAACCGGGTACGCCCGGGCCTGCCCGCACTGGCCTCCCCGGGCTCATCCCCGCAACCCCCGGCTCCGTGCTCTCCCCCTCTTCCCCTCTTTCGGATTGCACCATCTCCCATACGGCCATGCCAGCAGCCACCCGGAGGGGGGCGGGAATCCGAGGCTTCGCGTCGTGGAGGAAGATCTCCCGCCCGCTCCGCGGCGGCGTCTCGTTGGAGACAGCCGTCTCGAGACGGTTCAGGAATCCCTCCTCAAGCTCGCTCCTCCGGGCGCCGGTCAGCTCCAGGGCCCGAGCGGCGTAGCGGAGGACCTGCAAGGGCTCGAGGCCTGCCAGGTCGTCAAAGAACCAGCCACAAGAGGTGAAAAGGCGAAGGGCCTGCTGCTCCAACTCCAGGAGCTCCCGCGCCCGAACCATCTCCAAGGCGTCAAGTTCCTTTGGGGCAATTTGCCCAAGCAGGGATTGGGAGGCTTCGGGCCCGGACGAGGCCACGGCACCGAAACGGTCCCGGGCGGTCCAGGGATCCCCCAGGAGAGGGGTTCCTTCCTCCACGTAGATCTCGTGGATCTCGCCGGCAAGCCAGTCCACGGCCTCCCGGAGCCAAGTCCGCCACTCTTGTTGCGAGGTCCTGGTGGTGTCGCTCCGGCACCCGCAGTCGGTCTGCCAACGCCCCACACCGTGGGAGCAGCTCCACGATGAGGGCTCCACCAGCTCCACTTTCTCCCGGGGGGGCGAGCGGTCCAGGAACGAAGCGAAATTCTCCAGGCGAATGCCTTCCATGCCCTTGAGGCGGAGCAGGACAGCGGCCAGAGCCATCTCGCCGAACCGGTGATGGTGTCCGAAGGTCTCTCCGTCCATGGCCATGGACACCAGGCGATGGGTCTGGGGTTCCCGAACCTTCCCGGTGCCGGAGGAGGCACTCCCGGAGCCTTTGTCCCTCGGCTCGGGGCTCACGCCCTTGCCGGGCAGAGGCGTCCCGGCGTCGGGGGTGGGCCGGTGGACAATGGCGCGCGCCCACGCCTCCGCATCCCTGAGGAAGGGTCCGAAAGCCACGCTGTGGGAAAGAGGGCCGTCGTAGATGAAGAGGGCGATGGATCGGCCCCCCGAGGTTCGGACAATGCCCGGAAGCCCCCCGGCGGGAGCCTTTGTCACCTGGTGTGGAGCGACGATGGTAAAGGCGATCCCCTCCCGGGCGAGGATCTCCAGGGTCTCCGTGTCCACAGCCGTTTCCGGGAGCCACATCCCTACCGGCTCCCGGCGGAACCGCCGGCTGAAGTCCCGGATTCCCCAGCGAATCTCCGAGATCTTCTCCCTCCGGGACGCCAAGGGGAGAATCGTGTGGTGGTACGCCTGGGCAAGGGCGTTGCCGTGACCCCCCGAGAGCCTCCGGCTCGCCTCATCGGCCTCGAGGACGGATCGGTAGATTCGAGGGACGTTACCCTCCATCCACTCCAGGAGGGTGGGTCCGAAATTGAAGGAGATGAAATGCAGGGTGTTGACGATCTTGGCGATGCGACCCCCCGCTCCCGGAACCCGGGCCGCCAGGACGGCCCGGTAACACTCATGGGCGATGCGCTCGTTCCAATCATGATAGGGTGCGGCGGACGGCTGGCGCTCGAGCGCCTCCAGCCACGGATCCTCCCTGGGAGGCTGATAGAAATGTCCGTGGATCACTACCGAAAGGTTAGGTGGCATCATGGTAGCCCGGGAGACCAAGGGTGCGGGGGCCCGTGGGATCAGGTACGGCCCAGGACCTGGTCCAGCGTCCGCAGGATGTCGGGAAAGAGATCGTCCCGCTTCTCGAGGTCCGGGATCGTGTTCCTTGCGGTGGCCAACGACTCGGCTGAAGCCCCGGGCCTCAGGGCTTCGAGCAGCGCCTCGAGGTCATCACAATGGAGGTTGAAGCGCTTCTCCCCGTAATCGGGAACCGCCCCTGTGGAGATCATGAACTGCCAATCTGAGGATTGGGCCAGGAGGAGCTGCCGGCCGGCGTGGGCCAGGAAGTCCCGGGCCTCTCCTGAATCCGGAACCGTGGGGGCCAGTTCCCAGAACGCTTCCTCCAGCCGCCAGAGGCGATCCCAGGTCCACCGGGTTTCCTCGTTGAGCCACATGCTGAAGCCGCCGCCGGCTCCCCACGATCCTTCCAGCGGGCGGAGCGTATCTTGTGCTGGAAAGGAGTCAAGATGCTGGGAAGCCGTCACGGGCACGATTCCTTCCCGAAAGGGGAGTCGCTGGAAGAGCTCCCCGAGAAAGCTGACACCTTCGAACCACCAATGCCCGAACAGCTCGGTATCGAAGGGAGCCATGGCGACCCCGGAGGGACCTGCCTTCTGCTGTCGCTGAATGTGGCCAAGGAACCCGGCAAAGTGCGTCGCGTGGTCGCTGGCGCGGTACCTTGCCCCGACCGGGTCGTAGGGGCCTTTATCCCCCAGGTCCGAATCGGGGCCCGTGACCCGCCAGAATTTGAGTCCGCCGGGCCAGCGTATCTTGTGGAAATCCAGGTACGACTCATCTCCCGGATAGCCGTGGTGGCGGCTCCACACCTGCAGCGACGCCTGAGGCTCCCTGACGAAGGCCGTTACCCCGGCCCCGGTGTCCTGATCGCCCACGAGGTAGGCTTGGTGGGCGGACCGGGTGGGCTTGGAGCCATCGTGCCGTGATTCCCCCGCCCAGGCTGCGTCGAATCGCTCTACGCCGTGGGGAACGTCGCCGTACCAGCCCAGGGATTCCCCGGCTTCGGCCATGTGGGTGTCGATGAAGAAGAAACGAAACCCTGCATCGTGCAGGAGCGTCTCCAGGCCCTTCCGGTCCCTGGCCCGGGACACGCCGGGGATGGGGTCCCAAAGGCCACCGGGGCGATAGGCGCACTCAGGAGCCCAGCATCCTTGGGGAGCCCTGCCGAAAAGCCTCCGATGCTCGGCGAATCCCACCGCGAGCTGGAGGCGGACGCTCTCTTCTCTCCCGAGGAGTGGGAGGAATCCGTGGGTGGCGGCGGAGCTGATGATCTCCAGTCGGCCCGCCTCCTGGAGCCTCCGGAAGGCTCCCACCAGGTCCCGGCCCACCTCTTCCCAGAGGCCCTGCAAGCGCTGGAAGCGATCCCTCCAGAACCCCACCAGGGGGAGAAGCTCTTCGTCCCCGGTCTCCTGGAGAGAACCCGGTGCCTCTTCACAGGCCAGCAGGCGCTGCTGGAAGAAAGCGTCCATCTCCTGCCGGAAGGCGGGGCTTGCCAGCTGGTTCGCAAGGACCGGCGTGACGCCCAGGGTCAAGGGGGCCGGAACCGCCCGCTTCTCCAGGTCCAGGAGGACCTCCAGCAGAGGCAGGTATGTGTCCAGGGCAGCTTCGCAGAGCCAGTCGCTTCCGTGCGGCCATCGGCCGTGGTTCAGCACATAGGGAAGGTGGCTGTGCAGGGTCAGGACGAAATGCATGGTCGCTCCCAGGGTCGGACTAGGTGGCCAGAATCTCGGCGCGAACTTCGAAAGCTTGGTCGTAGATCTTGTAATAGCGATTGATAGCCCGCTCCCAGGAAAAATCCTCGGCCATGGCTTGCCTCATCAGCTCCCGCCAACCATAGGGCTTTCGGAAGCGGGCGACGGCCCTTTCCACGAGCCAGTCCAGCCGCTCCGGCTTGTAGTCGTCGAAGACGAGGCCGGTGGTGCCGTCCTCGATGGTGTCTTCCAGGCCGCCCACGCGGCGGGCCATGGGAGGTGTTCCGTACCGCATGGCCCGCATCTGGGTGAGCCCGCAGGGTTCATAGAGGGAGGGCATGAGAAGAGCGTCCGCCCCGGCGATGAGGCGATGCTCACGGTCCTCCCGGAAGTCCAGCTCAACGGCGATGCGTTCGGGGTTCGCCTCGGCGAGCCGCACCAAAGCCTCCTCATACCGCTGCTCCCCGCTTCCCAGGAAGACAAACTGGGCATCGGCTTCCCTGAGGGCCCGTCCCCCCAGGACGAGATCCAATCCTTTCTGTGCCACCAACCGGGCCACCATTCCGATAAGGAGCCTCCGGGGTTCTTCAGGGAGGCCGTACTCTCGTTGAACGGCAGCCTTGCACACGGCTTTTCCCGAGAAGTCGTCCGCCGAATAGTTGGCGGGGACGAGAGGGTCCGTCTCCGGGTCCCAGAGGCGGGTGTCGATCCCGTTCAGGACGCCCACCAGGCGGTCCAGCAAGCCAAGAAAGGTGTCGTGGAGGCCGAACCCTCCCGCCGCCGTCCGAAGCTCGAAGGCATGGCTGGGACTCACGGTGGTGGCCATGTCCGTGAATACGAGGCCGGCCTTCAGGATGTTGGCGCGACCGTACCACTCCATGGCGTCCATGTGGTACAGCTCCCAGGGGAGGCCGATCTCGGGGAGGATCTCGGGAGGGAAGTGGCCCTGGAATCCGCCGTTGTGGACCGAAAGCACCGTGGGGACACGATCGGCCCACGGATCGCCCTTGCGGAGGTTCCTGAGGTAGACCACCGCCAGAGCCGTGTGCCAGTCATGGGCATGCAGCAGGGTCGGTGCAGGCCCCGGCGCCAGCCGGTTCAGCGCTTCCACTGCGGCGGCAGACAGGAACGAGAAACGGAGGTGGTTGTCCGGGTAATCCTTGCCCCCCTCCCCGTACACCCCCGATCGATCGAAGTAATGGGCGTTCTCCACCAGGATGACCCTCGGTCCGTCCGTCCCCCTTGAGGCCTCCCACAATCGCCCGCTCTCGGTTCTGGGGCCCATTCCAACCTCGAACGGCTCTCCCAGGGGCTTCAGCCCGAAATCCCCATTCCGGACCGGTGGGTAAAGGGGGAGGATGACGGTGGTCTCGGAGCCCGAACGGCTCTGGAAGGTGGCGATTCCGCTGACGGCCTCTCCCAGACCCCCCGTGCGGATGTAGGGCCAGTACTCTGAGGTGAGATGGACGATGCGGGCAGACCGCGAATACCCGGGCTTTCTCTCAGGGAGGCTCGGGAGCCCTGCCGCGTCGACCCCGATCTCTTGAGCCATGGTGATTCTCCGTTGGGCCTTCAGGAGAGCGGATACGACTCTCTCGGACCTACCTCATGATCGGTGGATCATCCCCCTCCAGGGTGCCTTCGAAGGAGGGAACGTAGGCCTGCTCGGTGTACTCCCTGACCATTCTGGCGGCCGTAAATCGGCTGCCGGCCTCCAGCAAGGCGTGTTTCATCCTCAGGAGCCATCCCCGTGACAGACCATCCCTGTCCCTTTCGTAGAAGAGGGGCACCACCTCACGCTCCAACATCGTGTAGAGGTTCTCCGCGTCGGCGGAGTCGGGATCGGGATACCCGGTGCTGACGGGAAGCGCCCATCCGTTCAGCCCGGTATAGCCTTCGGCCCACCAACCGTCCAGGGTGCTCAACTGTGGGATGGCGTTCAAGGCTGCCTTCATTCCGCTGGTCCCCGAAGCCTCCATGGGTATGGCGGGAAGGTTCAGCCAGAGGTCAACTCCCGGGAGGAGGCGATCGGCAGAGTTCAGATCGTAGTCCTGGAGGAAGGCGATGCGCCCCTCAAAACGGGGGTCCCGGGTGTAGGAATAGACCCGTTGGAGCATCCTCTTTCCCTCCTCGTCGGCGGGGTGGGCCTTGCCGGCAAAGATGAACTGGACCGGGCGCCAAGGATTCGTGAGAAGCTTCAAAAGACGCTGCTCGTCCCTGAAGATCAGATCGGCCCGCTTGTAGGTGGCGAAGCGGCGAGCGAAGCCGATGGTGAGGACCGAATGGTTCAGGAGCGTCCCTGCCCCCACCAGGTCCATGGCCTCTTCTTTCTTCTCCCGCCACTGTTTGCGGGCCTTCTCCCGAATGAAGCTGAAGAGGTAGCCCTTGAGTTGCCGGTGCGCATCGCAGAGGGCGTGATCGTCCAGATTCAGGACACCCTCCCAGAACTCCCTGTCGCTCATCTTTTCGGCCCAGCTCGGACCCAGGTGTTCGTCCAGCAGGTCCATCATCCTCCAAGCCATCCACGACGAGAGATGGACCCCGTTGGTGATGTGGAAGATGGGAACGTCCTTCGCCTTCCTTCCCGGCCAGAGCTTGGCCCAGTTCTGACGGGTCACCCGGCCATGCTTCTCCGAAACCGCGTTCACATACCGGGACAGATGCATGCCGCAGGCCGTCATGTGAAAGGTGTTGTGGTCGATCCCGGGATGTTCGCCGAAGGAGAGGAAGGTCTCCCTGTCGATACCGGGAGTCTTCCAGTAGTGGCCAAGGGTGTGTTCCACCTGTTCGATACTGAAGGTGTCGTGTCCGGCCGGCACCGGAGTGTGGGTCGTGAACACCCCGTTAGCCCGCACCCTGGCCACCGCCTCGTCCAGGGGCAACCCCTGCTCCAGGAATTCCCGGACCCGCTCCACCATCATGAAGGCTGCGTGACCCTCGTTGGCGTGCCAGACGTCGGGGTTGAGGCCCATGGCCCGGAGGACCCTGACACCCCCCACTCCCAGGATCCACTCCTGGCAGAGCCGGGCCTCGTGTCCCCCCTGGTAAAGCTTCTGGGTGAGATCCCGGTCTTCGGGCTGGTTCTCGGGTAGGTTGGAGTCCAGCAGGATGATGGTCGTGCGACCCACCACCATCTTCCATGCGCCGATGTGGAGGGTGCGACCATAGAGCGTAACCGTGGCGAGGGAACGCTCGTCGCCGGAGCTCAGGATGGGCTCCAGCGGGGTGATGAGGGGGTCGAACTGGCCCTCGTTGTCCACCTGCCAGCCCTCCGGCGTCAAGTACTGGTCGAAGTACCCCTTCAGATAGAGGAGCCCGACCCCAACCAGCGGTACGCCCAGATCGGAGGCCGCCTTGCAGTGGTCTCCCGCAAGGACGCCTAATCCCCCGGAATAGATGGGCACCGACGTGTGGATGCCGAACTCGGCGCAGAAGTAGGCGATGAGCTTGCCCTGGAAATCAGGGTGGTTCGAGGCGAACCAGGTTCCCGAGCTGGTCTCCTCCCGGGCAGCCGCCTCCAGAACCCTCCAATAGCGCTGGAGGAATTCCGGGTCCCGAGCGCATGCGGCGAGCCTGGCCGGATCGGCCCGGCGGAGGACCTCGATGGGGTTCCTTCCCGAGAGGTGGTAGAGAATCGGGTCGATTTCCCAGAAGAGCTCCCGGGCGTGCCGGTTCCAGCGCCAGGAGAAGTTCAGGGCGATGCCGGCCAAGCCCTCAATCGGCTCCGGCAGATACGGGATCTTTGTTGATTCTGTTTTCATACGCTATGGAGTGAGGGTCTCGTCAGGCCCGGGAACCCGGGCCCGAGCCCGGATGTGAATCCACAAGGTTACGGCGTAGCGTCCCCTCCAGCCAGGGACATTCCGAAAGGGCCACCGCACAGCGCCCCCTCCGGCCATGAACCTTCCGAAACGAACAGACTCCCGAATCGCTGGCGATGCCGGGAGTCCTGCTTGGTCACTGGGCTCTCTCCAATGTCGAGAGCGAAAGCTCCGGCGGCAGGACTCGAACCTGCGACCCGACGGTTAACAGCCGTCTGCTCTACCAACTGAGCTACGCCGGAAAGTCTTACCCGGAGAGGAAAAAAAAGCTACCCAGGGGGGGGGAAGGTGTCAACCAGGAGATCGTGTGGATCCTCCCCATTTCTTGGCGCCCCCACGGGAAGGGGCTGAGATTCGGGGCCGCCGCCAGCAGCCCACCGGTCCCGACCCAGGCTCCCGGGGTTCGAGTCCCCGTCTCCAGGCTCCGGGCTCCGGTTCTCCGTCTCCAGGCTCCGGGGTCCGGAGAGACGGTAAGTGAGCGATTCTACCCTCCAATCCGGCTGGCACGCACTTACCGGCAATAATCGACGGTAAGTGAGCGATGGCGAAGAGGGCCGGGGACGCCAACTCACTTACCGGTAATAATCACCTACAAGTGCAACCCCGCCATGAGAGGCAGCAGATTCTTCCACCTACCGTCTCTCGCCGCTCCTCCCTGCCCTTGCCCACAACGCTTTGTGCCTCTCAAGTCAGGGGCCCTGAGTCCCTCATCTTGGAGATGTCGTGGGAGGTGGATCCCTTTTGATTAGCCGATGCACCGCAGGGCTTATATCGTGGGCGCCTTCCCACAGCTCCAGGAAGCGGAGGTGTGCCCGGCGGGCTCCTTCGGGGCCGAATCGCGCTGCCCAGGCCGGTCCGCGGTGGGGGAATGGTCGGCGAAACCAGTGGAGGCCCAGGAGGAGTGTGTGGGGGCCCTGATCTCCTGAGAACACGGAGAAGTCCGGGGACCAGCCTCCCAGGGGGGCCGAGCGGATCTCCATCCTTCCCTCCTCCAATAGGCCCAGCACCGTCATCAGATTGTGCTGTTTCGCCGGGTCCTTGAGAAGACCATAGGCCTCTTCCTCCACGGTCCGGGCGTTCACCTCTGCCACAAGGATGCGAAGGTTACCGAGTCCTTTCACTTCCTCGGCGGTGAGGTCCACTGCTCCCAGTCGTATGCGGAGGACTGCCGCCTCAACCGTTCGGCTCCCGCGTAGGGCGCTGCCGAAAGCGGCCCTGAACGCGATGGTGCCGCGTTCATCCATTAGACAGGGTGAGGAGTCCCGGAAGGCATCTGACATGGTTGAAGAATGGCCGGGACTGGGGGGCGGAAGAATGGGCACAGGGGACAGGTCTGGCCTTTCCCTCCGACCTCTCCTGCAACGCCGACTGTGGCCGGGCCTCCGGTTCTCTACGTGGCTCCCGAGCCGCCCGGCCTCCGCGGCAAATGGGAACTCTCGTCCTTGGCGGCTCCACCGGGGGGCACCAGGAGCTCCACCTGAGCCCTGTCCCGGGCCGGCACCTCATGACACCTGCGGCACCGCGCCTCGTAGCTCTCCGACCCACCCACCTGTATGGTCGGTCCCTCGGCGGGTGCCGGACGGCCGTCAATGAGGCGCTGGTTCCGGGTGGCCAGGTCCCCACACCGTACGCAGATGGCGTGAAGCTTGTCGATCTTCTCGGCCACGGCCAGCAGCTCCGGGACGGGACCGAAGGGCTCTCCCCGGAAGTCCATATCCGTGCCCGCCACGATGACCCGGATCCTCCTGTTCGCCAGGGCGTTGGCGACGTTGACGACCCCCCTATCCAGGAACTGAGCCTCATCAATGGCCACAACCTGGGTGGATTCCAGGACGGCCTCGGCGATCTGCAGGGATGTGGAAACCGGTATGGCCTGGGTGCTGTGCCCGTCGTGGGACGTGACGTTGAACACGCTCCCGTACCGGTCGTCCAGATGGGACTTGAACACCTGGACTCGCTTCCGGGCGATGAGAGCACGCCTGACCCTGCGGAGGAGCTCCTCGCTCTTTCCGCTGAACATCACGCCGGAGATGACTTCGATCCAACCGTCCTGGGCGCCGTGGTACATGGAGTTTGGGTGCAGAAGTTTGACGGTCCAGGAGAGCGCGTCGGCTGCCTGGTGATGGACCTACGGGCAAGTCTACCGAGAGCCTCCAGGGCTGTCCAGACAGCTGAACCTTCTCTAGCTTCGGCGTGTGTCCGGGACCGGTCCTCGCCTGGTGTCTGTGGAGAGAGGCTGGACCCTCCTGGAATTGGAAGCGGCTCCGGACGGGAGACGACGGCTGTCATGACCGCCACCGCAAAGAGTCCCCTCCTGGGGTTCTCCCTGGCCCTTACACTGGTGCTGGTGCCGTTGCTGGGTTGCCGAGAGGAGAGTCAGGGGGAGCGCCCCACTCTGGTGGTGTTGGTAGTGGTCGACCAACTCCGGGGGGACCTCTTGGAACGCTACGACTCCGAGTTCGCCGGAGGGATCAGGCGCCTCCTGGACAAGGGATTCCGGTTCACGAATGCCACCCACGACCACGGGAAGGCTTCGACAGCCGCCGGCCATGCTGCCATCGCCACGGGTGTCTATCCGTCTCGGAGTGGTATGGTGGGAAGCGATTGGCTGGAAAACACTCCCAACGGATGGCGGTCCGTCCATGCCGCAGAAGACACCCTGACCCATGTCCTGGGCCTCCCGGCCCTTCCGGGGCGTTCGCCCCGTAACCTTCTGCGGGAGGGGTTGGCAGATTGGATCGTTGCAACCGATTCCAGCGCCTTGGTGTTTTCGGCCTCCCGGAAGTCTCAAGCCGCCATCATCCTTGCTGGGAAGACCGTTGGGCAAGTCTACTGGATCACGGAAAATGAGGGGCGCTTCGCCACGTCAACCTTCTACGCCGACGCCTATCCTGCCTGGATCGATCGGTTCAATCGGGAGGCCATGCCCCGAATCTTTGGGGACTCGGTCTGGGAGCAGACCATGCCAGCCAATGCTCGTTCCCTTACCCGAAGAGACACGGTGGAGTATGAGGGAGACGGAGTCCACACCTTCTTCCCTCACCGATTTCATGAAGAAGTCCGGGATCCGGATCGTCCAGGGGCCCAGAACCGCTGGGCCTATCGACAGATCTATCCCGATGCGGCAGTAGCTGAGATCGCCATGGAGGCTGTCCGAGTCCTGGGGCTGGGTCGGGACGACGTTCCCGACTTCCTGGCCCTCTCCTTCTCCCAGACTGACGCTGTGGGCAGCACCTACGGTCCCTTGAGCCGTGAACAGCTGCAAAACCTCCTGCACCTGGACCGAGTCCTGGGGGATCTCATGACCTTCCTGGACCAGACGGTGGGCGACGGAAGGTGGGTCATGGCTTTCACTGCGGACCACGGGGTCCTCACCGTTCCAGAGTATCTCCAGGAGGAAGGCCTCGACGGGTCCCGGGCCACGCAGGAGCAGCTGTCCGTCTTGCGAGGGACCTTCGACGCTTTCCGGGAGGATGAGGGAGAGCCGGTGGAGGTGGCAGAGTCTCTGGCAGACTCTCTGCGGAAGCTCCCTTTCGTAGCCGACGCCCTTACCCTGCCGGAGCTCACAAGCGGTCCGCCGGCGGACTCCTTCGTGGCTCTCATGCGAAACTCCCACCATCCCGATCGTTGGATCGGGGGCTGGGGGAGCCAGGGTTCCGGCGTTGTGTTCCGGTTCATCGAGAGCTTTCTGTCGGACCCTTCCTCATTGGGAACGGCCTACGGAAGTCCGTACCACTATGACCGACACGTGCCCATGATCTTCTTCGGCGGGGGTGTCCAGTCGGGTGTGTGCGAAGATCCGGTCCGGACGGTCGACGTCGCTCCCACCCTCGCTCGTCTGGCGGGAATCGCCATCCCGACCGATCTTGATGGGAGGGCTCTCTTCCAATGATAGGGAGCGATGGTCCAGGAAAGTCTGAAATAATCCAACGATCGCGCCGCTTGGGGGGTCGATGGCCCGCACCGCCATCGTAATTGGAAGAACTCTTTCTTGACACGAGGCCCGGAGTGTTGCATTAGTATGTCGGAGAGTCGTAAACATTTGATTACTGTCCCTGGAAGCCACGAGGGAAACAAGGACCAGGGTAGGGGAATCGACAACAACTCGGGGCTTACACCTGCACCCACGGGACCGGTGTCCCCTCAGCGCGCCGCGGGGCGGCGACAGGTTCGCTAGTGCCTCTTCAACCCAATGGAGTGCATTCCGAACAGGGTTGGACCATCCAACGAGCTGAGGAGCTCTTGGGGTCTCTACCGAGCGTCATCTCTGTGCGTGTAGTGGCTCGTCCCGGTGGAAAGATTGAAGAGATTCATCTCCTGACGACAACGGAGGTTTCGGCGAAGCAGACGGTGAGGAACGTGGAATCGGCCCTGAAGGCCCAGTTCCATCTTGAGGTGGATCATAGGAAGATCTCGGTGGCGCAGAGTTCTGATCCGCCGCCGCAAAGGAAGCAGCCTGACAGGCGAGCGCCCGTGCTGATCGAAAAGTTTGCGCCAAGTACCGAGCCCAGGATTCTGTTCCGGCGGCACCAGGTGGAGATGGGACGGGCGCATGCGGTGAAAGTCGCCGTCTGCCTGGAGTGGACCGGAGGGGAGTATGTAGGGGAAGCGGTGGGCACGGAGTCGTCCCACTCCCGCCTGGAGACGGCCGTCAGGGCCACCCTGGCAGCCACCCAGAAGATCCTGGCTACCCTGCGAAATGGAGCGCCCGATGAGGATGTCGCTCTCGGGCTCGACGGTGTGAAGGTCGTTGAGGCATTCGACAGGAATTACGTCCTGGTGGGAGTGAACGCGATCCACGATAGGGAGATCGCTTCCCTGGCTGGAGCCTCGGTCGTGGCGCACACGCTTGACCGAGCAGCAATCCTGGCCACCCTTCAGGCTACCGATCGATGGGTTCGCGGGCGCATCTGAGCCCGCACTGGAAGAACGTTTAGAAGGACAGGTCTTAGAACCTATTACCAAGGAGATACCCCCTCGGCCCACCAGAGCGAAGCGTGAGCGGAAAAGCGGAGCGCAGCAGCTTCAAGTATTCTCGGAAGCTGACTCCAATGATGAAGGGAGGATCTGCGCATGTTTGCGAATCTGTTCGAGTTTTTCGGAATGCTTTTCACGCTGACACGCGGTGTGGCTGGCTGGTAAGAGTTGTTTTCGGTGGGGCGGGGGGGATTCCCTTATGAAACTGAGACCAATCGAGATCTATGTAGGCTCCATGGCGGCCCTCGCAGTTGGGGTCCTCCTAGTTTTGGATTGGTCTTCCTTCGTTGAGCTAGTTCGCTATTCTGCGGATTCTCCTTGGAGTCGGAACCCGGCCCTTGGCCTCGCTGCTCTCTTGGTGCTTGGTCTGATCTCAGAGTCGAGGACTCTG